>Ga0307947_1000965_pt1 | contig 21953 bp, 19 predicted proteins | sample OrgLakmetagen232_FD_201840 | JGI IMG/M metagenome (GOLD analysis project Ga0307947, IMG submission 201840) | Saline water microbial communities from Organic Lake, Antarctica - #232 | ecosystem: Environmental > Aquatic > Non-marine Saline and Alkaline > Saline | place: Antarctica: Organic Lake...
CGCACGCACGCACGCACGCACGCACGCACGCACGCACGCACGCACGCACGCACGCACGCACGCACGCACGCACGCACGCACGCACGCACGCACGCACGCACGCACGCACGCACGCACGCACGCACACTCGCTCGCACGCACGCACGCACGCACGCACGCACGCACACACACACGCACGCACACGCATACATACATATGCGCACGCTCACAGGATCCTAGTCCCAGACGGAATCCAGCTTGCAGATCTTCAGCTTGTCTGCTCTCAGGTTGTTGACTCAATTCGGCTTCCACCTTTCTCTCGTCTCCACCATCGACGCTGTTTGGTCCTCAGTTTCGTACACAGGGTGAGTGTTGTTCGTATAAACAAGTAAGAGGGCTGCTGGGTGTATATTTGTGGGTGTGAAGGCTAAGAAAGTACAAAAGTTCCGTTTCTCACATGCGTCAGGAGACCAGAGTGCTCGTGGCTCATGAGGATGCAAGCCGTGAATGGGCCCAAAGGGACACACTCCTATCCAACCTCTTCAAGCACCTCTCACTGCGCGTGATTGACATAAAGCTGCCAGAGGGAGAGCAGGTGCAACAGCAGACAGCCACTGTGAGCTTGGAGGTCAAGCTTCTTCAAAGCTTTTTCTTCCTAACAGCAGAAAGGAGTGCAGAGGAGCAATGTGATGAACAGAAGTTTGCGCAAGGCCCCTATGTGTCCAAGCTACTGAGCTCTGAGTTGCGTCGCCCTGAGGTGTGGGACAGCGAAGATGAAGCGGCTGCACTTGCTGGCGCAGTGGGCTCCCAGGTTAGTGCACGTCGATCAGAAGCTAGCAGCATAATATAAAGTCAGCCATGGTTTTGGCGGCCATTGGAATGAGCAGCAATTTTGTCGGCCTTCATGATACAAATGCACAGCGCTGAATGCTCGCTGTGGTAACCTATAATCAGGATTGGCCAGAACCAAAAAATGCACACCTGAAATGGCCGTTTGTACGGTGATTTCCCTGCTAGAAGTCCCGTATGTACACCCAGTGTACGTATATGCGTATGGTTTTGGCCAACCTTATATATAATCAACTCCATCTGGAAAGGATGTCCGTCAGGACGTGGCGGCTTCGGCAGCTACTGAGCGTGGTCACGATGTGAGGGACGAGATCTTTGAGATCGCTCGACCACTGGGCTGGAGCGTGGAAAAAGAGGACCCGCCTGGTATGTACTGGCCTGGCGTTATAGGAACATGAGCAAGGACACGCCTGTAGTTCAGACTCTGAATGTGTGGTCAATAACTCTCCTGTCATATCTTTGGTACAAACATTCTGGCCCTAGAAATCCGGCTGTCAGCATCACACGTCCTCCAGAGTGCAACTTGCACTCAGGAATGAGCGGAAATAATGACGTGGAGCACATATACACATATACTGTGAACGTGTACATTTTCTCCAAGTATCAAATCCGTTACGCCATGTTCACCACACGCTCAACAAGCCATGTCCACCACACGCTCAACAAGCCATGTCCACCACACGCTCAACAAGCCATACTTATTAAAGGAATTGCTGTGCCTGTGCTTTTCTTCCTCTTTTCCTTTCTGGACCAGGGACGATGGTGGCACTGCATATGGAAATGCACTGCCTGGATGTGTGTATATTATTTCACCATACTTTTCTTTTTTGCGATGAGAACGTGCTTGTGATGAATCTGCGCATGCTGCTGCACTACCTGTAAGTGACGCTGCTTTTTCCTATTCTTAGGACATTGTGCGTGAACGAGGGTTTGCAAAAAGTGTCTCTTCAATTGGTGACGCTGATGCCTGTTTAACTAACAGGGTTACGCTGCAAGCTGTTCCGATACCAGAGGAGGGCATTGGCGTGGATGTGCTGGAGGGAGCAGCAAGGTGTGTGTTTGTGCCTACAAAAGTTGTACAGTGCTTTTACATAGCGTGCGCTGCCTACCTTTAGTGCCAGCAGCCCATTCCAGAGATCTTCCTCAACTCAGAACACAGGGAGAAAGCTTCACATGATTCCTGCCCTTTTCATCATGCTTTTTAAAAAAATTGGTGGCCCGGGCATTTACTATTTTTCTCTTAATCTTGTTTCTTAAGGAATCTGCCAAAAAAGGGGTTCAGGCTTGGTGATGCCTGAGGTGGGAAAGGTCGACGGTTCAATCAAAATTGCAAACTGATGGGATGGTTTGGTTAAAGACTCAAGGCGGTGGTGGTGAATTCATACTGTGGTGTTAAATGCACCCAATATGGATCTGCAGAAAAGCATTTAAACCAGCTCTCAAGAAAAAGAGCTAGTACAGCGGAAGTGTTGTCGAAATGTGTCCAGTAATTAATCAAATTTGGCCTGATTTGGGTCGAGAGCGCACGAAGCAAACTGGCTATGAAGTGGCGTGCTTACATTTTTGTCACACAAATTCCAGCTTGCTGGTCCTATTCAAGCTCCACCTTAATCCCGTCCTTATGTGTCAAAATGCGTGGTAGCATTTGTCATGCCCTAGGGCGGCAATCATGTTGTTGAATTTCGCAATTTTGGGCAGATGGCAGCGATGGGAGCAGTAGCAGCAAGAACAGCGGCAACTTGGTGGAGCCCCCTCCAAAGTGGCCGGCTGACGGTCGTATGGGCCTCCTTTGGCAAAAGATAATTCTTCAGGTGTGTGTAATGGAGATGGTTGTGTGACACCTAACTGTTATACGCTAGGGTGTAGGGTGGATCAGCCCAGACTGCCTTTTGTAAAAACTCCTGTCTAGTCATAGCCGGCTAGCAAGATCTTGATGTGTCTTGTCATATTTCATGCGTCATTCCGTCGAAATCAGGACAGTGGAGGGAATGCTGGTTTTGCTTGCCACGGCTCTTTCCTGCGTGCTTTGCTTACTGCCTCTGACTTTCTGTTGACGCTCTTACGCCACACAGAGCGGCACACCCATCTGGTTGAACAGCATGTATGGGCTAGCATTTCAGTGTGATCCCACTCCCCTCCCTTTGATGCTTTTACGCCACACAGAGCGGCACACCCATCTGGTTGAACAGCATGGAAGGGCTTGCATCTCAGTGTGATCTCACTCCCTTTCCTTTGATGCTTTTACGCCACACAGAGCGGCACACCCATCTGGTTGAACAGCATGGAAGGGCCTGCATCTCAGTGTGATCTCACTCCCTTTGAACAGCTAGTAACACCTAGTAACGCACAGACTACTAGTCAAACAAAACACTAACAAACACCACGAGTAACTCACATTTTTGATGCTTTTACGCCACACAGAGCGGCACACCCATCTGGTTGAACAGCATGGAAGGGCCTGCATCTCAGTGTGGTCTCACTCCCTTTGAACAGCTAGTAACACCTAGTAACGCACAGACTACTAGTCGAACAAAACACTAACAAACACCACTAGTAACTCACATTTTTGATGCTTTTACGTCACACAGAGCGGCACACCCATCTGGTTGAACAGCATGGAAGGGCTTGCATCTCAGTGCGATCCCACGCAGGCTGGACTGCAATTGAACCCAGTGAAGGGGGGGATGCTTTGTGAAGAAATGGTAAGCGTGTCCAGTTGCCCGTGGTAGTTGCTGTCTATTTTGGATGAGCAGGCAATTGGCTACGCCAGGGGGCTTGAAAAAGCGTATCCACATAATGTTCCCCCAAAATACACAATGGCAACGTGTCGCGGTTATTCGAAACACTGAATGTTGTGCTGCGTATTGTAAAGGAATTGTGGGTGTTTGGTTGCGTACCTCATGTCCACTTACATGCAATTCGAGTTGGCTGGACCTGTTTACTTGCATTGAATGTGACAACATGTTTTGGCAAATTTCCCTGCCAGCATTGCCACATACAGTAAAAATCCAATTCTGGCCAGCGCTAGGCGTATTAATGGTCAATCCAAATCGGTCAATTCATAATCCTGCTCACTCATACATCTTATTGCATAGTTAGCAATTCTCAAGCAAGTGCCTGCCCGAAAGCACCACAGGTCTTAGCACAGCAGAGATCATTGCCTGATTTCAAAATTGTTATTCACATATTATATGTGACACATCCATATGTTGCATTGACGCATTCGGTGTGTGCTACTCAGGGTTTGGGGAAAACAGTGGAGGTCATTGCCCTGGTCTTAGCCCACTTGGACAAAGTCAGCTCTCGCGGCGACCCCATCACTCTAAAAGCAAACAAAGGTGCGTGTCCAATGCAAAGGCAAGTTTTCACTGTTCCATTCATTTTTCCAAACGCAGGTTAAGATGCGTTTCTGTGTGTGTTTGTGTGTGTGTGTGTGTGTGTGTGTGTTTGTGTGTGTGTGTGTATGTGTGTGTGTGCGTGTGTGTTTGTGTGTGTGTGTGTGTGTTTTGATGTGTGGGCGTGTATGTGTTGTGTGTGTATGTGTGTATGTAAGTGTGTGTGTAAAAGTGTGTATGCCTGTCTGTGTGTGTGCGTAGGTGTAGGTGTATGTGCTGATGTTGTGCACCCACTAATGAGAGCTTGATCTGAACTTATGTGCTGTTACTTACAAACCCAGAAAGCAGGGGTGCTCGTACCTGAGGATGCTCAGACGTCAAGTTTCAATCAAAGGAAAAGCGTATAAAGCACGGCAAGTTCATTTATTTGCCTTTGCTTGCTTGTGCAGATGGTGTGGAAATTGAGGACGAGGAGGTGCGCAAATTCCTGGGCCCAACGTGCATCGGTAAGGCTGCCAGCTGGCTCATGAATTAGTAACTGTGTCGCAACTCTGCATAATTCTCTCATAATTCTCTCGCAACTCTACTCTGTATAATTCTGTTTGTACGCAATAGACAGCAGTTGCCCTTCCCTTAGTCTTTGTCTTAGTCAGTGGTGAAGACAAGTTTGAAGCACTTAACATAATGTCCGTGTCCTGCTTGCAGTAACGCCGCCCTCCATACTGCAGCAGTGGGCTGGAGAGATCAGAGACCACTCGCACCTGAAGGTGATTACAGGTGTAGGGTCGACACGTTCCCTGTCACACGTTCCCTGTCACACGTTCCCTGTCGCACATTCCCTGTCACACGTTACCTATCACACGTTCCCTGTCACATGCTCCCTGTCACACGTTACCTGTGAGGTTTAGGGTGGACACGTTCCCTGTCACACGTTACCTGTGAGGTTTAGGTTGGACACGTTCCCTGTCACATGTTCCCTGTCAGGTTTAGGGTGGACACGTTCCCTGTCACATGTTCCCTGTCAGGTTTAGGGTGGACACGTTCCCTGTCACATGTTCCCTGTCAAGTTTAGGGTGGACACATTCCCTGTCACACGTTCCCTGTCAGGTTTAGGGAGGACACGTTCCCTGTCACATGTTCCCTGTCAGGTTTAGGGTGGACACGTTCCCTGTCACATGTTCCCTGTCAAGTTTAGGATGGACACATTCCCTGTCACACGTTCCCTGTCAGGTTAAGGGTGGACACATTCCCTGTCACACGTTCCCTGTCAGGTTTAGGGTGGACACGTTCCCTGTCACACGTTCCCCGTCAGGTTTAGGGTGGACACATTCTCTGCACATATCTGCCGTATTACATACCCTTTGCTTTCAGGTCGTCATATATGACGGTTTGAAAGACAAGATTGAGGAGACTCTGAAGGTTGTGGGGCCCAAGGTTGCAGCAGGCCAAAAGTAGGTGCCCTTGCTGCACTTTGCAAGATGAGCACAGCTTTCAGATATGTAGGAAACAATAAGGGTCGCTGTGAGTATCATCCAAAAGCTATTCTTTGACCTATTCTTGGGCCATCAGGAGACAGGGTAGCATTCTGGCATCGATTTTAAGGTAAAAAGAGGTAGGGAAAACTACGCAGGCGGCGATAACCACTTTCCACATATATTAAGAATATGCACAGTGTAAGTGGCTACTTTTTACGTTATACGCGTACTACAAGCATGTGAATGAAATTGTGTCAACGTATTATTCTCAATGTGAGGCTTTATTCAGTATCAAGGAGCTATAAGTCGAGCCACCACGAAGTTGCAAAAGCCTACACAGCTTTGGGTGAAGCAGTACACAATACTGAAACAAAGGTGTACGTATGCAGTCTTCAGCTTCTTGACTCTTTATTTCGTTGGACACATTTGATATATTGGCTAAGGATGTGCTAGCAAGAGGTGTAGTGCATGCAGCCTCGTAATCAGTTCCGTGGTCATATGTTGGGTGCCTTTTGATACAGTTATAATCCATTGCAGTCAAAACTCATCGCATGGATTAAATGGGTAGTGGCAACTCAGACGTCCTAATGATCATTTGACAACGCTGAGCGGAACTGCATAATTCTGCCCTGTGAACTCGTGGTCATTGGTACTTCCTAACATATATCATGTGGTCTATGCACAAATAAATATTATATAAATTATATGCTCGCCGGTTAGAACAGGATTGCGGTGCGTGTTGACTGTTTAAATGCACACCTCATGCGTCCATTCATGCGCAACATACATATCCTTCCAGGGCGGTGGCCACAGCTGAGTCGAACGCCAAAAGAGCAAGAGATGTTTGGGAGCGTGTGCAGCTGGACGCTTCCCGGCAGCAGGTGTGTGAAGATGGTGTGTGTGTGTGTGTGTGTGTGGTTGCAACTCATGTACATCATTAACCGCACCTGTGTGTGTACATCATGATTCCACCTGCGTGTGTACATCATGGATTGCATCTGCATATGGTCGCTACTAATGTACATCATAAACTGCACCTGTGTGTGTACATCATTAACTGCACGTGTATGTAAATCATAGATTGCACCTGTGTGTGGTTACTACTCATGTACATCATTAACTGCACCTGTCCGTTCACGAGCACATGTCTCCCAGGAGTAGCTTTACGCCTATTGGCAGGCGTGTACACTGTATATGTATCCACAGTGTACTATTGGCATGGTAAACATCATACTTTTAATCAAGTACCTGTCTTAAACCTAATATTATAAAATTAATTTGAACTGCAGGCCCCTGTCGCAAATGTTTTAAATCAAAGATTTAATGTCTTTCTGCGTCCCTCGACAGGGGAATTCGAGTTTCTCGATGTAAAAAAAATGCGTATGCGCGTAAAAATTACACGTGGTCCACTCTTACCGTTAACCATCTCACCGTAAACCATTTCACCGTAAACCGTTTCACCGTAAACCATCTCACCGTAAACCACATGCACAGTGTACTATTGGCAGCAAACATGCGGTGACCATGTCTTCTTTTGTTTGAGGATGTTGCAAACACAGCTGCGATGCTTAGCATCGCATCGTCCTGCAAGTTCGAGCTCCATTTCGTAGTTGAACCTTCGGCTGGCTCTGACTTGCACGTGCTTGCAAAATCCAGTGCTCCCATCCATCCACTTAGCCCATGCCTCTATGTCACCGAACCTGTATGCTCATCCCGTGCCCACTCGTACGTCACGTTGCTGCTTTCGCACGTGCTTGTAAGATCCAGTGCTCCCATCCATCCACTTGGCCTGTACCTGTATTTCACCAACCCTGCATGCTCATCCCGTGCCCACTCGTACGTCACGTTGCTGCTTTCGCACGTGCTTGTAAGATCCAGTGCTCCCATCCATCCACTTGGCCTGTACCTGTATTTCACCAACCCTGCATGCTCATCCCGTGCCCACTCGTACGTCACGTTGCTGCTTTCTCGCTTGCCGCCCTGCTCACCACTTGAGGTGATGATGCACTGCACACACACATACACACACACACACACACACACACTGCTTCCACCTCCCCTGCTGTCACCGCAGAAGCAAAGCAAAACGGAGAGCAGCCAAGGCAGAGGTAGGGGGGGCAGCAGCGCTGGCTGCAGCAGGAGCAGTGCTCCATTGCCACCACAGTCTGGGGGCAGCAGCAAGACTGGACGTGAAAGGGGGGGAGGGGCGTCTAAGAGAAAGGTGAGAGTGAAGGGGGACTATTTCAGGTTCATGTAATGTAGTAGGGGCAGTAATGTAGTATTGGCAATAATGTAGTATTGGCAGTAATTTATTAGTGGCAGTATTGTAGTAGTGGTAGTAATGTAGTAGTGGCAGTAATGTAGTAGTGGCAGTAATGTAGTAGGGGCAGGAGTGTAGTAGTGGCAGTAATGTAGTAGTGGCAGTAATGTAGTGGTGACAGTAATGTAGTTGTGGCAATAATGTAGTAGTGACAATATTGTCACTGGGCATGGAAAAGGTGGGTCCTGAGGCAAGGTGGGGGGACTTTAATGGGCTACTTGCACAAAAGTTGCTGGGTTCAAGGAAAATTTAAGAGGCAAGGTAGACGGGTAAAACTTAGAGGTGGGATTTCCTAGAAAAGGTGAGTGCTAGGATTAGCCAAAGGTGGATTGGGGCATTGATGTGGTTAAAGGGAAGCAATGCTGAATTACATGTTGTATATAAGGAGTGCAAGGTAGATTGGAATTCAGGGACAAGAATGTACACAAGAGACACATGAAACAAAAATGTACACAAGAGGCACATGAAACAAAAATATACACAAGAGACACATGAAACAAGAGCTTCGTTGCTACAAGAATGTGCGACAGTTACAGAAGAAAATTTGAAATTTTAGGCAAAGGGCCAATTGAGAGGACTTGGAGTTGCTGAGGGGATTCTTGTCGACATTAGATTATGGGCAATGGTGAGGCTGGGGTGGGCGTGAAAGGGGGGGGTGGGGGGTCAGGAGAGATTCGAGTACGCTTTTGGCCGCGACCTCTCCTGCACTGGGTACTTATAGAGCTAGTGAAGAGATGCTGAACTACGTTGCCGATGACAAAATTTAAGTAGGGATAAGTCTTCCTGTTCTGGGGCTGTACGGCATACATACACACATGGTAGGGTTTGGTATGCTTTTTGGGGTGCGCATTGCGTTTGTCAGCTGACTCCTTACTCTTGAACGGTCACCAAAGATGCAATTCATTGAGTTGCAAATGGAAGTCCTCAGGCAATAGTACACAGTGTGTGCTCATGTATCTTTACCTATCTCCATTCTTGCAGGCGCCGTTGGATGTGACTGATGCCGAGCAGATTTTGGAGAACGCTGAGGCTGAGCTGGCTGCTGCTCGTGCAGAACTGGAAAGCCTGGAGGCTCAAAAGGTGATCTGTGTAGACATGACTGCAGCATACCTGTATCTGGCACGGTGTAGGAAGAGAGGAGGTCACCTTACACAAGTTTAAAGCAGTCTACGCAGCCAAGTTGTCCATCACACAAGGAGCACGATGCAGGTTCAGGTTTGGTACACAGGTGAAGCGCGAGGCAGAGGCTGAAAGTGAGGCACATATGCACATATAAAGAGTAAGACGACGGTCTGTCTGTTCCGAGTCTTTAAACAGTAGCGTGCCAAGTTTTCGAACTCAGCAGCACTGTAGCAGCCCTCCGTACGGCACGTACAAGAGCAGTGCAAGGCATAAACCCTGTCATACCACACCGTGAGGCCTATGCACGAATAGTGCAAGGCATATAGCTGGCATACCACTTCATGAGGCCTACTAGACGCCTGCCTCAGTTTGGGATAGGGATTAGGGCCTAGCAAGAAGCCTCATTACTTTGCACTTGCATATCCAGCAAGTGAGATAATTAATGCATGCAAACACAAACACATACACACACGCACGCACACACGCACACACGCACACACACACACACACACGCACGCGCGCACGCACGCACATACACACACACATGCACGCACGCACGCACGCACGCACGCACGCACGCACGCACGCACATACGCACATACACACACACACACACACACACGCATGCACACACACACACACACACGCACGCACGCACGCACGCACACACACACACACACGCACGCACACAGGGAGGGTATGGTGTGGCGGATGCAGCTGTGCAGGATTTGGTGCACGCTGACGTTGTGCTTACCACCTATCCCGTGCTGCAGGCAGAGGTGCGTGCTTCATGTAATGTCCTACCTAAATAGTGCAGCTGGTAATAGCATGTGATTTCTCTTCTAATATTGCTTCATGTAATGTCCTACCTTTATTGTGCAGCTGGTAAAGCATGTGATTTCTCAGTTGGTATTGCCTGTATGTGCCTATGCCAAATTTTCATTTTTATTCTGCAGGCAGGAGTACACGCTTATATGCCTCGTCATCGTTTATGTCATCGTGCTTTAAGAATAGTTCTGCCTTCTTGCGCGGCTCAAACTGTTCCTGTACAAATGCACAGGTGTATACTGCTTTTGTATTGTACACTGTGTAGGTGTATACCTTTTCCCCCGTGCTGAGGCAGGGGCACGTGTTGTGGCTCCTCATTGGCTCTCTACCATGCTGCCCTTGCTTTGCAACTATGTGCTTGATCTGATTTTTTGTGTGCGGTTGTTTAGGTTGTAGCTGCTCTTGACCTGCTCCCTTGCAAAAAGACTAGACCTGCACAGCTGCTGATTCAAAATCGCAGGTGCTGCTTTTCTGTATGTAGGCGTTGAAAGAAGGATATGTATAGACACTCACATGGTTCTGTCTGACACCATAAACGTAGGATATATGTAGAGGTACTCACATGGTTCTGTCTGACACCATGGACATAAGATATATGTAAAGATACATGGTTTTGTCTGATACCATAGAGGCAGGATATATGTATAGATACTCACATGGATTTTGTCTGACACCATAGATGTTGGATGTATGTATAGATGCTCACAGGGTTCTGACACCATAGACATAAAAGGGTATTCTAACGGCTGCCATTTTTCACAGATCAAGGGCACGGCTAATGTTGCGTTTGCAGGATATTGCAATGTAAGTTGTAGCCTTTAGTAAACCCCCCCTGCCTGCTGAATGGACAAACTAAAGGCACTTAGTCTGTGTCTGAATGCAGCGGCACAAATGCCAATTTTGCATGCAGGTCCATAACACCCTGGACAGGCTTTGCGAAAAGGTGTCAAGTGTGATAAGGTGTAGCCTTTAGTAAACTCCCCTTGCCTGGTTTGCACACAGGTCCATAACACCCTGGACAGGCTTTGCAAAAAGTCGCTGCGTCATGCCAAGCGCTACCCAACTCCTGAGTCGCCTCTGCTGCAGGCAAGGCCCGTTATTTACCTGTTGCCATAATTGACTATTATATTATTTATTAATTTTAAGGCATAAACCCTAGCGCTGCAATGGGTCTGGTCTGCCTAGCGCCAATCGGCGATTTATTTGCAAATGTTTACAGCCCATAGTGTTAGCTGCATTGTCCTGCCCTATTTTATTATTTTGCGTGTAGTCGTGAGTGTCCTGCGTTAATTTATTATTTTGCATGTAGTCGTAAGTGTCCTGCATTATTTTATTATTTTGCGTGTAGTCGTGAGTGTCCTGCATTATTTTATTACTTTGCATGTAGTCGTGAGTGTCCTGCGTTGCGAGTTGGTAGACCCTTTGCCAAACACGTTGCTTGTGTCCTGGGGTCAGAGTGTCTTTACTATTGGATACTATTGGATACTATTGGATACTATTGGATGTTACAAATGTTTACAAGGAGGGTAGAGCAACGACAGGATATGCCCCCACGGGACCGTTCAGAGTCTTTAAGCAGTCAGTTTCATGCATTTGTCCTCTTCTAAGACCCTTGACTGGCTTCATTGCACCCTTCTCTGAAATTGCCGTGTCCTTGCCAAAAAAATTCACTACTCTGCTGTGACCATGATGTTCCAGTTTGACCATATGGCCAATACTTGAGTTCAATGACCTGGCATGCGTGTGAACGATGTCTCGCCCAAGTACTGTATAAGTATTGCCTCGTATACAGTTTTGATTACAAACCAGTTCTCTGATTTTTAACCGCCAGGTGGCCTGGCATCGGCTGGTGCTTGACGAAGCGCAGAATTGCGGAGAAGGCCTTAATGCAGTCGCGCAAATGGCAGGGCAGCTGGTGGCAGACAGGCGTTGGTGAGCTGTCAGGATCGTGCAGATTGCCTTGACTGCTGATTGGACATTCAAATGGAACTTGGTGTGTGTCTGAATGCAGTGGCACAAATTGCAAGGCAGGGGTTGGCCAACATGCGATTTAGTGTCTGAATGAGCAGGGGTTGGCCAACATGCGATTTAGTGTCTGAATGGGCAGGGGTTGGCCAACATGCGATTTAGTGTCTGAATGCAGTGGCACAAATTGCAAGGCAGGGGTTGGCCAACATGCAATTTAGTGTCTGAATGCAGTGGCACAAATTGCAAGGCAGGGGTTGGCCAACATGCGATTTAGTGTCTGAATGGGCAGGGGTTGGCCAACAGGCGATTTAGTGTCTGAATGCAGTGGCACAAATTGCAAGGCAGGGGTTGGCCAACAGGCGATTTAGTGGAACTATTGCTCTCAGGTGTCGTGAGTTTTTTTGGTGGATAATTGTCTGTATGAAAGAGACATGGATGGGGTGATGCATTGTTTAACAGGCGCTGACAGCTATACCAAAACAATACAGGTCCGTGCCACATACATCTGAAGCTATACCAAGCAATACATCTGACAGCTATACCAAAACAATACACCTGACAGCTATACCAAAACAATACAGCTGACAGCTATACCAAAGCAATCTTGGTCTGTGCCACATACATCTGAAGCTATACCAAAACAATACAGCTGACAGCTATACCAAAACAATACATCTGACAGCCATACCAATACAATACATCTGATAGCCATATTAAAACAGTAATGGTCCGTGCCACAAACATCTGAAGCGGGACAACATGTTTGATTGTGAAAGTAATATACAGATGAATGAAGCGGGACAACATGTTTAATTGTGAAAGTAATATACAGATGAATGAAGCGGGACAACATGTTTGATTGTGAAAGTAATATACAGATGAATAAGTGCAGGATGTTGAGTTACTTGTTATTTTTTGCATGTGATGATGGAGCACTTTTCACAACTTTTTTTATAATTTTGCGCATAACGCATGCACAGTGCGTATGCTTAGTTCTTACTTATTTGTGTGGGGTATGGCTGGCTAAGTTCACTGGCTTTAATGCCAATTCCGCCTGCCCACTTGAATAATTCCCCTTCACATTGGATGCCCAGGTGTGTGACAGGCACCCCCATCGGTCCTGGCGGCCTACAAGACATGTTTGGTGCCTTGCGTGCCCTGCAAGCCGCTCCCCTCAGCGTCCTCAGCACCTTCAGGTATCATGTGATTCTGCGACATTCCTCTGCCTGTACAGTTTGTGGCTTCCTTTGCTCCTGTGTCTTAACGTGTGACTTCATTGCCAGTGCAAGTTTGGTTTTATGGGCGCATGATGCAGGCTGTCGCTGTATCTCATCAGCAGCCTGTGTCATTGAAATGTAATATAACTTCTTGCCTTGTCAGTGCTTGTCATGTTCATTTGGTCATCTTCCTGCTTACCTCACCCACGCCACGAAATGGATGTTGTTGCAGTGCAAAATTGCAGTGCATAATGCACACATTTACACAGGCAGACACTGCATACAAGCTACCTTTGCAACGCTTCGTCTCCTGTGCACAGGCGCCTCGTTGCAGAACCATACCTGAGTGGCAGCCACGAAGGTCACGCCAGACTGAAGAAGATGATCAAGCCTTACATGTGGTGAGCAATTTTGTATGTATAAGATGATATGGCAGCCACAAGCCTGCCACCAACGTTGCCCGTCACACAAAGTTTTGCTTTGAAATGTGCGCACACAATGGTTTCACAGTGTATCACCATTTGTCGGCATTATGCACAGGCGTTCTTAAACAGCAAAAGTGCAAAACGGCAAGGCCACAACCTCAAACAACTTTTAGCTCCCCTCTTATTAAATTTCATGTACCCCTTGTACGCGGCATGTACATACGTGTGCATGTGACCTGCAGGCGCAACAGCAAGGCTGCAACCTCGGATGACATCCAGCTCCCTCCGCGCATCCTAAGGATGGCCCCACTGGCGATGCCCCCTGCAGAGAGGGCGTTCTACGAGCACATCTTGGGCGCTGCAAAGTAGGCGACAGTTTTTTTCTTGGTTTGATTACGCAACATGGCCACAAGAGGGGAAAGGAAGGAGGAAATGCATTACAAAAAGTCAAAGAGGAAGCTGGGTGTACGTACAAGCAGGGTTGGCCATAATCGTATATATGCACCGTATATGACTGTATTTGGTGATTTCCCTGCCGACAACATCGTATATACACCGCACATATATGGTTCTGGCCAGCCCTACCTATGAGTGCTCTTGCTTAAACGACGCTGCTCTTGCTTCATACAACACGATTGATGCAATTCTTCACTAAGAGTAAGATGCAATTCTTCACCAGAGTAAGATGCAATTCGTCATCAAGAGTATGATGCAATTCTTCACCAAGAGTATGATGCAATTCTTCACTAAGGTAAGATGCAATTCTTCACCAAGAGTAAGATGTAATTCTTCACCAGAGTATGATGCAATTCTTTACCAGAATATGATGCAATTATTCACCAGAGTAAGATGCAATTCTTCACCAAGATTATGATGCAAATCTTCACCAAGAGTAAGATGCAATTCTTCAACAAGAGTATGATGCAATTCTTCAACAAGAGTAAGATGCAATTCTTCACCAAGAGTAAGATGCAATTCTTCACCAAGAGTATGATGCAATTCTTTACCAAGAGTATGATGCAATTCTTCAACAAGAGTAAGATGCAATTCTTCACCAAGAGTATGATGCAATTCTTCACCAATAGTAAGACGCAATTCTTCACCAAGAGTAAGATGCAAAATTTCACCAAGGGTATGATGCGATTCTTCACCAACATTAAGATGCAGCAAACTCATGATTGCGTGAATATTAGCTCTTGACTGCTCTCAATGCCGCCACTGATCATGTCATCCCTTTTTATGAAGGGGAGAAGCATGCCTCACTATTTCTAAAAATCTTTAGTAACATAGAACCACACACAGATCATGCAAACGCACCTCATAAAGTCTAGGTTGCTGGAAAAAGTTTCAGCTATAATTGTTATGAATGTGCTTTCCAGATCTGCTCGTGCCGCACTGCTAAGAGCCAGTCAGCCAATTGCACAGCAGCAGCAGCAGCAGCAGCAGCAGGAGCGACAACAGGAGCGACAGCAGGGTCAGATGGTGGGACAACGTAGGCCCCGTTCAGTTTCAACGACTCAGGGTGAGTGTTTTTTTCCATGTACCAAAAAGAGTTGGTCTAGCCATAGGGCTTTAAGGCTGTTCTACTTGGGCCTACAGACTCGTCTGAGATGGTTGACCAACAATCGATCATTTTGCCAGCTTTTCTGAGATCATTCTACTCGCTAGTGCGTTGTCAGAAAGCGTCACTAGCATATTCTCACGCTTTGGATGTATACGTAAGTTTAGATTCTGATGAGCGTGCACTCTTCCAGTTACTCCAACAGAAAGGCTAATGGTTGTATTTTCCTTCACTTTCTTGTTCAAGTGTTGCTTTAGCCGCAGCACCCCTACAGAGAGCTGATTAAGCTCAGACGCTCCTCCATGTTTTTGGATAACACTCAATTGCCTCCTCATATCTAATGGGTGTATTCCCCATGCCTAATGGGTGCCTGGGATCAAACTCAATTGCCTCCTCATACCAACGGGCGTCTTGCCTTTACTTTGTTGTCCAGGTGCTGCTCTTGCCGCGTCAGCTCACGGCGAGCTAATGCAGCTCCGGCTGGCATGCGTGCACCCCCAATTGACGATGTACTGGATGCAGCTTAGCAATGAGCTGCAGCTGAATCAGGTGCGTGAGGGCCACTCTTTGGTCCTCATACGGGGCATGAAGTCGTACCGTGAAGAGCACTGCATGGTTATGTACGTTTCTAACTAAGATGCTACATGGTTTTAAGCCAGGGTCGAGTCTCTCTCGAGCAAAGGCTGGGAACTGCACTACAGACTTGTCATAGCAAATCACTGTCACTGCAAAGTATAAGACTCAGCACAACAATCTATTGGGCGCTTCATCCGCCGACTTCCCTGTTTCTTGCTTGCATTTAATGGCCAGCACCTCTTTTAAAGCAGATTCCTACTTAGAAGATAAAAGGAAGTTAATGGACTCTGTTGCAACCAAACATCATATTCTCAGGTCTACGTACTTGCCGTACAATTTCCGCTGCCTGCCTGGGAGGATTGGATTTGTTTTTCTGTTCCTCCTGTTGCACTGCTTCGTGACTACTTCTCCAACGTGTCCCTGCTACACTTGCACGCATGTTTTTCTGTTCCTCCTGTCGCACTGCTTCATGACTACTTCTCCAACGTGTCCCTGCTACACTTGCACGCAGGCCGGGGGTGGTGCGCTGTCCATGGCAGATATCATGAAGAGGATGTGGGACCAGGCACAGCTGCATCTGCAGGTGCTTATAGGCGTCTTCTCTGCCTTATTCTTAAATCTTTTGTATACCAGAGGTGATAGTGACTGTCTTTTTGGGCTTGGATTTCCTTTTGCTGAGGATTTAAACCCTGCAATGCACAACAGGAGTTTTTTGGTTCACCTTGGCGTTTTCCCCCTGAATTGATTCTCTGGCAAGCTAGTACTTAATCTTGTAAAGCCAGATAGTTATCTCCTGTTAGCAACAATATTGTAAAGCCAGATAGTTATCTGCTGTTAGCAACAATGTTGCTACATCGGACACACTCTCCCAATTTGTTACAAAGATAACCTGCATTTCTGTGCCGACTGCACTTTCACTTTATTGTTGCCACGTTGGGGACGCTTTCCCAATCTCTTTCTTATAAGAATAACCTGCGTTTCTGTGCTAAATGTACCTTCACTTTATTATTGCCACGTTGGGGACGCTCTCCCAATTTCTTTCTTATTGGAATAACCTGCATTTCTGTGCTGAATGTACCTTCCTTATCCGTGATCTATGGACATAGATGATGTCTGCAATCCTTCCCATGCATTTTCACATGTGTGCGCATGCCTGCAGTCAGCCGAACGTGAGTATTGTACTGCAGTTGATGTGCTGGCAGTGCGGCTGCTTGAGTCTGCAGAATGGCAATCGCAAGGAGCTCAGGTGTGTGTGTGTGTGTGTGTGTGCGTGTGTGTGTGTGTGTGCGTGTGTGTGTGTGCGTGTGTGTGTGTGTGTGTCCGCAGTCTGCAGAGCGTGCGTGCTGTTGCTCAGCTGAAGTGCTGAAGATCTGGCAGTGAGAGGCCGCCTGAAGGTGAAATGGCATGCAGGAAGAGACGTAGGAATTGCTACGCCCGCAATTTGTCGCTGAAAATGTTGCGCATGATTTTAAAGTATTACGTCGTTTTTTGTATGTTATGTGTTGTTGCTGCAGCAAAAGTGCAAACAATGCTAAATACGGTTGTGTTAAGCCTTGAGAACGTTGCACAGGTGTGATAGATGTTGTAGCTCAAACATAGAAGAAAGCAATTTGCTGAGTGAACAAGCCTGATCCCTTGAACAAGTTTTATTCCATGCGTTTCATTGTCATGGTACCTATAAACTCGTGCTTTTTGTCCCTAATTCCTTGATTACCACCCAAGATAATAGTAAATACCTTCAGGAACAGCTTCAGAACGCCTAGGACTCCCTAAGAAGCTTCTCAGGCCACACGTCCATCCACTCCTTCGTGACGTGGCATGCACTACTTTTTGTGCTTTCAGTCGAGTGCAACATGGCACGTCACTTCCAGAGCAAGGGCAGCGCCAAGAAGCTTGTGAGGTGGCATGCACTGCATGTTCATCTGCATTCAGCAATAAGTGCAACATGACACGTTTACTCAGGTGCAACGTGACACTTCACTTCCCAGGGCAAGGGCAGCACCAAGAAGCCTGTGCGAGGCAAGCCTAAACGAGCACGTGGTAACGGTGCATTGCCAGCGCCGTCTAGGCCTCAGCAGAACCAAGAGCAACACGTTTTGGGAGCAGTGAGCAGCTCACAGAATGCAGAGACATCAGCAGATGGTGCTGGTCCGAGTGGGCTGATGGTGGAAGGGGCTGAAGGTGAGGGTGAACTTGGGGATACAGTACTACATTGGAAGGGGACAGATGGTACTTAATCATGCGGGCTGGCAGGTAACGGAGCTAGAATCGAGGGTTGCAGTTATAATAAAATTGAAAAATAATACGCAAGGGGTGATAACACCACAAGCATGGATTAAATAAACGGAGACGGAGCTGTCAGACAGCGATGTGCTCACACTTCCAGGCGGGTTCAAACTCGTGACCCTGAAGAGTCTGGCCTGACCACAGGCCACTGGGCTTTCAGGGCAGCTACTCATTACCCATTTCAGGGCATCTACTCTTTTTTTACCCATTTCAGGGCAGCTACTCTTTACCCAATTCAGGGCAGCTACCCTTTACCCATTTCAGGGCAGCTACCCATTACCCATTTCAGGGTAGCTACTCTTTGCAGCTACAATACTAATTGTTCTTTCTGTAAAGGAACAGACGTTGCTGGTCTGAGTGGGCTAGCTGCAATGGGTAGCTGCCCTGAAATGGGTTTGGAGGAGATTGATACGAGGGCACAATATTAAGAGGGGCATCAACAAATTGTGCCGTTCTGAGTGAGCTAGCGCAGAAGGGTCTGAAGGTGATCGATACAAGGGCATTTAATGAGGAAACAGGGTAAGAGCTAGTAGCTGCTGGTGCTGATGTCAAAAAGGAGACCCGGTTGGGAATGGTTGGGAATGGAACAAGAGCGTCAGCATTGGTCTGAACATCTTGATTGTTTTTTTGTTTGCAGCATCGTCTCCACATAGACGAGTGGTGATGCAATCAGTGGTGCACCTTGTCATTTTTGGTTTGTGTCATTGCCTGCACATAAATGAGTGGTCATGCAATGAGTGGTTCATCTTGTCATTTTTGGTTTTGAGCATTGTCTCCACATAGACGTTGTGGTCATGCAATCAGTGGTTCATCTTGTCATTTTTTGTTAGCAGCATTGCCTCCACATAGACGTTGTGGTGATGCAATCAGTGGTTCATCTTGTCATTTTTGGTTAGCAGCATTGTCTCCACATAAATGAGTGGTCATGCAATCAGTGGTACATCTTGCCAGTTTTGGTTTGCGTCATTGCCTCCACATAAATGAGTGGTCATGCAATCAGTGGTTCATCTTGTCAGTTTTGGTTTGCAGCATTGTCTTCACATAGACGTTGTGGTGATGCAATCAGTGGTTCATCTTGTCATTTTTGGTTTGCGTCAATGCCTCCACATAAACGAGTGGTGATGCAACCAGTAGTACATATTGTATTTTTTGGTTCGCAGCATTGTCTTCACATAGATGTTGTGGTGATGCAATCAGTAGCACATCTAGTTAGTACATCTAGTAGTACATCTTGTCATTTTTGCTGCACATGTGTGCGTTGCCTATCAGCATCAAGCACAGTGATAAGGAATAAAAACATGTCACTTATGCTACTGATCTCCGTCCTGCCTCAGCATGGGAGCCTTTGTGCACTGACGCCCGAGGTCGCTCGAGTCCAAAGCTCCATGCTTGATCTGCCTAAAGATGGCAGCGTCGCCTCATTGTTCCAATCTGTCTTAGGCCTGTTTGAAGGCAGTTGTTAATTTGCCTACAAGTTGTTAATTTGCCCACAGATGGCGGCGTCGCCTCATTGTTCCAATCCGTCCTAGACCTGCTGGAAGGCAGTTACCGAGTGGGTGAAAACGGGATCGGATGGCTGAGTGGAGCCCAGAATCAGGGGTAAGTGTGTGGACGTAAGGGATACCAAATCTGTGTTTTGGCTGCTGCGTGAGGGGGAATATTTGATGATTATACACATGCAAGAGTGGTTGCCATTATTGGTTATTTGAGGGAAGGGCTTGCTGCATTGATTGGAAAACAGGTCGCAGTTTGGTTAGCTGGTGATAAGCTCTGCTAATCAATAGATCAAGTTGGCTCACCTTGATCTTTCGACTGTCCAGCTGGTTGAAACAAAACAGGTGATATTATTCTTGCATGCTCAAGGTACAACAAATCCAGTGTTGTGTTTCATACTCTGGGCTGAAATTGAACTGTGAACTGTGTAACCACACATCAGGTTTATCAAATTGCAAAGTGTGCAACTACAGCTGCCTACTTCAGAGTGCTGATCAGTACAGAAACAGTTATAATCTTATTATTATATATTTATTATATTAAAAGTTGCGCAATTACTCTTCCTTACCTGCAGTGGTGATGCTGATCCTTCTGAAGTGGATGGGAGCAATACCGGTGACGAAGTGGATGGGGACGAAAAGATATCTGCAGCGCACGCCTCTTGGAGAGCTTGGCGATTTTTGCAGGTTGGGTGCGAAATGAATAAGCTACACAGACAGTGAAACCACTTGTTACATGAAAATTAGAGAGGTAGGCGTGACTGTACCGGGCATCATGGAATTACAAAAATGAAATTACCAGTCATTATAGTATTACCTTTTTTCATTACTTGCCAGCACCTGTTGGATGTTTTCTGCAGTATCTTCTGTCGTTTAAAGTATACGTAAAACAGACGTATACATTGCTTAAAATCATTCATTTGTGCAGGAACATGTTGCTTTGGCTGCGTGTACCTCGCAATTGCGGCTTCTCTACAAAATATGCTTATTGTGGCCGGCCTTATTTGCACTAATTGTCCAAGAGTCATATTGAATTCGCAGCTTTACATGTGCCCCCCACACTTGCTCATACATGTTTACGCAGTTCAAAGCCTCTAGTGTGGAATAAGTGTATGTACGATGGACGTACGCTAGGTGGAGCGCACAACAATTGGAAAGCCAGACGCTTATCGAATAATAAATAAGCTGCATTCGACCTTGCAGGTTCACACGTGCGCGTTGTTGGCCGATCGATATAACGCGCTTGGGCGCACAGCGGAGGCGGTGAGCCGCAGGTCAGTCCTTGCTTTACAAATTTGAGAGAGCAGTCCTTGCTGTACACGCACAAGCAAAAGCAGTCCTTGCTGTACGAGCACAAGCAAAAGCAGTCCTTGCTGTACAAGCACAAGCAAAAGTAGTCCTTGCTGTATGAGTAGTCCTTGCTGTACGAGTTTGAATGAGCAGTCCTTGCTATACAAGCAGTCCTTTCTGTACGAGTTTTAGAGAGCAGTCCTTGCTGTACAAGCAGTCCTTGCTGTACGAGCAGTCTCGTAAAAGCAGTCCTTGCTGTACGAGTTTGAGAGAGCAGTCCTCGCTATACAAGCAGTCCTTGTTGTACGAGCAGCCCTAGGTGGGTTTCCTTGCTTTACGAGCAAACCTTGCTGTACGAGCAGTCCTTGCTGTACGAGTTTTAGAGATCAGTCCTTGCTGTACGAGCAGTCCTTGCTGTATGAGTTTGAGAGAGCAGTCCTTGCTGTTCAAGCAGTCCTTGCTGAACGAGCAGTCTCGTAAAAACAGTCCTTGCTGTACGAGTTTGAGAGAGCAGTCCTTGCTATACAAGCAGTCCTTGCTGTACGAGCAGCCCTAGGTGGGTTTCCTTGCTTTACGAGCAAACCTTGCTGTACAAGCAGTCCTTGCTGTACGAGTTTGAATGAGCAGTCCTTGCTATACAAGCAGTCCTTGCTGTATGAGTTTGAGAGAGCAGTCCTTGCTGTACAAGCAGTCCTTGCTGTACGAGTTTTAGAGAGCAGTCCTTGCTGTACAAGTTTGAAAGAGCAGTCCTTGCTGTACAAGCAGTCCTTGCTGTACGACCAGTCCTTGCTGTACGACCAGTCCTTGCTGTACAAGGAGTCCTTGCTGTACGAGCAGTCTCGTAAAAGCAGTCCTTGCTGTACGAGTTTGAGAGAGCAGTCCTTGCTATACAAGCAGTCCTTGCTGTACGAGCAGTCTCGTAAAAGCAGTCCTTGCTGTACGAGTTTGAGAGAGCAGTCCTTGCTATACAAGCAGTCCTTGTTGTACGAGCAGCCCTAGGTGGGTTTCCTTGCTTTACGAGCAAACCTTGCTGTACGAGCAGTCCTTGCTGTACGAGTTTTAGAGATCAGTCCTTGCTGTACGAGCAGTCCTTGCTGTATGAGTTTGAGAGAGCAGTCCTTGCTGTTCAAGCAGTCCTTGCTGTACGAGCAGTCTCGTAAAAACAGTCCTTGCTGTACGAGTTTGAGAGAGCAGTCCTTGCTATACAAGCAGTCCTTGCTGTACGAGCA
>Ga0307947_1000966_pt1 | contig 21942 bp, 22 predicted proteins | sample OrgLakmetagen232_FD_201840 | JGI IMG/M metagenome (GOLD analysis project Ga0307947, IMG submission 201840) | Saline water microbial communities from Organic Lake, Antarctica - #232 | ecosystem: Environmental > Aquatic > Non-marine Saline and Alkaline > Saline | place: Antarctica: Organic Lake...
CGAGGACATGGGTTGAAGTGTGAAACTGGTTTATATGGCAGGAGTCCGGACAGGAGTGCACGGGTTTGCAATTTGTGTGAAAACGGGGATTATATTCAAGATAAAAAGCACTCGCTCATTTTTTCATGTATCGGTACCGAACATTTACGGCACCAGTTCATCCAATAATTTGATAATATTTCTGAAGGTGATATCAAAGGTTTTGTAGTTCAACATAACTCAGAAGTTTACAAATTTATTAGTGCAGCTGTCGATATTTTTGATTGATTTATTTGTTGGGACCTATAGGTTGAGCAGCCATGCCAGGCTGGAGGCTTTTGTAATCCAAACTAAATTAAACTATTACCAATAATACCGGCATGGGACTTTACTTTGAAGAAGTGGGTGGGCGATGGTGATTGGCGGATCGCAATAACAATGGATTGAAGGACATCTCCCTGGATGTGGTGGCGTTGAAGATTCGGGTGTGGCAGCTGCTTTTTGATTTAGTGCAGTGATGTGAGGCTGTCTGTGGCTATATGTGAGTAGCCATGTGTGACTGCAGCTGCTATAGCTGCTAGCTCTGCACGTGAGATGGTGGGTGTTGGTTATACCCATGCCTTTTGGGTTTACATAGTGGGAAACGTTTAAGTGAGGGTGGTATACGCCTGATCCACCTGGAATTTAATCGTAACATACTCAATGGGAAGTCAAGTAAGTCTATTCTTAAGGGCCAGTCTGTTTCTATTTCTTTTTTGCCTTCAGTGCTGCCTTTTTCTTCTTTTTGGCCTCCAAAGTGCGTTTAGCTTTAATGCCTTTCCAGAAACCTTGGATTGCTCTGGCTGCGCGGTTGATGCGCACTTGCTGCAACGCATTCTGCACACGTACACAGGCACAGAGAAAGGAATAATGTGTCAGGGCAGAATATATTTAACCTTTTTGGGGGAGGGGGGTGGGGTGCAAGCTTCACACAAGCGCTGAGCAACTTGGCTTAAGGAAAAGCTATTGTACATACAAACAGCCTCATTGTATGCAAATGTATGACAACAAAGGCATGACACATATCTGACTGGTTACCATTTCTCCCTGAACGGTCGTACAGCAAAAATACCTTGGTAGTACGCATAAGACACTTACATGCAAATTTTCTTGAGCAACTCGCCGTTGCTCCTCTTCATACTCCGTGCGCTCCTGTAACATCCCTGCATGGCCTTTACCATACTCTTCAAGCTGCAAGTACATGAGAGTTCAGGCCTTAAGTTTGTGAGGACGATGCATGTGACACTATAAGGATTACCACAAGGAGATAGGTTGTAACTTCTGACTCAATGGCTGACTATACAGCGCATGCAGGAGAATGGCACGTGCACCTGCAGCATTGAATTGTCAACTTACACAGGCTTGCAGCACACAGGTAAGAGAAAAGATCCCCTCTGCCAAAGACCAAGTGCATTTGACCTTCTTTAACAAGGTAAGTTTATATGCCAATCACTACCTGCAATAATATCATGTTGTACTCCTTTAGCGCTGCCTGATGCTCCTTGTCTCTTGAGCCCACATCCCCGTCATAGTCACCAATTACAGCCTCGACATCCTGTAAAAACAGTGCAAGCAGAAACCACCGCTGTGTCATCAAATAGTCAAATAGTGGCAAGGCAAAGTGGCCGTGGCTAGAAAAAACCCTGGCTTGAACTCTCCTCTAAATTAGTGTGACTTCTCACTTAAGGCTTCTGACACTTTATGTGTGACGTGCATGCCCGGGACAACTTTTTTTGTTGTCAATCAAGCTTAAATTAAATTGGTATATACGTTTCCTTTAACACCCTACTTGTACACAGCTGACAGTAAAGGGTGCCACACAACAAGTTTACCTGTTGTGCCCTTTTTTTGGCTTTTCTAAGCATGGCTTCAGATTCTTTGTGCTGCTCTCGCGCACTGGCTAGTGCGCTCTTTGCTTCATCCAACTGCAACCAGGTGAGAAATTTTTTGGAAATCATGAGTGCTGATACAAATATAGTCTGCTCTTTTCTTGGAGCATCCCTAGGCTCATGAGCAGATGAGGTACTGCATCTAAGGATGAAAAGGTTACTTGTATCTCTTGCTTGCCTTGGGGATTGCGCACAAACGCACAAATTCATTTGCATCATAATGTCTATCTTAAAATGTCAAATAACGGCAAGAGTTTGCATACAACTAGGAAAGTGGACAACAGAGAAATCTTTGTGCACACATCTGCTTCGCAAAGTCCTTTAAGTATTGATTGGCATCATACCTGGTGAGGCGTGTTCCTGCATGCAGAAAAACAAACTATATGCAGGCAGTGAAAACCACTCCACACATTAATGTACACACTGCGATGCGAAACACAGCTGCACCTCCCTGAATCCAACTGTACAGCTCGCCCTTACCTTGGCTCTTCATGGCATCAATCACATGTGTTTGGCTTACATGTTGTGTGTGATTTGTGTGCACGCATTGACGTTGAGCACGTGCCGGCCTGGTATCCTCACAACAAGGCCAAAAGAAAATTTCACAAACCTCCTTGACCAGGTTCTCGTATTCGCCCTTATGACTCTCAATGTCGGTGTCGCGTGTCAGCAGGGCCTCTTGATTGATGGTGCTCTGCTGGGCTGCTGTGCTAGTCTGCACAGACAAACACACAACAAAAAAACGTGTTAACGCCGTTATAAAGTGAAACATCCTGAAATGCACGCCTACAACCATACAGCATGCTGGTTACCCAAGACCAAGCATTCATGTACAAAAGACAAACAGCAGTATGATCAGGCCTCAGCAAGTTTACTTGCCTTAAGCCTGCTCAAAAACATACAGATCAGGATCTGAATGTTTTTGAGAAGGCTCTTGTGACCGTGCAAGAGTAAACGCAAAGGAGCATGTGCACTACACACAATCCCGGAAACAGAGGCACAACCATTTTCACAAACATTAGATAAAGCTAGAACGACGACCTCTGCTGTCTCTCCTACTGCATCAGTGCTACACAGCAACCTGCACTGACCTAGTCTCACCTTGTTTAAACTCAGCCTCCAACCAGCCAACCTTATTGCATCCCTCTGCCTGATCAAATCTATTTTGATTATAAATCAAAGTTTCCTCATACAATTTGAGCTCTAGGTATCAGGCTTGTGCTCAGACGGTCAGACGGTACGGTACCTTGAGTATGGTACGGACCGTCTTTTTGTAAAAGACGGTGTATTTCCAAATTTTAGCGGCCGTATTTTACCGTCTAGACGGTGTACGGTATGGTGCCAAGCTGGCACTGCCAGTGCAATTTTGGCTCAGAATGGCCTCTCCGCCCCAACACCTCCCAATTCCACCCCCCGCATGCTCCTCTCATATGTTGACGCCACACAATGCTTCCCTGGATGACCCTGAGGCTGGGATGGGGCTGCATCAGCTCGGGGGAAGGGCCCAGCAGTGGCTTGCATGGAAATCTAAAGAAGGACACAGTAATTGATACTGGTAAACAATTAGCGTTTTATACACGAACAATTGTTGCAAAATAAAAACACGTTTTGGGTCGAAATTGGAGCCAAACGGCCAAATTACACAAAAAATTGCACTATACGGTGACCACCATCCTGTACCGTTCAAGACCGTACTAGTCGACTCCACCGTATTAGTTCAGTACGGTACGGCATATTACGGTACGGTATCGTAAGTACGGTCGAAATTGCTCTAGCACGGCGTGATCGCACAAGCCTGTCAGATATACAATCCAGTTTTTTTTTGTCGATATACCATCAATCGATATAAAAACATAGGTTTCCGACTTTTATAATCAATATGATATCAAGCTTTTGGGCGTGTCGGAAGGCCCCTGTGTAAAACGGTTCTGTGGCCCTCAGAGGGTCATGAAGGCGTTCCACACCACAATTTTTAAAACAAATTCCAAACATTTAGTTATCATGTTCAAATGAGCAAATTACCCCACCATAAAAGGCCTGAGTTGCCAGGATTGGGGAGTGGGTTAAGTTAGCAGGGCTGGTGATGGTGAAGGTGCCAGGGCTAATTTGGAGTAATTCAGCATTAAAAAAGGCCGTGGAACTGTTTAGACAAAGGACTCAGTTAGGAAACTTTTGGAGACAGTTTCCTCCTTACAACTTTAGGTCTGGACCTTTTAATGCAATACTTTTGAACCTTACAAATCACTAACATCCACCAGGCACCATATTCCGGGAAGCCGCAGGCCTCCCGGCGAGCTGGGGCAGCAAAATAAAATCGATATGAGAACCCAATTTCTCAAATTCCCAGATTGGGGGGTGATATGAAATCAGGGTTTTCCCAAACCCTTTACAAAAACACTCAGGGATGGGTCATACGGACTTCTGAGACGTCCCATACGGTATTATACGCTAATAATACGCAATACGCGTATAATACGAAAACGTATTTATGCTATTTTGGGGGGTACCCTGGGCTTGCACCAGCCACCCTCTAACCACCACGAATTGTCCCCCAAGCCTCCAGAACATTATAATGCCTCCTGGTAAAGACTTTGAGTGGCATCGTGTTGTTGTTATGGGACAGAAGGGGCAGATTTACGAGATGCCAGATGCCAGATGTCAGAATTCCGAGATTTTAGCAGCGGTGCCCCCCGCATCCGCGAGCACTTCATGAGGCAGAATCCCAGCGTAGGTGTAGCAGCATGCAAAGCTGACCCGGCAGGAATCCTCAGGGCGTAGTCGCAGCGCTCGCTAGCAATGGGAGAAATTGCCGACGCTAGCGCTCAGAGGGAGGAGCATGCAGGTAACGAGAGGCACCTGCACAGGACTACAGCAAGCACATCAGCAGCAGCATCTACACAGTTATTGGGCACCTGCAGCAAGAGGGCAGTGACCAAGGCTTGTGTGGATGCAGCTGTTGCACAATTTATCTACGCTACAGGCACCACCTTCTGGGTTGTGGTAGCAATAAGCAAGTGATCATGCTACGTTCTGAGGGGCTGGGAGTTCCTCTGGGGGCTCTAGAGGGCTTGGAAGTGCCTCTGGGGGGCTCTAGAGGGCATGGGAGTGCTTCTGGGGGACTCTGGGGCGGGGGCTTGTGGCTGCAAAATCCGTTAAGTGCCCAAAATCGTAATATACGGAGCAATTTGAAAAATACGGTTAAATACGTGATAAATACGATACGACGTATAATACGCCTACGCCGTATGATTCATCCCTGAAAACACTGATACACTCATGTATCGAATATGTACACACCGTACACACTTGCGCTCCCCCTCTCCCCCCCAAAACTAACAGTCAAATCAGCCACTTATCCCCTCAAGATGCATACCGTACCTCAGGGAGAACACCCCGCATAAAAATCAATTTTTGCCCTGCGGGGTGCGTATTTATTTTGACCCTGTGGAGTTGTGCGGGGTTGGTGAATTTAACCCTGTCCAGGTCGCTTCTGGTCATGAAGTGAGAGGTACCCCCGCCCCCTGTCCCACAGGCAGCCTCAGCCTCAGCCTCAGCAGCAGCCCCAGCCCCAGCCCCAGCACCAGTTGCTCCCGAGGGGGGATTCCGGAAAGCAAGCCGCGGCGACACTCAAGCAGCAGCTGGCATTAAAGAGTCCGAGCCAGCAAGCAAAATCAGAACAGGCTGAGCGCCGAGGCAGAGGAGGCAGCCAACAAAAGGCTGATTGGCAGGCCAAAGAAAAATTGCGGTTTGGTTGTAGGAACACCTCAGGGGCACAGCTGTTATGCACAGAGGAATTGGCACTCATGAGGGGGAAGCTGTGTGGCAGGGGAAAGATGAATGGGAGGAAGGCGTAGGGGTTGAAGAGGAACAACATTTGCGCAGGCAGAGCAGGTTAGAGCAACCCAGCAGCTGGGCAGACGAGGTCACGCACCAAGGCTGCCCGCACTCAAGTAACACCATCAGCACGCACGAGCAGTAGCAGTGATAGTGGCTAGAGGAAGAGGATGCATGCACCCGGCAAGCAGCACTTGATAATTCACCGCATCTTGCCTTTGGATGCATTAAAAGACGATAATAATTTCTTGCAATGTGGTACTCAAACCGCAACCTCCAAAACTGAATTTTTTTCTGCCTGTTTTAGGCGATCTGATCAATGCCCCCACTTCTTCAAAACGTGGCCAACTTTGGCGATGATGTTTTTCTTAATATGGTAGTACAGTTCTAGCCCTAAACCGTCCACTCATACAATCCCGGCTGACACATTTCCACTCCAAAACGCCTGGACCTCCTTCTGTGACACCCTCACTGCTCTTATGCAGACATGGAAACTTATTCTGGAGAACGTCAGCAAGCATGTCTGCATGTCGCCCTTAACACGTACAAACTTAAAAAAGCATGAAATCATCCCTACCTGCACGAGAGGCAGCTCAGCTTTCAACTCATTATAGTTTGTCACGGCAAAGAACACGGTATATTTCAGCATGCACTACTCTGGCAAGAATGCCTTACAAAGTGCCTTACAAAGTCTCATGAGGAGAAAATGGCACAGCCCTTGCCCTACCTGCACTTGGTACAGCTCAGACTTGGACTTGTCCTCCACGTTTTGGATCGCGTGTGCTTGACGTGCAAGCTCCACGCGCTGCAGCTTGAGCTTTTGCTCTAAGGCCAGGGCCTCAGCAACCGCCTTCTCCTCGCGCGTGCGCACCTAGGGTGAGACATTGTAAATGAATATGTGCACGTGCGTGCATGTATAATGTGTATGTTTGTGTGTCAAATAGTCATGGTGGTCTAAATGGATTAGGTAGGCATACTTCCTGCAGCATTTCAGTCTAGAAGAATTAGTCAAGATGAACGTTGCAGTTAGTTTGTTGTGGAAAATGACGATTGCCAGGCGCAGGTTGCTAAAGATACACCTTCAACTATGATTATGGCTCTAAAGGCATCTACTCAAACACATGCAATTTGGGAAGGGGGTATTGCTTGATTGGGCATGTAAGAAACGACCAAACACCATGTGGATAGATTTGTGCATGTGAATTTGTGAGAAACACGTGCAGTGACCTAAGCCACAACTTCACTCCATAGGAACTCCAAGAGGAGGGCTCCATCGCATACCTTACATATCATGATGCCAATGATCAATGTTTCATTTTTAAGCAGCCAGAATGTATAGGGGGGAGTAAGACAGTGAAAGTGCAAACCTCTGCAAACTGTGATCAATTAGAATGGTATACCTAGACAACTCGCTCAAGCAGAACGTTAAACCACTAGTGGAGCTGAACTTGGATATAGCAATAATTAAGAGCACAAGGTGGTCCAGCTTTTTCGCTTCCAACTCCCATTATGGAAATGATGCAAAAATATGAACACATAGATACACAGGAAACAAATTAAACCTTCCTACCCATCATACACAGAATATGCCCAGGCTTTTTCATCATGACTTCCAAACCCCTGCTCGCACACACCCACATACCACCACTCACCTCATCGTAATACTCCCGATTGCTTGCATCTTCCTCAACTGTTGTGGTTAGGCGCTTTTGAGCATATCCGCGCAACTGGGGAAAACAATGTGTGAGGAGCAAGGACGAGTCTAACTGTACAAGCAAGGTAGTGTTGTGTCATTCAAATCCTGTGCTGTGCAGCAAATGACTGGAAGCAGCCCATAAGATCAAACTGAGGCGTTTGCCTTTTCGACAGCCGACAGTTGTCAACAGTCGTCGAAAAGCCAGCAAAAGTTTGCCTGAAAAAATCCTTGGCAAATCCCTTTTTGGTGCGGCTTTGACCAAATTAAACTTCTCGTTGCATCTGAAGCTTCTTGTACTCACCCGCTCTAGGAAATTGATGACTTGAGTGCTGGCAGGGGAGCGACGTGTATGTAGCGTTTGAAGGCGGGAAGCTGTAGAGGATTTCTGCATGTGGTACTAGAAAATAATAATGAAATTCCTCTGTTCATGCCTATGAAAGGACCTTGCCAACGTAAGATCGCAGAATGAACTGTAGTAAATATGCGCTAAGCTGCATGAGGAGTAGGACTTGTGAATATCATCGCCACGCCCTGCATATGTACTGGTGTATCTGTGTCTGTGTGCAAAATTGCATGCGTGTGTAGATGTTATGTGTATGCTTTTGTTTAAAGTGTGGGAATGTTGTCCGTGTACTGACAATGCGTTGTGTGAGTGTAGGTGTGTATGTGTGTGTATGCGTGCGTGCGTGCGTGCGTGTATGTCTGTGTGTGTATGCATGTGTGTGTGCGTGCTTGTATGCATGTGTGTGTGTGTGTGTGTGTCCATGCGTGAGCGGTTGACTGACCTTAAGAAGGCGCACAAGCTCCCCAGTGGAAACTGCAGCGGCTTCACTTCCCACAACTCCCTTTGCATTGGTGCTCAGCACATGCCGGTGCTTGACTAACGTGTTGACTAGGTCCTGTGCGGTATATGTGCGGTGGAGAACTGGAACTAGAATTGGTGCCGGTTTATTGCTGCACTACGTACCTCTCCGAGGAGGTCTTTAAGCTGTTCCGCAGTGTCAAGTACCTCTGTAGTCACAAACGAAAGGAGCCTGCATCCGTGTATACAAAAGCACAGTGTGGAATCCCCTCTAGCCTTAGAATGAGGTCAGCTGTTAACCCAGCGAGAATTCCTCACTTTGAAGATTCCAAGCTTTCATCCAGCACAGAAAGGACCCTGGAAGCCTCCAAACTGTTCATTACTGCTGCAGCTTCAAAAAGATGATATGAGGTAATTGTTTATTTTGTACAGGTATTTAATCTAGCTTCGCCCGTGCGAAAGAAATAAGGTCACATCCTGTGTATAACAACATCGTGACAACATCGTACAGGGAAAGCTAATGACACGGTTAATGTTTTTTATTGTGCACATTTTGGGCTTAGATTTCCCGAGTCGCCTGACATGTTGGATGTGGCTGGGCGCCTAACGATTCGCAAACCACTCACGCCAGGTTCCAGGCACCCTGTGCAGTACAGAGAATCACTCAAGCTTTGGGCACAGCCATTCGGACAATAAAGCATCGAATTCTTGTTCGAAATCAAACCACTGTGCACGGGAAATAACACAGAACATCCAGGCTAGCCAGGGCAAGGGCGGCCCTGGGACCCCAGCCCGGACCCAAGGGCAACAATACATGCGCACGTCTAGCGAGAGCAGTGGGCCCGATGAAAAGCCATCACAACCCTCATTAACCCCACACTGCGCCCACAGCCGGCACTTTGAAGGCCAATTTGAAGGCCAAAGTGCCTGGCCGGAACCCGGCGCACAAACATATATAACATATGCCGCGTCAAGCACTTTTTATGGGCTGGTCTTGAATAATTTATATCTTCTTTGTATGTGGTAGACAGCAGACACATTACAATATTTTAAACGAGCGGTATGCCATCATCTCGTCCATCTTCCATCTTTTCCGTTTCCCCATTCGTGGGAAAATTCCAAGCACAAAATGAGATGAGTGACGCAGTATGAATTCAAATCTTCCTTCATGGCTGCCCTGTACAATGTGTTGATAGCTGGCCATAACATATTATGTCTTCGCAATAGAGTTTGATTAGCCTGCAAGAGCAAATTTCAGAAATAGGAGGGCGCTAGGCAGAAGTAAAAAAACGTTTTTTTTTGCTTTTAAGGGGCAAGTTCTTACACACCACATCATTGAACTGGATCCAATTTTGCAAATTTCGATTATAATTAAAGGTGGCATTGTAAGAATATAAGCCACCAGAGCGTGTGCTCAGATCCACATATAAGTTGCCCGGGGTACAAATTGACAGGACTAAGCGCAAACCTAAGGCACATAGGCCATTTCTTCCGCAAAGGTCTTTGTTCCAAGACCTCCAAAACATCAAAAATAACAAGCTTTGGTGCTCCAAATGGTCAGATGCGGCATACGGTATTCATGTGCTTGAAAAGTGAGGTTCATGCCGCAGCTAATTACACACACCCTGGGATCATGCAAAACCCTAACTCCTTTTGGGCCTTCCCCTCTCTGCATTAGTCCTGTCATACTTATGTGCCCAAGTTCGAAAATGATTTCTTCATCACTTTGCCTTAGCGACACGCTGGTTGCAAAGGCGTGTCAATATAAAATGTCTTTTTTAACTTATTGGTGGCGGGGTTGTATGTACGTGACTAATTCAAGGGGGGCAGGCATGCGGACCAGAGAAGTTGGGCAAATTAATTTTCAATTCCCTGTACGAGCTTGCCCCCCTCCCCAGGGATGAGGCCCAAGCCGTTAACAAAAGAACGAAGGAAATGTGACCTGATCTGACATCCTTTATTAACATCCTTGACATCCTTGGTTCTGTGGTTTCCGAGCTGTTTACCAGCATGGAACAGAGCCCTCTTTTCCTGATCAACTAACAGACTACAACACCTGAAGACCCTTGCGGATTCACTGGGCTGTTATTATATAATAGCTGCATGGGCTCAGGGCCCGGCTTCCTTGATTAACACCTGCCTGTTTCCTTGCACAGCAAGCCAGATCAGGTCGGTAGAGAGGCAAACATAAGCAGGTAATTTTGCGGCTGGTTACCAATTATCCACGCTTCTGAGCAACTGTAATTAGGATCCTTGAAAATAATGCACATCCACCTTCAATGAAAAGAATAGGGCAAAGAAAATAATGGAATTAGGAGCATTGCAGGCTTGGCTGGAAGCCGGCTAGATGGAAAAGCTGGTGATGGCACTGTAAAGGTCACGTCTGTATGTATGAACAAGTTTTGCAGCATAGTTGACAGAATGCACAAGAATCTTGGAGGCAAGTTTCCTAACTTTTTGAGGACCAATATCCAGCTCCTTAAAAGGTTCCAATGGGTGGATGTTGTCCATGGCCAATAGGATGGTGTGGAGGATAGTGGAGGCTCCTTGGAAAAAATTGCAGAGGTCTTTGTGCTGTTCCTGCACGGCGTTCAGCTGATCTGAGGTATAATGTCCTCACATTACTTGATTCCAATGAGGTGGATGTCACGTTGAGAGTATGCCGAGATCTTCGTGTCGGTCCTGATCAGAAAGGTGGATGTGTCGGCAATAGGTGGTGTTGCTGAGTTGCTCTTCCTCAGCTGCCTCTTGCCACTCCAACAAATTCCAAAGAACCCACCCCTTCAATTGCTAATTTGTTGTATCCGTATGTAAACGGAGATGGGAGAAACTAGAACGATATCGGGGCAACAGAAGGTGAACCTGTTTAAGCCAAGAAACGAGATGGAAAGAGCCGATTTGGTGCAATTCCGGCTTCAGTTGTTTTAGAAATCTGGGGAAATTTTTGCATAGCCAGACGTTTGCTGCTGCCTATATTCCATATTTGTGTGTGTTGCCACCCTGAGAGGTTTTGTAGGGCACTATCTAAATTTGGGCAGAGAGGGAAAGGTAGACTTGTCGAGCATTCAGACCGTACCGCGTGTTTTTGGTTGTACGGGGTTCCTGAGCTGTATTTCATGACAATGCATTAGGTAAGCGTTGTTAGCGGCTCTATTGGCAGAGCCATTTTTGATAAGGGTCTGGTAGTATTCATGATAGTTTGCTACGGTATTGGCAATTCCTAATTTGTGGAGGGGGTGCATGTGTGCTTGCCAGGCATCATGGTAAATTGGATAGGTTCCAGAGCCTTAAGGTAGGTGACTGGGCTGTGTTTGGGTGATTTTGTATAATTCAATGTTCTTCGTATTCTTTTGCAAGCCCGTAGATGTTGTAGAAGGGGATTCCCTCAGACCCTGCTTGTTTTTTGGAGGTATTGGCAATGACAGAGTAGGTTGCGATTGACTCCCTAGCAAGAGCGTCAGCGTGTACTTTGCCAAATGGGGCTGGCGTGATACTTGACTTAGTAGAAACGGACAATTTTGAATGGCAAATTGCTTTGGCAATGGATCGAAGGACATCCCCTTGGATGCGGTGGCGGTGGAGGTTTGGTTGTAAGAGCTGCTTTTTTAGGCTTTTGGAGCATTGAGGTTAGGCTTTCTATGGCTTCATGGGAGTAGCCGTGTATGACTGCAGCTGATATAGTTGCATGTAAGATGGCAACAGTTATACCTACACTTCTTGGGTTCACATAATGTGATATGGTGATACGTTTAAATGACGGTGATAAACGTCTGATCGGGTGTCATGCCCTTCTTTGTGCTTTTTAAGACTGCCATCAGTGTAGATCCGGTCCCTCCAATCTTGTACTTTATGGATCAGATTTGGAACGGAGCTGTGTTGGGTCGCTTTGTCAGAGCTGTGAGGTTGGTCCAGGGTACTTGTTTTATCTTAAGGGCCTTGTGAGGTGTGAAGGGGAGTTCTAGTAGTCATCCTCTAGTAATATGGGCCGAGATGCCCAAAGGGCAGCCCCTACCAGCGCAGCATGTAGCGGATGAGGGGTAGGAGTTGTGGGACAAAGGCGTGGATGCAGTGCAAGCACAGGCTGCAGTGATGGCATCTGTGCGGCAAGCTAAGGCAGCTGGAAGACTGACAAAGGCGCAGGTGTTGCAGACAGTGCGCAAGACCAGGTCTAGCACCTGAGCAGCTCGCTCATGCCAAAGCAAGCACACAAGGCGTGCAGCAGCAGCAGTGACAGCAACAGCGAGAGTGACAGCGGTAGTGATTGAATAAAGGGTGGAGCAGCAGGAAAGAGAAGGGTGGTAGTCATCAGTAAGACTTAATGTAGAATAGAGGAATATGAACAAGCAAATTATTACGAGGTAGCTATCAACTGAATCTTGCGGTTTTGAACTCATTATTTATTATCTTTTTCAGCCTCCATTTCCTCCTTGAGTTTGTGGGAGGTCAAGGTGGCCGCACACAACCCCCCAGGGCTCCAAAGCCCCTTAGTGGGGGGATGGTCGCTGAATGTTTTGTAAAACAAACAATTCTAGGGGAATGTTCTGTAAAACAAATAATTCTAGGTGGTCTGTAAACAATAATTTTTGGGGGGAGGTTGACGGTATGCCAGATTTCCCATTTTGCCTCAGAATTTTGTTTGGCAAGCCCATGAATCCCGTCTATATTGTAGACAGTTTCTGCTTTTGGTGTTCCAAATGGCAATAATCTGTCTGATGAATGGAGCCCAAGAACTTATACATGTGTAGAAATTAACAGCAGAGTGATGCATAAGGATTTGTTGCCATCTTTTTACTCCAGGAAGGGAGGAGCATGAAAGTGGTTGTTGTCTCTGCGTCTAGGGCGGCAGAGCTAATGGCAGGTTTTGTTGCTAAGAACATTGTTTTTATTGTGATAGAAGAGAACTGGGAGGAGAAAGCATTGCAGTTCGTTCCGAAGACCTTGTCTCTTGGGTGCTCACTCCAGTATTGGGGGAATGTGGGGTCATGGTTAAAAGGGAAAGCCATCCATTTTAAATAAATTCTGGCCCACTTTTGTACGGCGGTGGTTATGTGGGAGGAAAGCTCCGTGAGAACGAGCTTTTAGTTTTTTGGCTTGTATTTTTATTTTTACGTGTGACGAGGCCCACAAGCTCAGCCCTTGCATCAGATCCCACAGGCTCTGATGCAAGGCATGTGGGTGGATGTAGTCATGAGCATGTAGGCCGTTGCTTTTTGCCTAACAAAGCCCTCTGATGATGGCGTAATACATAGGTCCAGGGGAGATAGCAAACTCCCTACTACGAGGTTGAAACGAAACTGAAAGTTGATAAATTAAAGGGAAGCAAGAGAGGCAGGCTGGAAGCGTTAACAGAAAATAGGGGGGACAACTAAGGTGATGAGAAGAAGGGCAAAACGTGTACGAGAAGGTCAAGCACGGGAAAGAAAGAAGGAAGGAAAGCCTGCATACTTTGGTGCCCACGTAGAAAAAACGAGGTTTAGGAGGACAGGGCTAGTAAAGAGTGAAAAGGCAATCGGCCGATCTAGCTACACCACCGCGAGGCACTCAACATAAAAAACTAGGGAACCTAAGAGTTAGCCAGGATAAAAGCAGCTAAGCCATTGCGATGACTGGTGCGCCAAAACCAACTCCAACACAACCCAAAGAGAAGAGAGTTCCCCTACAGAAAACGCAGCTGCACCAACACTTCACTCTCAGCATTACGAGCCCATACTAGGAAGACACGAAAGGAGTACAGTGGAATAAAGGTTTAGATAACAAGAGTCGGGTTGTTCTACTAAGAGCCGAGACCAAGGGGAAGCTGGGCAACCTATATTATGCCTAGATCGTATCAAGGATCAAGGCGGTAGACACGCTAGGGAGGGAGCTGCAGTGAAACAGCCAAGGAGCCATTTGGCCTGGCATACACAAAGGGGTGAGCCTGGCCTAGGTCAGAGAAACTGGAGACACTACCTTGGCAGGATGCAAAGTCTTTTAAGGCTGCGAGGAGAAGATCAACTGCCCTAGTTTCTACTACTGCAGGCTCTAAGTCTGTCCTGGCTAGCGTGCTACACATCAAACCCCTAGCTCTTCTTAGCATGGCAGTCAGGGCAGCTAGGCACACAACATACTACCTCACTTCCTTCCTCACTGTTTGGCGTGGCTGCTCTAGCAGCCACACATGCCGTGGTAGCAGCTGCACAGAAACTGGGAAGTTGTGTTGTATGGTTCGTCTGATGGCTGAAGCTCCTGTGCAAGTCCAAAAGACGTGCTCCCGCAGCTGTAGCGCCTGTGCAGCACGTGGCGATGTGGCTGAGTGTTGCCAGCCACAAGAGCAAGCTGTCCCCCGCTTCATGGGCCATCCGTGGCCCCCTGCTCCCACCACACCATGCTGGAGTAGGCGCCACCAAACTTCCTTCCAGTTATTCTCCCATGGGAGCCTCCATCTTGGCGTACACGCGCTTGGAGCGCCTTTGTGGATAGCCAGGGCTGTGAGGCGCGCTTCTTCTTGCGGCTGGGTGGGGGCGGCAAAGGTAATAGCTGACTCTGTGCATCGCTGCCTGGCTTCCATCCTAGCTGTTTGGCTTGGCTGCATGAGGAAATTTGTCGCTGCACGCACTGTAAAGGTGGAGGAGCTGAGGCTGAGTGAACCTAGCAATGACTGTATTGCGCCGCGTTGGTGCTGTTGGTCTTGTTGGGGCTGCTGCCTAGCAGGGGGGATGTGGGGCAGCCACTTTGTATGCCCTTTTGTTATAATGTTGAGACGCTCGGGGGGAGATTGCCTTTACATTCCCTGTCTACGTTGTAGACGCAAGCTACTGTGGTGCTGCACTCTTTTGGGAGCGAGTATAGGGTCATCTGGGTGAAAGAGGTATCGATTCCTGGATGCTTGGTGAGCTCACTGTGAAGTTCTCACAGCACCAAGTACTAATCCTTTACTTGCAGCGCACGGTGACTGCAGTGCCTGCTTGAGGGTCAGTGGGTCAAATGTCAAAATTGACACGGTTTCTAAGTTTGACGTAACTGGGTTGATAAGCATCTCTCTCTTTGTCAGCAGAGAACCCTTGATTTAAAGATTAAAAAGGTGTGAATCTGGTTCAGGCTTAGGTAGATTTGGTGTGGTATTATGATGCTCTTGCTTCATACTCGGAGACTACGTCTGAAGCTTTTGCTGGTACCTATTTGGAAAGCTTCTGGCTCCCAGGTTGGCTTCCATGAGACTTGTTCAGGCAAATTACCAGCAATTGATTCCAAACTTGCAGTTTACGCATTGCATTATGCATAAGTTGCATGATTGAAGTAAAAAAGTGCTTTGGCAAAGGTCTTGGCTGGATTTGTGCACTAAACAGGTGGTCAGTGCAAGAGTGTGCGCAAACCAGTTTTTGCCCTGTAGCTCGTCAGGTATTGCATTATTTGGCATGAAAACTGTGAAGGCAGATAGCTGTTTGGATTCTGAGCAGATTGACACCCCTTTCATTAGTGTGGGGGGTCAGGAAGGGGGGTTTGGGGGGTGGGTGGTCATTTTGGGCCATAGGCCCAAAATTTGGACGTGCCTGTCTATGATTTTAATTTTGGACGCCTCCTGCATGAAGCATAAATTTTGGCAGGAGAATTCCAGCAAAAAGCGTGTGGGGTCAGCAGACCAAAGAGGCCCTGTCAGAGAGGTAGGACCAGCAGAGTATTAAAAGAAAGAGAAAGAAGCCACAAAGAGACTGGAGTACCAGGTATTAAACAAGCAGAAGCGCCAGGCACTGAAACTGCAGAGCGAAGCTAAGGGTCTGACAGACCACCCGTCCCGGCCATTGCCAGCCTCTGCAAATGATATGGATTTGTATTTTGCATTTTGTTGGGGAGGGGGCATCATGATCTCTCCTTGTATCAGTGGCAGATCTTGAGCGAGATTTTGGTGCGCGTTTAGCTGGGATCCTTCTGGATTGTGAAGTAACAATGAGTCATTGGAATCGGATTGCATTAGATTTGCTTTTCAAGTGATGCTCAACAGACATGGAATGCCCTCAAGTAAGACACGGGGGTGTGTTCATGCAAACGCCAGCAGAAGATTTCAAAACTGCAGTTCATGAATCACACCATGCACTATCAATTCAATTTCAAGTTTAAAAGTACCTACATTGGCAAAGGTTTTGGCTAGGTTTGTGCACCAAACGGTGGTCAGTGCAAGAACGTGCACACATCAGCTTTTGCCCAATAACTCTTCAGGTGCTCAATCGTTTGGCATAAGAACTGTGCTGACAGGTAAATAAACAGAGAAAGAATGCAGATAATGTAGACACTACCAGCTTGGACTAAAAAATGATGTTCTGTGTCCTGCACCACCCAATGGATGCAGAGACACACAACATCCCACCTGGCATGGAGAAAAAAAAGAAAAGAAGCTTTTCAGTGGGGATCAGGTGGTTGGGAGGCAGAATCCTGCACACCACCAGGAATATTGCTCAGATATTTGGGGGGGTTAATTCAATGTCTCATCTTATCTGTATGAATTTTGTTGCGGATCTGCTTGCATGTAGGCATAATTTTTCATGAGTGCTGTGGCATGTAGACCAGCAACTCCAAGGCTGTGGAGTGGGTTCCTTTTGTGGCTCCTGTAGATGGTGCCTGCTGCTCCTAGCAGGATGGTGTGAAGTTTTTCACGGTGTCCGAGTAAGCGAGGCATTAGCAGCTTATGTTGTTCTCGTGCCTTTTCTGCTTATTGGAGTAGGGAAGTGTCTACACAGTACCTAATTTCGATTTAATGTATATCACGTTTGTTTGATTGTATGTCTTGATTCTATAGCCAGGGGGTATGGATTGGCAGCGCCATCGGATAGGATATCACGGGCAACCCTTCTTGCATTATTGGCAGACATGTTTGATACGTGTTTGTTGGGTTTTGTTTGGGGCGTGGTTGTTGCAGGGGCCGGAGTAACTAAGATTGTATCAGGCTTGATAAATTTCCGCCGCTGTTGTGCATTGAGATTGAAAGGTAATAGCCGGGTTGGAATCATTCCTATCTGTGTCTCTTCTGAAGGGCGTATGACGCCTTGTTGGTGCCTTGTTGTACCTTTTTTCCACGACTGCTTACGTCTGTTTGTGCTAGCAAACATGCACCCTGTATACCTTGTTGGATTGCTTTTATAATCATTTGTCCAGCAGCATGGTGCCTGTTAATAATCATTTTATTTATAATCGGATGAATGCAGCCTGACAGCATGAGGTAGGTGCCGTCTAGCTTCTGGCAGATGGCCCAGTTAGTGGGCCTACTACAAATTTGAGCAACATGCCAAATTTGAGCAACATGGGGTTCGGGGGGTGAAAGAAAAGAAAGAAAAAGAAAAACTACGCAGGCAGCAAAACACTCCCTGCATCAATTAAGAAAAGGAGACACTTTGGTCCAGAGTGCCGTGAGTCTCCCCCACCAAAGGAAAAAGAAAACTAGTGGGGATCTGGAGGGTGGCTGGCAGCCCCCTGCTCCAAACCGAGACCTTACAAGCAGTTAGTTTTTTCAAGTGCGCGTCTAGAGTTTGTCCGCATAGCTAATGCACAAAGTGAGCATGCAATTCAAGGGCAGTCTTGTGGTCCCTCTGTAAATTGAGGCCGAGCTCTTTTAGATGATGCAAAGTGTTAGAGGTATAGATTGATCCTCCCACACCAAGAAGGATGATGTGAAGTGTACCTTAACTCTCGTGCTGTTTGTTAGATGCCTCCAGCTGGTGTCCAGGCCAGGCCAGTGTCTTCACAATACTTCACTTCTATGAGGTATATCTCCCTCTTATGAGTGTTAAGCACGTGAGCTCTGCGCACTTGTCCATGATATCTAGCATGCTGCACCTGTTGCAAGTGGGGAGTGGAAGGTGGTTTGGATTTAGTAGGTAAGGGAGTAACCAAAATAGCATCAGGGCGACTGGAAGTAAGCCTGTCTCTGACAGATAAACGAGCATCAAAGAGCCAAATGGGTAAATTCCTATTACTAGCATGCTCGGGAATTTGAAGGTTTTGTTAGGCAAAACGGTCAGTGCTGCCAGCATCCATATGAACTATACAACCTGCCAAGGAGCCTGGAAAAGCCATAGCATTGCCTATTTTCTTTGTTTGATACCCTTGCTGTCACCAATCCTGTAAACTCTGGCAATGGTGGCACCTGAAGTTGTCTGCCATCTTCTCAGCAGCTGTGAGCATGCTTCCATCAAGAGTAAGAGTGATTTCAAGGTATTTGAGTTCAGTTACAAGTTCCAGAGGTATGCCGTTGTACGTGAAGTTGGGAATCGCAGAGTTACCCCTGCTGAAGAAGACCATGACTTTTGTTTTGTCACTGTTGAGCTTGAGCCCTTTGACGCGTATATAGTCATAGAATTCATTCAGTTGGAGTTGCAGATTTTCAGCCGTGTTTGAAGTGAGAGCAATATGGGTTTATGCAATCTGCAAAGTTTTGTGGCATGATAATTATTTTATAAGCTGGACTGGCAGTCTAATCTTAAAATGTATGATTGCTTTTCAATTTATGGTGCTTGTTTGTTGCACAACGTAGCAGTTGCTGTTCATACAAATTAGCAAGGATAGTTTGCGCTTTTCCCCCTTGTTTCTTGTTCTCTTGTTCCTTTTATTTTTGGGCAAGGAGCTCTTGAATCAACGCGCTTAACCAATTATTGCTGGTGTCTATAATTGTAACGTACAGATCTCAAATAACACAGATCTTGTGGAAAGATCAGAGAGGGTAGATGGACTGCTATGCTTTTGGGTAGGGTACTTCAGTAAAATTAAGTGGGGGGATACTTACTGCTAGTGCCTTTAAGTAGGGGGTGCTCAAGTAGGGGGGATATTAAAGGGAAGTGCTTAAGTAGGGTTACGTAGCCTCTCCCTTGCTTGATTACATACCCTACTCCCAAACGCAACTTATAGTAGGGTACTTAAGTAGGTTTAAGGGGTACTTAAGTACCCCCTGACTGTAGTAGCAAGCAGCTGTGTGTGTGTGTGTGTGTGCGTGCGTGTGTGTGTATGCGTGTGTGTGTGTGCGCGCGTGCGTGCAGGCACGTGTATGTGTGTGTGCGTGCGTGTATGTGTATGTTTTATACGTGTGTGTGCGTGCGTGCATGTGTGTGTGTGTGCGTGCGTGTGTGTGTGTGCGTGTGTGTGTGTGTTTCTGAGCATGTGTGTGTATATGTGTGTGTGTTTGTGTGTGTGTATGTTTGTGCAGCACGCACAGCATGGTGACCATTTTTTGCTCACGCAGCTCCGATGGACGCGTCACACACACCCTCTCCCGTGTTTTCGACCCCCAGGAATCTGTGTGTGGGGTCTGTTTTGTCTGTTCTCGCACCTTTGCTCGCAACGGGCGCTTATTGTTTGCGCTTGCATTGCAAGGACCCTTAATTTGACCACATTGGCACCTTTCACCCGCCCTAGGCTATGTTTTATATTCCCAGGAACACGCACAAAGCGTCGGTTGCGCACCAATCTCCCTGTGTGTGTGTGCGTGTGTGTGTGTGTGTGTGTGTGTGTGTGTCGATGGCACCCTCAATTTACAGCACGCACAGCATGCATGGTGCTCAGAACGGCCTGCACAGGCGAAGTGGATGCTTAGCACACATATTACCCCACGTTTATGACCCCCAGGAATGTGTGTGTGGGTTCAGATTCGGCTGGTTTTGATGTCATTCTGGGTGTTTTGCACACTGCTTGCACCTTGGCAGATCAGCTTTTTCTTGGGAGTATCAGCACAAATTCAGGATTGTCAGGCTGCCCTTCATTCAGATTTCAAAGCCCTGTAGTATTGCGTGGAATGTAAAACGGAGGGCGTGGCAGGGGATTTTTAAGCCCTGCATCGGACCCGACGAAGAACACCACTTCTTCAACAGGCACATGGCGGAGCTCCAGTGCTAGATCCTTGCTGATTAATTATTTTAAGGGCTAGCCAGGTTGTATCAAAGAAGGGATTGCCACCAGGGCCTGCGATGCGGATTGTTGTTTCAGCTGGGAGACAATTGCTGTGGCAGGCTTGGTATTTGGCAAGAAGGGCGTCGTCTGCACATTCATTTCCTGCAATTCCAGCCTGAGCGTGAGATTTCAGCTTACTGGTATAAAGGAAGATGTGGGATTGAGAGTTACGGATGGTATTGGAGAGAATTCTGAGAATGTCTCCTTGGACATGGTGACGGTGCTTCTTTGGGTACAACATTTGTTTCCTAATTTGGTGAAGTAAGGTAAGACTGTCTGTGGCAATATGGGTGTGATCATGGGTAGGTGCAGCAGCTATAGATGCCACCAGCTCCGCTCTCCCTATGATGTTGTTTAAACCAGCACCATTAGATTTAACCAAGCTAGAGTTGCCCGTACTGGGGTGGTAGACACCTGCCCCATACCACCCAATAACTTGTTTGCCTTCCAAGTTTACTATGGCAGCTACCATCTGTGCGTATAGGTCCAGGAATTCCAGTCAGCAACCTTGAGCGTGAGACCCGGTTTGGACTTATGGGAAAGGGAGGCCACTTCATCCAAAGCAGGTCTGTGGCCTCGCCCACCTCCCGGGGAGCATTTGGCAGTTTGTATTTTGTCTGATGAGTGAAGTTCTTCTCAAACTTCTTGAGACCAGGCGCTGTCCCAGCATGCCTAGCATTACGGATGGGGTCATTGACAATGCTGGTGAGGTGCGATTTGCTTTGGGAATGTCACGGGCAAGATTTTGCAGCCAAAGGATTGTGGCTGTTAAGGTGTAGCCGTGCAGCTGTGTTCCAGACAGCTTTGATATTTGATATGCAAATTCCAAAAAGCCTGGGGGGGTGAGTAGTCATTTTGCGCCGGAGCCCAAAAAAGCTCGTGATTAGGCTGCCTAGCAGTCACACTTTCTGACTGAAGGCCTTTTTTGTTATAACCTTGTAGAACATGCACATGACTGTCAGGATTTTTCTGGCAGGCAGCCTCCTGGATTCTGCTACGGAATTTGACAATGTTTTCCGGCTGGGGCACTTGTGTTTAGAGTTTATTGTCTTAGGAACAGAGGGTCGGTCAACAATAGGCCTTTCCGTTGCCTTCAAGAGAAGCTCTTGCTTCTGAATGCATGGCCCATTGCAGTCAGTGGCTGGCTGTGTCTAATTCAGGCATCTCAGGTTGGTTCAGATAGTTTACAGTCAGCAAGGAAAAGGAAATGGGAAACCATCAATCGAGTTCCAATTATTAGTCACACTTAGTAGCCAATCCTGCACACACTCCGCTTTGGCGGCAAATAAATGACCTAAAAATATGATGCAGCGCACTACGAGCATTTGGCTCTCTACAAGGTTAGGCACACAGGAAGCATTAAGTCAACAGTCATATGTTAAGAATAGCAAGTTGTCACTGTCAATAAGTTGTCATTTGGTCAGGGTCAGCCAACGTGCACAGAGCAGTCAATACGGTCCTAGCTAGAGAAAGTGTGGTTTTTGGTCAGTTATGTTGCTTTCAAATTCAACTACAAATTGGTACCCCTCACTTAGGTCCACCGCCTGGTTGTCCTGGCATCTTGTCTGTCTTGTTAATGAGAGACTTGTGGATGTGGGGAATGACACCACCACCGGCGATGGTGGCCTACAAGCAGGAGAGCAGCAGCAGCTGTGAGGGCACTCTCATATCGGCAAGGGTGTAACAATTCTACCATCAATGCCACCCATGATAATGTAACCCAAAATATGTTCATAATTACCTAATTCAAGGAAGCAAGCAGCCAACTCCCATCCTCTCCCACTTCCTACCTTGAT
>Ga0307947_1000968_pt1:0-2500 | contig 21921 bp, 25 predicted proteins | sample OrgLakmetagen232_FD_201840 | JGI IMG/M metagenome (GOLD analysis project Ga0307947, IMG submission 201840) | Saline water microbial communities from Organic Lake, Antarctica - #232 | ecosystem: Environmental > Aquatic > Non-marine Saline and Alkaline > Saline | place: Antarctica: Organic...
GCAGAGTAATGGCTTACCTTTTTAAAAGGTTGCAAGAGGTTGCGAGTGTAGCTAACATAAAGCCTATATATAAGCCAGAGAGCAACCACATCCGCACCCACGTCCCTCCTCCAACCCCCCACCCACCCCTTCCTGCTGATACTGCTGTTCATATTTCACTGTGAATTTCAATATGCAAACTTGCCTTGCGGTTGTCAAACAGCAACTTGGCGCAGCACGTTCTAGCACAGACGGCAGTGGAAGGCATGAGTGTCAGATTCTAGCGACGGCTCATATTAGTGCATGGCAGGCAGAGCAAGGCAGCGTGCAAGCTGGATGCTCAAAAGACAATTTGCTCTTACGTGGGGTTGGCCAGAACCGTATATATATATATACATCGTATATGACCGTATATTTGGTGATTTCCCTGCCAAAAATAACGTATGTGCTAGGAAGACCGCTTTGCAGCATACTGTCCCCCCTTTGCAGTTGGAAGGCGTGCAGTAACGAACGTAATGAATGCACACAGACGCGCACATACCTGGTCGATGCGTGAAGAGCCGCGTAGAAGGAAGCTGATGGAGCTGCGCCGCATCCTTTTGCCCTCACTGCAATTTAAAACAGTACAATCAACCAAATGACAACTTAGTGACCACACAGAACAGACGATAGTGTGACACACGTACGCACGCGCACGTGCGCACACACATACACACACGCACACGCACAAGCACACACGCACACGCACAAGCACACACGCACACATACATACAAACATGCACGCACGCGCACACACATACTCACACACAGACACAGACACACACCTGCCCAAGGACGGCTGCAGATGAGGTGCAGATTGCTGGAGGTGTGCGAGCAGTCGTGCATGCGTGCGCGCAGCCACAGAGGAAGATTTGGAGGAGGGGGAGTGCCGCAGGGTCTGACCACCACCGGAGTTTGCGTGTGAGAGAATATGGGGGGTTGATGTTGATGGGAAGGAGGGGAGGGGAAGCTGTCCCTGCTTCTGCCTTTGCTGCTGCTGCTGCTGATAGTGCGTGCCCTGTTGTGGTGTCGTGGCGTGCGTGTCTGAGGCAGCACGGCACAGAGGGGCGCAGGGGGGGCGAGGGCCACTGAGAGGTGCAGCAGGAGCGGCAGCGGTGGCTGCAGCACGAGCCACATCTGTGGTGGGAGCAGGAGGTGGGGGTGCGGCGGGGTAGGAGGGATGAAGGGTTTGCATTTCAGCCAGGGAGCACGCAGATGAGAGGCGCTTGTGGCTGGGTGAGAGATGAGCAGGGGGCTTCCTCACGGCTGGGATACCACCTGCGTTTAGGCATGGTGGAGGTGGGTAGGGGACTGTTAAAGAGTGGGGGTTGGTGAGGAAGGACGTGAGGAGGGGAGGGGTTTGCATGCTCCTGATGTCTGTCAAGCAGGCAGTTCTGGTGTCTATGTGCGTGTGGCGTGCAGGCAGTTTTGGTGTGTGGTGTGCGCTCACACGAGGGAGTACAGAGTCGATGTGTTAGGGACAGTCTCTTTCTTTTTGAGCTTATGGATTTATTTGTGGCTGGCCGAGACCAGTCAGCAGCCGATCAGCCAAACAACCTGGCTGAAGGTCACCCCCCATTGTAACCATTGTAACCATTGTTAGGGACAGCAAAGGGAGTGGATGCATCTACACCTGTGTGCGCTAAGTGATATAAAAGTGTGGTGCACACGTGCTACCCTGAAACGGCACAGGACAGCTGCGGTGTGAAAGGAAATGAGAAAAGACACAAACACACACACAAAAAGGAGAACGCACAGACGACACCTATGAGCAATAAGAAAAGACTCACACACAGAGGAGGACACAGGGTGACCCATATGAGCGACACGGTATGCACTTCTTCCTTCGAGGCGTCATATGCAGCGCCAAACAGCCTACTGAGGGCTACAAACAGATAACGATGGGTAAGAGCGACATCCAAGCGGTGCTTACGGGGCCCTCCGCACCTGTCATGCCAACATTGCCAGGCGCGCTTTGTGTCTGCACCACACCCCCGCAATGTGAACCCCCAAGCTGCTGCTCCTCCTCCTCCTCCTCCTCCTCCTCCTCCTCCCCCTCCGGGAGCACAAAGTTGATCAGGCTGCGTGCACGCGCATGGATTCGGGCCACCACGGGGGGACTAGCTGCGCTGTGGAAGGGTGCTGATAACGTACTGCAGACAGTTGCTGCCGGGAGAGCAGCCTTCCGCCTGCACGCACGTGGCTCATGCTGCTGCTCGTATATGTCGCTGCCTGTGAGACAACACAGCACACCCTGTGTTGATATGCGTGGGTTTAAAACATAACTCGAGTGTGAGTGGGCACAGCTGAGTTTGAGGCAGGCAGCGCACGTGTGGGCATTTGAGCACATCCATCTTGTGCGTTCACACCAACGCATTCACACCGATGCATTCTCAGCCGAGCCAATGCGCAGCAAATGATATAATCCAGGAATGCTCAGGCAAGCATTTTGTGCAGAGTACTCTCTGAACGAGTGCCTGTG
>Ga0307947_1000968_pt1:7500-21921 | contig 21921 bp, 25 predicted proteins | sample OrgLakmetagen232_FD_201840 | JGI IMG/M metagenome (GOLD analysis project Ga0307947, IMG submission 201840) | Saline water microbial communities from Organic Lake, Antarctica - #232 | ecosystem: Environmental > Aquatic > Non-marine Saline and Alkaline > Saline | place: Antarctica...
CTGTTGCAGTATCTTTGAGTGTTTTGCGTCCCCCTTACGTTTGAGAGCCCGTCGCACTGGTTGCAGCCGAGCTTATCTAGCCAGGTTGCTTGGGGGGCTTTGCATTTTTGCTGTGAACACAGACACACAGTTTTCAAGGGGGCCCAGGCTTTTGGCTTTCACTAGAAAGGACATGTTTGCCTTGCTAGTTGTTCTTTATTCTGTTTTCTCTTATGTACTTACCGTACGTCCATGGACCCACCGCCCCCCTGAAAATTTTAAATGTTTCATGGTCAAAATGTGCAACCGCCCCCCCTAACAATGAATAGTGGCGCTGCGCTTGGAGTCTCTAGGAACTAGTCAGAGACCTTGAACATAGCCCATACTGGAACTCCATGCTTAAGCTGGTACCATAATTCGTTGTGACAGCCAAAGCTTAGGATAAGCAAGGCTTTCTTGCTCTTCAATACATCCCAACGGCATTGTCCTATGCCTATGCCTACCGCCTGACAATTCTGCCCTGAGTAAAGTTGTGTGCACCCTCCTGGAACTGGTTCCCTGCTCACCCCAGCTAGTCTTGCGTGTGCAAATGCATGAGCTGTGCGTGTGCCCAATGCTGGTGCTCACTGCATCCTCAAGGTCCTGTGTTTGACCTGATGTGTGTGCCCACTATCATGCATGCAAAGAAAGTGCAAAGCAAGTAAGATTGCTAGTGCAGGCCTATTGCAACTCTGAGACTTGCCGTTCTCCATCCCGGGCAGTGCTCTATCCGCGCGACGCGTCATCACAACAGCAAGTGGTTGGAATGCAATGAGCTTCAGCGATAAGTTTAACTTGCTCATCGCGAACATGCAACAACATGACTCCGCACGGCAAACAGACTTGCATTCCCGGCGTTGCCAGCCAAATGCCTTGGGCAGGGTCCAGTAAGTCTTAAAATCAAGTCTTCTTTCCACTTATCTAGATCTTATGTCCAGGAGCTCAAAGAAAAGTTCCAGCTTTTCCAGCCGGGTCACTTTTGGACTATTGACAAGCACCATCCTGCTCGACATGAGGTTCTCACTCAATTTGGTTACAAGTACTTCTGGAGAAAGTCTATCTTTTCTAAGCTATAAGGCTCTCAGTTTTTCCAGCAATGTATAGGTCTAGGAAACGTAGTGTCCTAGAGACCAATGTTTTATAGTTTTGCACTGCAACCGCCCCCCCCTCGCTGGAACTTCCTAACGGGTGCAGACGGGGCTGGGGCTGGGGGTGTAGGTGCAGGCAGAGCTGGGGCTGGGGGGTCAGGGAGTGCAGGGAAGGTGAGTGCTGGAATTCCTGACCACTCATCGCTCGCACTGCTCAAAAGCGTTTATTTCCGCCACCGCCCCTCAACGGCCCCCCTTAGAAATCAATGTGTATATTATCACCGCCCCGTCACCGCCCTCACTAAAAAACAATAACTAGGGGGCGGTGATCTACTTTTCGTACGACATTTCTGTTTATTTGCAGCCCCTTGCTCATTCCTACATGTACCAAAAGCATAGCAATTGGTTCCGGTTGGTCTCATGCAATCACCCATAGGTGTTTAAATCATACGCATGCACACTTGCATATACACCACATTCAGGAGAATCTGGCCATGCGAGTGGAGCGCAAGTTCAAACGGCCAAAGCCAGGACGCACTCGGCTGGTGAAGTGGCCGCGCACTGTGCTGATAGTGCCGGTGCGTGCGTGTGTGTGTTTCGTTTGCGTGGTGTGTGTTACTTGTTTGTGCCTAGCGTGCATGTGTGTGGGAGCGGGTGCACGTGTCTTGCATAATTATTTGTGCTGTATCAAGTGACAAGTGCACAAGCTGAATAGCTATTACTTGTTCCCATCGTGTGTATGTGAGTATGCTGTGTGTATGTGCTACTGATGCATGTGTCTCGTTCAAGTTGAGATGTGCTGGTGGTCTACTTATTCAACATGAGCAACGTGCCTGAGCTTTTTGACACTTAATTAGGGTTGGCCAGAACCATGCGATGTGTACACGGTAAATCCAGCAGGGAAAGTACCATACAAACAGTCATATACGGTGTATGTACGCGGTTCTGGCCGACCCACATATAAAAGTATGTGAGTGCTTGAAAAAGAAGGTGTGAAGCCTTTCAGACCCTACGTTACCTGGTTTAGTTTTGCACCATGTGAAGGGTTGGCCAAAACCATATATATACATATGGTGCATATATACGGTATATTTGTATATTTGGCAGAGAAACCACCAAATATACGGTGCATGTATACGGTTCTGGCCAACCCTAACCATGTGACATGTGCAGGGTTGGCCAGTGCCGCGTATGTACACCGTGTACTGTATAGGCCGTATGTATGGTAGTTTCTTTGCTAAAAATATCGTGTAAACCCCGTATACACGTACGTAACCATGAAAGGATTCGGCCAACCCTTGTCACGTGCCTGATCTGCAATCACGTCTGATCTGCAACCCTCGTCACGTGCCAGATCTGCAATCCCCCGTTGCGTTCAAATTTGGACATTCAAGTCCTAAAATTAAGCAGCACACAGGTGCTGTTTGCAATTTCTGGTCAAACCTGCACCGAGGCTGCACTTAGTTTGGGGCAGCTAGTCGTTTTGTCTGAACCCTGAACACCCTCTGATTGTAATTGTAACAACAATGAAAACCCACGGGTCTCTTTGCTCAGACCCACTTCATCCCCACTTAGATCGCAGTGCGCGTCACAGTGCAATACTTGGTGTAATACACACACACATACACGCACACACACACACACACACACACACACGCACGCACGCACACACACACACAAACACCATAGTGGCTAGAATAAGCTCCTGTGCAATTTCTATCTGCCATAGGAAGGGACAGCTTATTCCTCACATTGCCCACAAACCAGCTCTCAACCCTCTGCAGCTCCTCAACTTTAACTGGTCAGGTTCTCCACTACCCTACCCTGCACTAAGAATGTTGACTCTACTAAGAATGTTGACTTTAGAGGCTACAGTCTGACGGGCATGTCTATAGCAACGGCAGTAGGCTCTTACCTTCCCTTGGTTTGAACCAGCATGCCAGCACGATTTCCTCAGGGGAGGGACACCTCCAAAATGTACAAAACACACGGCATGTGGGAGCACAAAATCATGAGTACAGAGCACACAAACATCACTAACCAACCGTATGAACCTGCTTATGCATAACTAGTGGGTCACGTGCTATGCATGGGCTTATGCATTACTAGTGGGTCTCGTGCTACGCATGGGCTTTTGCATAACTAGTGGGTCATGTGCTACGCATGGGCTTATGCGTAACTAGTGGGTCACGTGCTACACAGGCAGTTCTATCCATGCTCCTCAGTGAGGGAAAGGATCCATGTATTGGCCTTCACCCTCACTTGTAACCCCCACTGGAGACCCCAAGCACTCATGATGCAGTGCCATGCTGCTTCTCTTTTGCTGCTTTGATTGTTGTGTTGCCATACTGCATCCTTGTGCCATGCTGCTTCTCTTTCGCTGCTTTTAGTGTTGCGTTGCCATACTGCATCCTCCCCCCTTCCCTGCTTCACAGGATCAAGTGTGGGACGAGTCCGGGATGTTTGCTTTCACGTACGACAGGCCAACTTCCATTTGGTACTACCTGGCCATCGTCCTGTTGCCTGTGGTAAGTTTACTGTGGCTGCTACGTAGGCTGACAGCCACTATTTAGTGCTAATTCCTGTGTAGCCTGTGGTAAGTTTTCTGTAACTTTTGTGTGTGCTAGCAACCACTATTTAACGCTACCTGCGAATTGCTGTGTTGCCTGTGGTAAGTTTGCTGTAACTTTTGTGTGTGCTAGCGGCCACTATTTAACGCTAACTGCAAATTGCTGTGATGCCTGTGGTAAGTTTGCTGTAGCTTTTACGTGGGCTAGCGTCTACTGCTTAGCGCTACCTGCGAATTGCTGTGTTGCCTGTGGTAAGTTTGCCGTAGCTGCTACGTAGGCTAGCGGCCGCTACTTAGTGCTAATGCCTGGAACACGCGCTGTGCTGCCTGTGTGAGTCCATTTACAGCGATCCTGTTTGTAAGCAAGTAAGGTTACATCTATGTATGCCTCGACTATGTATGCCTCAAGCTCTATGTATGCCTCAAACTCTATGCCTCAACTGTGTATGCCTCAAAGGGCATCTCAGCAGAAGCTTGGAAAAGACCTGAAACCACATCTGGCTAAACAAAAGAAATAGGCTTTAGGAAACATGAAACATGAGTATGTAGAAGAGAAAGTGTATAGAGGAAGAGAACGTACGAAAGCGATCCTGCTATGGACCCAACTTTTATAGGGACTCGCTACTTGTACAAATATGTAGAGTTGGCCAGAACCATATATATACGGCGTATATACGGTGTTTTTGGCAGGGAAATGACCAGATATACGGTCATATACGGTGCATATATACGGTTCTGGCCAACCCTATGTATTTGCATATCTGAATCAGTGGCTTCCATTTTTGTGAAAAGTGCCTTTGGACTCCTGCTGTCAGCTTGTTCAAAAACCAAGCACCCACTTCAGATCATCAGCTCGAGGCTCTTCTGATGGTACCCCTCCTTGCCATTTTCACCGCATGGTGCGAGCTTGTTGCAATGCCGTCAGGTAAAATCACGGTCACATCAAAGTAATAGGTTCAGCACGCCAGCTCATCTTCCCACCACCTGGTGCAAGCTTGTTGCGATGCCGTAAAGTTAAATTACGGTCACATCAAGGCTCAGCACGTCAGTTCATTTACCACCTCCTGGTGCGAGCTTGTTGCGATGCCGTAAAGTCAAATCACGGTCACATCAAAGTAATAGGCTCAGCACGTCAGCTCATCTTCCCACTACCTGGTGCGAGTGTGAGCTTGTCGTGATGGGTCAGGCTACATGTGTTCATTGTCCTGCTGCCTGTGTATGTAGCTTGTCTTCATGGCACGTGTTGCATGCTGGTGCATACAAAGCACAGGGGTAGAAGTACTTGAGGGCTTGTTGCCGCGCTTGACACGCGGATTCCAAGACACACTCGTTAATCAGCACGAGGCAAACGGTCGTTAATCAGCACGAGGGAGAAAGGTACTCCACAATGGGTGTAGGTTCTGAGACAGTTTACATTTCAGGGTGCAGGACAAAGGCTCTGGAACGAGGGCAGGCATGAAGTATGGAACATGCAAGGGCAGAAAACCCTATTTAGGCCGGTTAGGACTTCCCAAAGGATGGCAGAGACGCATCTACAGCCGCAGGACAAAGGCCCTGAGACAAGGACAGGCATGAACTACAAAAATAGGCTAGGGTGGAAAGCAATGCAAAAATGGCTTGCATTATGCAAACGATGGAGTGGGCCTTGCAGGAACAGCTTTGTGCAAGCGCAATGATTACAGACCGAAGAAGCATCAGGTGTGCGATCAGAAACCAAAACTCAACAGCAGGGATAGGTTCTATTACGGCTCGTTGAAGGCAGGGAGAATTACAGAAAGATGAGACTAAACTTAAATGCCCCTTGAATCGCACAGATAAAAGAAAGATGGTACAGAAAGGGGAGCATGCACTTTGTGCAAAAGTGCATCACACATGTCACTCGCCTACAAGAACTCGAGTTCTTCTGCATGCTGCAGAGAACCCAATAGTTTGTGCAAGCACACACACCATCCAGGTACACTGCCCTGGATGCGAAGTAAACCTTGATGAGCATGACCCGTGCTCTGCTGTTCAGGCTAAGAAGCATTGCACATCACAGGGTTGGCCAGTACCGTATACATACACGATATATGACCGTATATTCAATGAAATCGCTACCAAAAATGTGTTTACATATCACATCGTATAAATATGGTTCTGGCCAACCCGAGATATAAAAGGCATGGTCAGAAGCTCTTTGTTGTTTTCAGGACGAGCCAATTGTAATGTGAGAGCTGACAGCTGGAAGTGAACTGATTAGAGTCCGTCCTTGCTTATACCTGGTACAGAGATATACTTGAATGGGCAATGGGTACACACGAATGCCTTGTTTGGTTTCGTTTAGTTGGCTTACAAAGGCATTCAGCCTGGGACTGCTCAACCTATGAGAACGAGGTAAAACCTCAAAACAAGCCAAGCGAATGCCATGATGTACTGACTCCCAACCTTTCTTCGTGAGGGTAATGACCTCACGCACGCACGCACGCACACACTCACTCGTTTGCTCAGGTTGTGGTGGGGGCGTGTCTGTTCCCTCTAGCCCCTTGGTGGGCGCGTATGGCCCTAGTGTACTTCCTCATGGGCCTGCTCACACTCATGCTGGGCCTAACGCTTGTACGCTACGTGGTGTTCACCGCGGTGTGGATAGTCACAGGACACTCACTGTGGGTGTTCCCCAACATGATGGAAGAGCAGGTGCGGGATGAAGGCTTTCGCTTTGTGTTTGGTTTGTTGATGTGCGTATGCATGTGTGTGAATGTGGTGTGTGTGTGTATTTGTGTGTGTGGTTTTATCTGTGCAATGAAAAGCTGTTATGTGTACATAAATTGTGTGTGTGTGGTTTTATCTGTGCTATGAAAAGCTGGTATGTGTGTATGGATTATACATGTGTGGTTTTATCTGTGCAATGAAAAGCTGTTATGTGTACATAAATTATATATGTGTGGGGTTTTATCTGTGTGATGAAAACTGATATATGCATTGATTATTAATTGCGCGTGTGTTTGACATGGTGGAGAAGCAAATGTGCAATGAGAGGTCTGATGTGTAAGCATTGAAGGCGCCTGAGCATTGTGCAATAAGCTGCATGTGTGTTGTTGTGTTATGTTTGTCCCGTTCTGTAAGCATTGTGAGGTGCCAGTGAATTACTTGCTCTTGCAATGATAAGATGTTTTTGGTCCTACCTTGTCATGACGGAGGAGAAGTGCGCAAATTCAATTGCTGCTTATGTGTGGAAAAAGTGACGTGTTGAATTGTAAAAGGTGCCTCTGAGGTGTGCTGAAGATTAGATAAAGGAGCGATGAGGTTGAAGTTGCTGCATAATACCACAAAGTGGTCTGTGGCCCAATCCCTCGACTCAAATGGGAAGCCGAGGTGCTGCCCGTGCTGTTTTCTTTCAGATTCATTCCAATGTGGTTCATGTGTGTGTGTGTGTGTGTGTGTGTGTGTGTGTGTGTGTGTGTGTGTTCCGAGCGCAAGCTTGCATCGGCCATTTCAGTGCCTGCATTTCTGCGCGTTGAGGCAGAAAAGTGGCGGCTTTGTTTGTATGCTTGTGTGCTATGCAGGGACAGGTTCCTTCCCGCTGGGGTTTGATCAGCAAGTGCCAATGGGGTTAAGACTCTGGTCAACCTTCACAAAATGTCAGTTGCTCCTCGCTAAGTAACAAACTTCTATGTTTCTTGTGCTGTGTCCGCAGGCGTCTTTGGTGGAGGCCTCCACGCCCATCATTGCCATTTTCCTGTGTTGTGTTTGCCCATCATTGTGTTTCTTGTGCTGTGTCTGCAGGCGTCTCTGGTGGAGGCCTTCACGCCCATCATCGCCTTTTCCTGTGCTGTGTTTGCCCATCATTGTGTTTCTTGTGCTTTGTTTGCAGGCGTCTCTGGCGGAGGCCTTCACGCCCATCATTGCCTTTTTCCTGTGCTGTGCTTGCCCAACATTGTGTTTCTTGTGCTGTGTTTGCAGGCGTCTCTGGTGGAGGCCTTCACGCCCATCATCGCCTTTTCCTGTACTGTGTTTGCCCATCATTGTGTTTCTTGTGCTTTGTTTGCAGGCGTCTCTGGTGGAGGCCTTCACGCCTATCATTGCCTTTTTCCTGTGCTGTGTTTGCTCATCATTGTGTTTCTTGTGCTGTGTCTGCAGGCGTCTCTGGTGGAGGCCTTTACGCCCATCATTGCCTTTTCAAAGGCCAAATCCATGCTGCAGGGCTGGCAGGTGCGAGGAGTGGTTGCGTAGCCGATAGAGGGCGTAGAGGGCACGTGTCTTGCAGCAACTTGAAAAGCATGTTCGCCATTCTTAAATCCACCATACACAAACACACGCACATACGCACATACGCACACATAAAGTCCTTATGTAAGTGCATGCCCTGCAAGGCTGGAATCTGTGTGTGTGCGCGCGTGCACGTGTGCATGCTTGTGTCCCAATGTGTGTCCTCTGTACCTTTAGCTGCGTGCATGAGGACCAAGTTACCTTGGGAGCTGTCGATTTTATTCGGTTACATAGCATGATTACCGTACTGTATATTCTACAGCAAAACATACCATACATGCACAGATAGTTTAATTTAGGCTTGTGGGTTGTTTTTGTTTCACCAGCCAATTGCCATCAGCCAGAGACTCGGGCTGTAGGCCATCCTTGTAACCCTTGTAACCCTTGTGGGTAGTTGTGAGGCTGCCCTATCTTGAGTGTGCCTCAATTGCCGCGCCAGCATGCGATACTTGTAGGGCTGGCCAGAACCATAAATATACGGTGTACATACGGTATTTTTTGCAGGGAATTCATGACATACACGGTCATATACGGCGTATACATACGGCTCTGGCCAACCCTAGATTCTCGTTGCTGCTATGAAGTTGCAGATCTGACACGCATTTCTTACACTAGTGTGCAAGTGACACGCATCCCTCACACAAGTGTGCAAGTGACACGCATCCCTTACACGAGTGTGCAAGTGACACGCATCCCTTACACGAGTGTGCAAGTGACACGCATCCCTTACACTTGTGTGCAAGTGACACGCATCCCTTACACGAGTGTGCAAGTGACACGCATTTCTTACACTAGTGTTCAAGTGACACGCATCCCTTACACTAGTGTGCAAGTGACACGCATCCCTTACACTAGTGCAAGTGAGGCGGCTGTACGCCTCTCAGCTTTGTTTGGTGGCAGTGATGTGGGTGTGTGAGTGCATGGATTTGGAGGTATTGTGCAGCGCAGTGAGTAGACGTGTTGCGCGTTGAAATGAGGGGAAGCGCCTGAGCAAGCCCCTGCTCAACAAATTACTTACAGCTAATCGTAGATTTGGCAAAATTTTCTGCTTTGCCTCTGTGTTGTATTGAACATGGATATGTGAATGGCAAATACAATCAAAAGGATGTAGTAGTAATTGCAAAACAACTCAGGTTATTGCAATTATGCCAATGCACGTCTTCAACACGTGTCATTCTTACAAATCCACTTGAGCTATTGACGTGAGAGAGTGATAGGGGGGGGGGGAAAGGGAAAAGGGGTAGTTCAGCATATTCAGCAGAAAGAGGTGGATAATTGCCAGAATCTCAGCAGTTATATTTACCGTAGCATGATTGTACGCGCGTTGTCGAAATGGCTATGTCTTTATTGCAATTAATTGCTCTCCAGCTATCCGTTCTTTACGTGCTTTGGATGTGCGTTCGCTCCTGCAGGCCCGCCTTGCCGCGCTGGTAGTGTGCAGCAGCGTGTTGTGGGTGCTGGCCACTCATTCGCCAGACATGGATCACATAAAAGAGGATTTGCAGCAAGCACACGACTCTGTGTTTGAGTATCTGGTGGGTGCTATGAAGTATGCTAATGGTTGGACAGTATGCCATTACTTGTGAACATTTTCTGCAAAGGCTGAAATTTACAAGGAAGTCAGGAAGTGTTGGTCCTACCAGGGGGCTTTGCGTCAAGGAACATCTTATGATCAATTTTCCAGGTACAACTCGACCCTGTATCAAAAGAAGTTCGCATCCTACTTAATGTTGATATTGTTTAAGGTCTACCTGTTTAACCACTGCATCTTATCTCAAGCGTGCTTCCCTCCATCTTCCTCTGCGCGTTTGCAGGATGGCATGTACGGCAAGAACAAGGGGATTGAGGCGGGAAACAGCACAAAGTCGAGTGATGTGGGTCAGGATAAAGGGGGGGGCAGGGGGGATAGCAGCAGCGGAGGGTATGGTGATGCGGGTGGCTACGGGAAGCATGGATATCGCGGGGGAGGAAAGAGGCCGTTCTAGGCACATGCTGATGGTTACGATGTCGCTAAATGGAAATTTAGTTTAGTTAAACGCTGACAGTCATTGTAGCCTAAGTTTACCCATGTCTTTTATACATGCAGACGTGATATGGAAAGGAAGTTCATTGGCCTGGCAGTCTAAGCGGCAAATTACGTGTCGCTAGTATATCATACAGCGTCCCAGCAACGTTGCCCCAAACAGAAACCCAACAAACACGTATGAAACTAGGTCAGCCAATGATGCAGGAAGAGTTGCCCATGATGACCTTGCAGATGGCGTTGCCAATCCATACCCCCTGGCTATGAATCCAAGAGACATACAACCAAACAAACGCGATATACAGAAAAAGAAAAAAAGAAAAAACTACGCAGGCAGTGCAAACCACTCCCCACATCAATTAAGGAAAAATAGCCACTTTGGTACCGAGTACCGTAAAGCTCCTCCACCACAAAAAAGGAAAGGAAAAATCAATGGGGATCAGGAGGGTTGCAGGCTTGGCCTGAAACCGGCTCCTGATGAGAGTTGATAACAGCAGTAGTAATGGAAAGGGCACATCTAGTATGGACAAGTTTAGCAGCAAAGTTCACAGAGTGCACATGGAGCTTGGAGGCAAGCTTCTTAAATATTTGAGAATCGAGACCCAGTTCTTTGAAAGGCTTCAGAGTGTGGGTGTTGTAGATGGTGCCGCCCACACCCAAAAGAATGATGTGGAGGGTAACAGAGGCTCCTCAGAGAATGTCGCCAAGGTCTTTGTGCTGTTCCTTTGCGGCGTTTAGCTGGTTCTGAGGTCTTGTGTCCTCACAGTACTTGATCTCGACAAGGTGGATGTCACGCCGAGGTTTGCTGAGGTCTTTAGGTCGGTGCTGTCTGGGGTTGGTGGCTCTACTGGTGGCTGGCGGTGCCGCTGAGGTGCTCCCAGTCTCCCTCAATTGCCCCCTGCCACTTCGAAGAACCCACCCCCCTACATTGTTGTTTTTGTGTTTTTGCAGCGCTGGGAGTAACCAGCACAAAATCTGGGCGGCTAAAGGTAAATCTGTCTTTATCTGGGAAGCGGGGTGGGAAGAGCCATTTGGAAATTATTCTACTTTCAGCTGTTTCAGGAATATGTAGATTTTGCATGGTCATCCGGTTGTTGCTGCCTCCTATATCTATGGAGACAATGCATGATTCTAAGGAGCCTGTTATTCTGATAGCCTTAAGGATCATGTGGCATGCTATGTTGTGTCTTTTGGTGATCATGTTCCTTATTTGCGTGTGTTGGCACCCAGAAAGGATGTGCAGGGCGCTGCCTACGTCGGAAAAGTCAGGGCTGTTGATTCAATGGGGTTGAATCAACCAAAAGCGTTGATTTCTAATTGATCATTGATTTAAGCGGAAATCAACTGCTGTTTTGGTTGATTTAACCGGACAGTTGAATCAAGCAGTAATTAATGAGAAACGGTTGATTTCTAATTGATTCCTGGTTGATCATTGATTCAAGCAGAAATCAACTGCTGGTTTCTTTGATTCAATTACACAGTTGATTCAACCAGCAATCAAGCAGGAGTGGTTGATCTGAGATGGGTTTTAGGTTAACCGTTAATTCAAGCAGAAACCATGCTGTATTTAAGCACATGGTTGGTTCAAAGTGCAGATCAACTGCAAAACGTGAAAAAAAATCCTTAGCGTCTTTGCAATCATTCCACATCAATCAAAAACTCGAGATCTTGATATTTATTGAAATCTGCATATATGTAGGGAAAATAAGCCATTCGGCACCATCTTGGAGGCACTTAGCTGTTTGATGTGCCACAAACTGCCAGCACAGAAACACCTAGTACTAAGCAAAAAAGACAAACTTGTATCAAGATGTGTCTCAGCACCCAGCAAACAAAATTGGCCTCCACAAATGCATGAAGCAGTATGCCTGAGTAAGGCCCGTAGTGCGCTTCGATGATGTCTCCCTTGGCAATTGGCTTGCACGCAACAAGCAAGTACCACGGGCAGTTGGTGACCGTTTAGAAGCAAGCGTTGTGACTTGCATCTACATATCGTGCTCGTTCTTTGGATGACCAAGTCATCATGCCTGCATGTCAGGTGTGTGATGTGTGTGTGTTTTGGGAACAAGCAGCATACCTGGTTGCATATTGGGAGGTTGGCACACCTAACTACCTCTGTCTCTGCAGCACTTATCACAACATCGGTGTGTTTGCTGCATGGACCTGCCGGGCTGATTTGGAACACACACGCACACAACACACACACACTCACACACGCGTGCAATTACAGAAGCACACACACAGGCACACACACACAGACACACACACTTACACACACACACACACACACAGACTGTTGAAGGAGCCTCAGAGGGTAGCGGGCACTTATCCTTCTCTGTGACAGAGAGACAAAGGCCCAGCACCCGCTTTTGAAGATGTGGTGTAACAACCTGCTGGGTCCTGACAGCAACGCCAAGGTGCTTGAACGAGCTGTTCGACACACCCGCCTTCTTGCACGCTGTGGCTTATGCTTAAAGGGGACAGGTCAACCAAACGACAATGCAGGTATTTTTCGGCTTATCATGCCATGGGCACTCTTTCTGTGTGGTGTTCACGTGTGGATTGCTGCAGGTTATAGCTCGGACGGCCCCTTTTGATGAAAACAGTTTTTTTGTCTGACTTGCTGGCTATGGCTCAGCCCCTCAATATAGTTTTAATGCCAAAGCAATGGAATATCACAAATTTGTCTACTATGCAAGTCACCAGCATGCCAATCATCAGCTTTGAGCAGCTGGCATTTGTGGCCTACTCCGTAAGTCTGTTGGAAGACTTATCTTGCGCAGCAGTTCTTGTAGTCGTGCTTGCTTTTTTTGCATCTTGCTGTCTCCATTGTCCCCTTATTTACAACTGCTAAAAAGGAAATGCCCTCACTGCAGGTGCGTAGTCACTTGCTGGATCCATACCAGCAGCACCAGCGTGAAATTGAAAATTGACGCTTCTCGCAGATCAGAGAAATGATGGTTGCATCGGAGAGTGAGATCCAGGAGTACGGTGGATGGGGAGATATTTCATGTGTTCAAGTGGACGGAAAAAATGCAGGTGCAGAGTTCGAAGATGTGCAGCGGGCAATAGGCCCTATTTATAATTTGGTCAGTAAAGCAACGAGTGCCAGGGGCAAGCATGAGACGATTATTACTAACAGTAGTACAGCTGAGTGTTTCTGTTTTTGCGATCACTTGCAGTATTATTTAATTGGTGACTTGCTTGGGAAGACTTGGGGGGAGGCAATGTCGAGTTTTACACATCATTTACAGGTGTGGATGGTTAATTGTTTGTTTAAAGTTGTGGCGTGCCTGATTTTTTTACTGTTTGCATTGACTTCCCCCATTTGGCTTGATTTAACCATATACTATATAAGAGGCGGCTTGAATCAACCGTAGATCAACTGCGGTTGATGCAACCAGAAAAAGGTACCCACCGATTGATTCAACCATCAACTAGAGAAAACGCGGCTTGAATCAACCACAAATCAACCGCGGTCGATTCAACCATCAACTGCAGTCTCCAATTGATTCAAGCGGAGATCAACCACGGTTGATTCAACTAGAAAAAGGTACCCACCGCGAATCGAATCAACGGTTAAAACCAAACTACATTTCTAATTGATTCAAGCAGCAATCAACAGCCCTGACTTTTCCGACGTACTTGTGGGCAGAGGGGGTAAGTTTGACTTGTTGAGAGTTTGAACAATGCATACCGCATGTTTTTGATTATATAAGGTGCCTGTTCTGTACTTCATAATGATACATTTGGTCTGTAAGGGGACATTGGATGATGTCAGGTAAGCATTGCTAGTGGCTCCATTGGCAGTGCCGCCCTTTATGAGGGTCTGGTAGTACGCATGGTAGTTCGCTTTAGTTTTGGCATTTCCCAGATTATGGAGAAGATGCATATGTGCTTCTAGGTTGGCCATAAGCATGCTGTGCTGTGCTTTTGCTATTTGGAGTTGGGGATCAGGCCTAGTGTCTTCACAAAATTTAAACTAAATCAGGTGAACCTCCCACTGGTTTGGATTCAATTTCTTGTCTTTAGCAAGCTGTTGAAAATTTGAGTCGCGGGTGCTGGTTACGCGAGAAGAGCACACAGTGCTAGGTAAAATTAGGATAGCGTCAGGACGAGAAGAGGCTTTTAAAGCATGTGCTGTTGGTTCTGGTAGCAACCAAGAGGGCAGTGTTTTGTTGGCAGTGTTTCTCAGATCTAGGCCTTGCTCTGATAGTTTATTTGTGCTGCCTATGTCGGTGTTGGCAATTTCATTGGCTCCGCATGGTCCTTTTGTAGGGCTTGGACAATCCGCACGCTTGCCGTATTATGGCGTTTTATAATCATGTTCCTCATTTTAGTGTGTTGGCAACCTGAGAGTATGTGAAGCGCACTAGATAGGCTGTTCCGTAAAGACCCAGCAGTGCATGCCTTGTTGAAGAAGCAAACCAGGTCTAACACAACCCCTGTGTCTGCTCCAGTTTGGCATGATCATTTGC
>Ga0307947_1000969_pt1 | contig 21907 bp, 21 predicted proteins | sample OrgLakmetagen232_FD_201840 | JGI IMG/M metagenome (GOLD analysis project Ga0307947, IMG submission 201840) | Saline water microbial communities from Organic Lake, Antarctica - #232 | ecosystem: Environmental > Aquatic > Non-marine Saline and Alkaline > Saline | place: Antarctica: Organic Lake...
CCGTGTTGCTCCGCCGTATGAGTCTTAGCCGCTCCCGAGTATTTCCGGGCGTGTGCACGAAGGCACACGAAGGCGTTTTCCAGGGGGCACCACGCGGAGGTGCTCATACATCGCCCCCCACTCTATATAAGGATCCCAAAAGGAACAATCGCGCGCAAGGTGCCTTCCGGGGAGGATCACACGTGGAGGCCTGCTACACACTTCTCACATTTTTCATCCTGACTAAGACCGCAGCCTAAAAAGCAAGGTTTCGGGACCTCGCGTTTCGGACTTCTTGTTCCAACTGACTTCCAGGCATCGAGCTGTAGCTGCCCACGGGGGGGGCCCCTGCCTGCCCCCCCCCGGAACCTTTTCCATAGCTGAAACTCTATATACGTACAGGTTATCGTACGGAAGTTTGGAACGGTATGGTGTGTGTGCAGAGCTGCTGGTCCCATTTCTTCGCTCAACATTTTTTGCGTTTGATTTCTTGTAAGGTATGCACTTTCGAAACGTAGTAATGGTGTTACAGCAGAGAAGGCTCAATAATGGGCCTCATTTTTGCGACCGTTAATACAATTTGTGAATTTTTTAATATTCGTCGCTACGCAATGTATCTTCAAGCCCTTTGATTTTGAATCTGGGTAGAATGGAAGAAGATCCCCACGCTCTCTGGGTCCAAGCAAGGAAGCAGCTGAACGGTAGGCAGCCTAACTTGTCACAAGGGCCTGGGAGCGTTTATATGATCAAATGTACAGCGACAGACAGGCACTCTGTTTCGTGCTCCTACACACTGCACATCCTCTGCCGGCGGAAGACGCAAAGAAACCTGTCTGATGCATACTTTTTGCTAGACGTAGGTTTTGCACGTAAAGGATGCAAGATTATAAAGCAAGCCACCTCTAGCTATCTTGTCTGAACTGATGAGGACCAGCTGCCTTTTTCCATCCACGGCTCCTGCTACACGCACACGCCTGTTTTATATACCAGCCTTTGCATACTTGGTATCACCTGCTTTTAAAGGTAAACAGGTTCCTGTTGCTTTACCATGTCCTGTTGCAGAGCATGAGCTGCGCGTCTCGGAACTGAATCTGGACCTCCAGCATACGCTTCGTGGCGTCCAGTCTGCACGTGACAGTTTGGCAAAAATCAAAAAGGGTAAGTGTAATGAGTTCTAAAAAGCATGCTATCTTAATTCAAGATTGGGCAACAGATAACATTTCAAAGAAGGGGTACACAGACACATCGAGTTTGTTAAAACCCTCTGCACTCGTTTTTGTGGTAATTTGCACTTGCAGAGGCAATTGCAGTTGAAGCCAGCAGGAAACAGCAAGAGAAAAGCGAGTTCCATGAGACCAAAGCCATTCAGGTAAGGCTGGTTCAAATAAACAGTAGGCTGGTGCACAGTGATGCTCCATTCAATCAAAAGGCAACCCTGCTTTCTTCCACAAGCCCCTTCTGCATGGATTATGTTAGGTGCTGCAAAACGCACGTGCTGCGGAGGTGCACGACACGCAAAGGCTTGTGCAGCAGCTGGGCATGGCGCGTCAGAAGCTGGCAACTCTGGAGTCCAAGGCTGAGGAAGAAAGGTAGGAAATGACTTGCGATAATTATCTCCAGACTGGCACTCTTCGGACCATACCAAAGAAAAGAAAAGAAAAGAAAAAGAAAAACTGCGCGGGCATTAAAAATATACTCCCCACATTAATCAAGGAAAAGGAGCCACTTTGGTACCGGGTGCCGTAAAACTCCTCTTCCAAAGAACAAGAAAAAGATCAATGGGGATCAGGAGGGTTGCATGCTTGACCTGAAACCGTCTCCTGGTGAGAGTTGGTAACAGTGCTGAAAAGGGCACGTCTGGTATGGACAAGTTTGGTTCTTTTGCGTTTATTAAAAGCAGTAGAGATATTTGTCACGAATCACCATCAAATTGCTACCCAGTAATAACTAGAGAAACAATTAAGTTAATAGTGGTTCCTGCAATAATATACCATCAGTCTTTCATCCACGATCTGACTGAACAGCAGCTTTTGTAATCATTATTCTCGCAGGAACATGTGGCAAGCTCACATCCAGGACCAGACAGCGCACAACAAGGGCCTTGAAGCATTTGTGCAGATGCAGCCCCCTAGAGCTAGCATGAATTAGCCAGTTAGGTGTGCATCAATGTCCCTGGCACGCCTCTATGCTTGGCGAGAATGGAAATTTTACAATCTGAGTCAGTAGGTCACAGACAAAGTAGCAATTGCAAGCTAAGCTGATTCTTTTACTTGCTATTTTGCGTGTTGCAAGTGCATTTTGATTAGTAGCACAAAAGCAATTCAAAAGAGTGAATGAATGAATGAAAAAAATCAGGAACGGGCAATTACAAGAACCCAAGTTTGGCTAGACAGCTCTAACTCATGCGAACAAGAACTTAATTGTATAAGCTAAGTTTAAGTTGTTTCAACTACTCGTGGCCTCCAGGAAAAAGGAAAAGAAAATATACACAGGCCATGAAAACCATCCCCACATTAATCAAATTAAGGTAAGGTTACATCGTTACATCACTATATATACCTCTGGGGGGAATCTGAGCAAAAGCTTGGAAAAAGCCTGTAACCGTACCAAAAGTGGCGCTGGGAAAAAAAGACAAAGGGAAAGGGCAGGAGGCTGTAGTTATCACAACTTTTTGGCGCCACATGTCGGCTGGAATATACATTACATGTTCGGAATCCTGACGTCAAGAGCAATCAATTGATATTTTGATTATTTGATTATGAGGGGTCATTGGTGGGTGGTCATTTCGGGGGGCTCGGAACCCTTTGGGGGGGTTTCCAGATGTTATGGGCCATTACCAGCAAGTTTTAAACATATTTTTGGATTCCTCAGCTTGCGCCCGTTCGATTGGCACCCTTGTTGGGTGAATTTAACAAAGGGGGGGGTGCCTAGTCACTGAAATGCATGGGATGCCCCCAAGTAGGCCGCAGGGGTGTGTTCAGGCAAATTATCAGCAATTAATTCCAAAGTTGCAGTTCTCGTATTGCATTATGCATAAGTTGCTTGAATGATAAAAAAGGGTTTAGGCAAAGGTTTTGGTTTAATTTGTGCACGAAACAGGTGGTCGAAGCAAGAGCGTGTGCATGTGCGCATATCAGTTTTTGCCCTATAATTCTTTAGTTATTAATTTATTTGGCAAGAGAACTGTGTAGGCAAATAGCTGCTTACATTCTGAACAGATTGACATCCTTTTTATAAGTGTGGGGTGTCAGGAAGGGGGGTGGGGGGGCATTTTTGGCCGGAGGCCCAAGATTTAAACTGGCTGTAAGAAATTTGTTTTCCAAGCTAATTCTGTTGCTGGGGCTGTTCGGGCTGGTTTTGCTGCTGCTGGTGCTGCTGGTTTGGCTGATGTTGATGGCTTGAAAGTGGCTAGGCACTCAGCTAAAAAAGAGGCTTGTGATCTCGTTTTATGACATCCCACTAGCCAGGAGCATTTCCCATAGGTACACCAAAAGATAATCATAGTAAAGAAGGCATTTTGTGCAGAGGTAATTAGCCTGGCCGGACTATCTCCTTTGTTGCATACCTTAAACACTGATTCCATCCCCCGCTTCATTGGTGCCAGGTGTTTACCTTTCTTATCTCTACTAACAGGTTTGACGGTCACACATTTTGACTGGTAGGTAGTCTTTTTTAATTTGTAGCTTGTCTTTTCAACCTCCGCAGGTATTTTGCTTAGTCAACTGAGCAAATTCAACTTTTGTCATCTTACGCAAAGCTTTGTTTTTGCTCCCAATGCAAGTTGGGCAGTATTTTTAACCAGCTCCACAAAAGAAGTCACATCTTAATTACCATCATCATCAAAAGAAAATCCCTTAATTTTGTTTGGGTGTCAATACTACGTGATTGAGCCATTGTTTCCAAGTTTCCCTCAAAGATGAAAGTTATTTCTACCTAATTCGAAATGAGACCCGAATTCCCATCCTGCACATAATTCTCCTGTTCTCTCTATCGGCCATCAAAAAGCTTCTGGAAAGGCCTGAAAGGCCTCATCTTCAGGTCTTGGCCTTCATACAGCACCGCCTGAAGGGTGGGAGTGATGCAAAGAGGACGTGCTTACAAAGAAGAGTCGGCATTTTTGATGACAACATTGTTATTTCTTAGAAAAATTTCTCACAGCTTTGGAAGAAATGTCTCCCTCCTCCTCTCTACACACACCTGAGCAATACCCCCACTGCCAATTGGTAAGACTGCATTTGGAAGAGGAAGAGGTTTTGGGAAGATTTTGGGTAGGGCTGCGTATTGAAGGAAGTGACGGCCAAATCTGAGCATCAGCCAGTGAGGATTGACAGGCTATGAAGGTAACTTGCTAAGCTAGGTTAAAAACGACGGAAAGCACTTTCTGGAATTGATGTGATTTCGTGCCCGAAAAATGCAGCCTCCACATCAATAACGTAAAAACATCTTCAACTCACGGTCTGGGCGGCCTGCACGCTTTGGGTTGAACTTTTTATTTGGTCCGGCAGGTGGGGTCGGTGCCTCCTTTTTCTTGTCGTCATTCCCTCTGCCTTCATTCTTTCCTGTTCCTCCCCCCCCCTCGGAGCCATCTTGAGTTACTGGCGATGAGCTCCCCTTCTTGCCTTGCCCTCCCTCCTCCTGCAGCCAATTTGATGAATGACCATCGTCGGCAGCAACTAATTGTGCTCGTTTTGTGTATGTTGAGCGACGTAGCGTTCCTTGAAGTCAAGGTGTTGTCTCGAGTACAGGTGTCTTCTCACTGAGCAGGACAGTACGCTACCTGCCGAATTATTCATTAATCCGATTCATTCATTTAAGCATTCGATACCCAATTTGGAACTTATCACGTTGTACGTCAGATAACTGTGCCATATCCTTGCACAATTCAAAAGTCATGCTGACCTATAACACCCACCTCTCCTTCATCCCCCCCCTCTTCAGCCTCATCTCCCTCTTCAGCCTCATCTTCTTCAGCCTTGTCCTCTTCTTCAGCCTTGTCCTTCTTGCCCACGTCAGCTGTTGACCCCTCAGCAGGACACTGTGCTTGCCCAGATCCATAGGCAAAGGGAACTCCACACTGTTGCAGCCTTAAAAGAACAATTGTACACAAGGAGAGCACAAAATGTGTCAGGACAGATATTACTAAGCTGGAGCCTTGGTGACACAGACGGTTGCCATAAATCATCTCTTACAGATCTGCCGGCAAATTGCTCTCTTTAGGACTACTACTACAAAAAGAACATAACTCACGCGTCTTTCACTCCGTCTCCTGAAACACCAGCAGCCCTGTGTCAACGTGCAAGTGTTGGGTAGAATGTGTCAGACCTCCCAGCTTTATGCGAGAGTGACCCTAACCCTAACAGATCTCACTTTTTGCTTTGGCAAGTGATCTTACGCTTTAAAGCTCCCAAAAGTGCAAAAATGTTAATAGTACTGTGCACGTCTCACTCTCCATTGTCGTAGCTTGAACAGTAATCATGTTGGATTGTACTTTAAAATCATGCTCAAAGTTCAAGCATATCACTCCATTATTTTGCGCAAACCAAACGAGTCCTGCTTTCTGTTTCTTACCTGGCCAGACTGTTCCCTTCAATCTGTGATATCAGCTCGTCATAAATGCTCCGGTGGCAAAGGCAGCCTCCCAGGGGCGCATCATCATTGAATCCAGCAATGGATTGTCCCTGTTTGGAAAGAAGTAAAGCACACACAGCTCTTCGGCACTAACAAAAATGTTTTGCTGAAGGAGATCGGGCGGCGGAATTCAGGATGCAAGCAAGTAGGGTCCTTCTCACCCGCTTGCAGCACTCTTCAGACACTCCAGATTGGCAGGGCGCTAGCTGGGTTAACAGACTGTTGGGGTTGAGACCTGTCAAGTATGTTTAACCAAATGAAATGCTGTGAACGCATGCGCAGCAGCTCAACTCGCACATCGGATATTGCTCCAGGAACATGTTGCCCACACCTTCAAACGTTTTCTGGCACTCTTCAACTGGAGGGACTTCTCCCGCACAAGCTGACGTAGCAAGCATATAGACAGCGGCAAAAAAGCCCACGAGCACTTTAACAGACATGGTTTTCGACCTTATATATGTTACTTCTGAGTTTATTCTGTCTCCTTTAAAAAAATGAATAAATGTGTTGTGAGCGCTCTGTCAAGTTTTGATGGCAGGGGTCGAACGTTAAGTAATTTATTTATCTACGCATTGTATGAATGCTTTGACACGATGACCTATCTATCAAAGGAAAGAAGAACGCTGGCTTTTTGGGTTGAAACTGGTGTTTTGCAGTTTTGTTTTTGGTTGTAATCGATTCCATTTAGCGCTTGAACCGCTCAATGCTCTTGTTGCGGAAATTCCATTCCATCCCGGCCAAAAGAAATTTTTTATTAGAATACCATGCAGCCAAATAATAGGTCTGCCCCTTTCATTGGTGTTATCACAAGAAATTTGCTTGGTCCAGGGAGGAAAGGTTGAGGGGCGCAAATTACTCTGATGCTAAATAGCTTACTTAACAAACTGGGGAGCAATGCATGAGCACCTCCGCGTCGGTGCTTGCACGCTTGCACGCTTGCACAGACTAAGACTTGTGCACAAATGGTGTTTCTCAACGCCAGCCGGAGGAGCTAGCTTGCGACCACGCAGGCACGGACGTGGGAGGACCGGGACTGGACAGTAGGCGCATTCAAGGAGTATGAACAAGTGCAGGTAGGATTGGCAGAAGAAAAGAAAAGATAGTGTATATGCTGCCGGCATGGATAAGGAAAGGATGTTGTTTTGTGTTCTGCACCACCCAATGGATGCAGAGGCTGTTGAGGTATATATCGGAGGTCTTATGCACTACTGGCAAGCCAACAGAGGCACACAACATCCCACCTGCAGAATAAAAATAAGAGAAGCTATTCAGTGGGGATCAGGTGGTTGGGAGGCAGAATGCACACCACCAGGATTATTGCTCAGATATTTTTGAGGGTTGCGTTCAATTGCATCTGGTTTGAATGATTGTTGTCGTGAATCTGATGGCATGTAAGCTCAGCTTTTTCGTGAGTGCTGTGGCATGTAGACCAGTAACTCCAAGGCTGTGGGAGTGAATTCCTTGTGTGGCTGCTGTTAATGGTGCCTGTTGCTCCTAGCAGGATGGTGTGGAGGGTTTTGCGGTGTCTGAGTAAGCAAGGTACTAGCAGCTTATGTTGTTCTCGTGCCTTTTCTGCTTGTTGAGTAAGGGAAGTGTCTACACAGTATTTGATTTCAATTAAATGCACATCGCATTTGTTTAATTGTATGTCTCTTGGTTTCATAGCCAGGGGGTATGGATTGGCAGTGCCATCTGCTAGGTTGTCACGGGCAACTCTTCTTGCACCGTTGGCAGACCTAGTTTGATACGTGTTTGTGTTATGTTTCGTTTGGAGCGTGGCTGCTGGGTCGGAATGACTATGATTGCATCTGGCTTGCTAATCTTCCGCCGCTGTTGTGCATTGAGATTGGAAGGTAAGAGCCAGGTTGGAATCATTCCTATCTGTGTCTCTTCTGAAGGGCCTTGTTGTACTATATTTTCCACGACTGCCTACGTCTGCTTGTGCTAGCAGGCATGCACCCTGTGTACCTTGTCGGATCGCTTTCATAATCAATTGCCCAGCAGCGTGGTGCCTGTTATTAATCATTTTAATTAAAGGGGCTCGAAAGCCTTTAAACCTCTGAACCAGTAATGAGAAGGAGATCGAGGTATTTTGCTGCATATGCTGCTCAATGCTGTTCCCGTTACTCAACAAACAGACACTGAGTATGTGTCTGTTTCCCAGAAGCGAACTAGCCATATCGTCTCAGTTCTGTGATTTGGATGTGGATACTAGCAGGCTGAGTACCTAATGCTGAAGGCCGAACTCCATTGTAAGTGTTTGCCCGTATGTGTACATTCCCAACTGTGCTTGCTTTAATTTCTGCAGGTTTTCGAAACTATTCAGTCACGCTATGTGACAGGTGGCCAGGCTTTACATTTGTGTGCGTCACGATCAGACACGTGCTGTGCCCTTATTGGGTGGCACACCCCTGATTAAGGTGTGTGTTGATGCTAACGCTGCTGCGCACGCAAATAATAACCTGTGCAAACATACTTAATAAGACCAGCTGCGTACGCAAATTAAAAACTGCACACACATAAAAAGAACTGCGCATACAAACTTACTTGACTTGCTAAAACATAGGAAAACCTGCGCACACCACGTAACTACTACTAAGACCAGCTGTGCATGCAAACAAAAACTAAGCGCACACATACTTACTACCAAGACCAGCTGCGCACGCAAATAAAAAACAAAAAACCAAGCGCACACATTCTTACTACTAAGACCTGCTGCGCACGCAAATAAAAAACTAAGCGCACACATTCTTACTACCTAAAAATACCGCGCAAACTGCTCTTGCTGTGAAATATGAAAATTTGTTGAGTCCAACCATTCTGATGACATCCTCTATGCAATGCAAATTTGAAGAAAAACACAACCAATCAATACTGGAGTCTTCTGAAGTTGAGAAATATCAACTGCAGTTTGAAGACATGCTGGATGCTATTCGGGACATTCTACCTGAACGACAAGGCCCCGACTTCATTGAGATTGCGCGCTTGGGAGGTAGGCGGGTAAATTCTTGTTCCCTCACCCTTGTGCTGTACACAGATTAAACTGAATGCCTGCCGCTTGTGTATGGTAGAACTTGCAAATTATTACAATGTTATTGCTTTTCTTGTACTTGCAGCTTTCCCTACCCTAATCCCGCAGTACCAGAGAATGAGCTACATTGAACTGCAGCAATGGTTATTGCCACGTGTTCTCATAATTCCCCCACTGCATGCTCACCACTTTCCAGAGAGCGCACAGCCAGTTTTTTCCAAATTCCTGCAAGTCTCAAATTCCATCTTCAAAACGGCATCACTGTGCTCTTGAGATCTGAGTTAATGATGCCTGGCCGTAACAATTGCAGCATTTCTCCTTGTCAGTGGGAAATGAGCTGTCAACTGTTAAAAAGTTCAAAATGGTAGTTGGCTGTCATCCCTTGCAGGTGAGACCGTAGTAGCCAACAAAAAGGCTGCTGGAATCTCCTCGTACATGTACCGTGGATCAAACATGGAGACATGGGACCCCAATGAACAGCATGCTTAGAATGTGGAGATTGGTGGGTGCAGTGGTTCCACTTGTATTTTAAAATGGGATTGAAATGATTTATCGTTTGTTGTGGGTCGGTAGGTTGAGCGCTTGATGCTTCCCTTGTTTTGCTTCACGTAGAAGACAAGCATTTGTCATTACATATGGACATGTGGGCACCAACTTAAAGTAGTCGTTTTGCAACAGTACGGGAAATCATGCAGGCACACATGATGACAGCAGCACACACATACACACTTGTGGTCCTGGTTTTCTTGTGGAAAGCATGCATGCAGCTGGATTTCCCCTATTTCATACAATGCTCAAATTACAGCTTCAAACGGCTATGCGTTTTGTTTGTTTAATTGGGGGGGGGGGCTCTGGGCATGTGTTGCCAATAGCAACATTTCCACTGTTGGTCTCTTGCAAGATGGCTGACTGAGCACGCGCACCCTTGCCTCTGTGCGCACATACATGTACAGGCGCTGCAGGAGGGACGGAGGCACAAAGGCGTGCCAAGTAGCAGGCCTGACCAATGCTGGCCACATATTTACATGTGACTTACAGTGAGTGCTTTGCATCTCTGCACAGTAGTAGGATGCAATGCAGTTTGAAACACCCTGGTTGTTGAATGGGGGGGCTCTGGACTTGCGTTGCTAGTAGCAGCGTTTCCACTGCGGGTCTCTTAGTGCTGCAAATGAGCGTTGCGATGGAGGCCCACCTTCGCGTGCATCTGCATGCCAATTGTGCGTCACACCCACAACTTTCGTCCTTGGCAAGCACGCACAGGAGAAACAGGCGCAGCCAAGCAACACGATGTTATGAAGGAGATAAGGCAAGGATGTCACAGCTGGTGAGTTAGTTTTGTGATCTCATTTCTTGCTCTCTTTCTGCTTAACTGCAAGATGAACACACCCAGAATAATGAAGGGAAAATGCCACGAATAAATACACAGCCCTGTCAGGCCGCACTCGTGTGCGCGCACCCCACAACCCCTTTGCGTCCCCCATTCTCCTTCTTCTCAACATCACGTTCCACAGAGTTGCCTTTTCAAGACCAATTGAGTAACTGCCTTCAGGCGGTGAACAGCACCTACAAGGCAACAAATGTCAGGAACAACCTCAACGCAACGGTGCGTATTCATCATTAAAATATAAAGATGCTGCCTGCGTTTTCATTTACCAACAATTAGGACTGTGATGAGGACTGTGTTGGCATGGACTTTTGTGGGTTTGTGAGGGGCACTGAACACTGAATACGTGTGGAAATACTTGGCCCACACACTGAGATAAACAATCTTACATAGAGTTCACAGAGTTCACAGATCAAGTCATCAGTCAAGATGTGCCACTGCTAGTCTGCGTATGTAAAACAGTGTAATTTGTGGAAATTATTGTTGCAACACCCGACTTATAATACCTACAGGAAAACCCTGAGAAAGGGAAAAAAGGGGGAAAGCTGTTTGTGACAATGCAGCACTGGATAAAATCAGTGAAAACATTTAAGCACCTGTCAGGTCTAACCGACCGCATTAACCCACCAAAGGGGGTAAAACGTCTCTGTGCTTTGGGCAAATGAAAAAATGGACTGTGACACTGAGAATACTAAGGAACATACAACCGTATATTCAGCTACAAATAATGCCACTATCCCTATCTCATGGTTGTACAGGGAATCTGACGCACGAAAGCAGCAGGAGCAATGTGCTGCGTGCCCTGCGCAAAAGCTATAAGAAGCTCACACGAAACGAGGGCTTCCAGGCAATGGATTACGAAATCCCTGGCTTCTAGGCAATGCAGTACCAAATTCCGGGCTTCCAGGCAATGGATTACTAAATCCTGGGCTTCCAAACAATGGAGTACTAAATCCCGGGATCTATTTTTTTATACTGTCCTCTCCCTTTCTCTCTTCATCGCTTAATTTCCTTGCACTCCTGTCTATGCAGGATTTGATGACTATTTAGTAAACTATACCTTTTGCCAGCCAGACTGTTCGGCTGGTCGGCCAGGGACATAACCTCGCCAGTTGTAGTTTTTTAAAGCAGGTTTCAATTTTGTCAGGTATTTTAATTTTGCCAGGGTTAACAAATCCAAAAAAAATCCAGACACGAATCAAAAGCATTTTCTCGTTTTCCTTGTTGCCTTCCCGTACACAAAGATTCTGCGCACAAAGATTCTTATTAGTATCTGTGTATGATGTTTCACAAGGCATGGGCATGAATACAGGATTTACAGGTAAAGCCATCAGTCAAAACGTGCGACTTCTAGGCTGCGTAAATAAAATGTGTAAAAACTGCGGTAATTGTTGTTGTAGTTCCAGACTTGTAGCACCTAGACAAAAATCCCTGGAAAGGGAAAAAAGGCACAACGCTGTTTGTGACATTGCAGCACTGAATAAAATTTTAAAATCAGTTGACAACTAAGCATCTGCCAGGACCAACCGACCGCAATAAACTAAGGAAGGGGGATCATCTGTGAATTTTGGGCACGTAAGAAATTTGGATCTGTCACACTGAGGACACCAAGAATGAGGGAGGCAAATAACAATATGAGCATGATTAAGTCCTCTAAGCACGCAGCTGGTCCTTTTATGGCATCTGCTTTTCGGGTTTGTCAGTTTGTACGTGTGAATTGACTGGTAAATAGACCATACGCATCTTTGTGGCTTAGGAAGACGTATGTGCTCCCAGCCGGTATGTCTGCTGGCCAGGTGTGGGGCACTGAGTTGATTAAAGAGGATAAGGTCTTCACAAGTGATTTGCAAGTGCAACACATGAGTTCTATTACGTTTGCACCGTGAGATGGCGGTGGATGATTTACATGTCTGGTCACAACTGCTAAGAAACTAGGTTCTCACAAATACCTAGAATGAGGGGGAATTATATATGTAATAATAAGGGGGGGGAATTAAACCCAAACTAAGAAGGAATAGCAGTTGTGAGGACCAAGTAAATAAAAAGATGAAGAAACTGGAGAGGAACACAGATCAAAAGCTTCAAGAGTGATTTGAGAGCTATCACTTTGCTTCATTTCAAGAACTGGAGTTCAAGTGTTACACACTGAACTCAGCAGTTTTTTGAAGGGCACGCTGGGTGTTAGACGTACCACCACGAATTGGGCTGTCTTGATGGAGTGTGGACATGAGCCACTGCAGTTTTACTGGTTCGGGTCTGTCAAGTTTTGTAATGTATAATTGCATGCTCAAGTCGAACAGTGAGACGTTAAGCAGGTTGCTGAAAGCGGATCTGAGCATACAATCACGGGACCCCTCCTGCTGGATTGGTCTTAGATGCTTTTTGCCATGTGCTTGTAGTGAAAGTACGGTTCTACGTCGGAGGTTGTGGCAACCTATAAGCCTATAGGACAGGTGCTCATGCTCCGTTTTACAATGTGCGCAAAACAGGGATTATAAACTTAAAACAAAGGGCACCCTGCTGCTCCTGAATTTGTGCTGATTTAGGCGGCAGTGGTGGTTTGATCTGCTGGGGTGCAAGCTAAGTGTAAAAATGACTTCTCAAGAGTGAAACCGGCTTAAATGAACACCACAGGTGTACTCCTGAGGGTCGAAAATATGGGGCAAAATGTGTGCTACGCGTCCATTGCATCTGTGCATGCCATTCTGAGCATCATGCTGTGCGTGCGTGCTGCAAATCAGCCAAATCGTCAACACACACACAGGACGAATGACGCACAGCCGACGCCTTGTGTGTGTTCCTGGTAATCAAAAACGTGATGTAGGGTGACTGGAAGATGCCGCATGGGACATTTTAGGAGTTTGCCTGCAAGCGCATCCGACAACGCAATGTGCGACCCTTATGCACAGGGTCACAGGTGCACAGGAGCACAGGTGCGAGACCAGGCGCAACAGACGCCACAAACACATTCCTGAGGGTCGAACAGTTAGGGCAGCATGTGTCCAAAAAGTCCACCGGTGCTGTGCAAGGCAGGCACTCTGGACATCAATGCTGTGCGTGCATGCTGAAATTCCGCACGTCTTCTCGCGACACACACACACACACGCACAGGAACACGCACACACACAGGAACACACACACAGGAACACACACACACAGAGAGAGAGAGAGACACACACACAGGAATACACACAGGCACACAAGCGTACGCATACACGCACACGCACACAGGAACACACATGTACGCACAAGAACACATACACAGGAACGAACAAACACACACACAGGAACACTTCCATTTCTATTCAAGAGTTCCAGGAACAGATTGCGGACAGTGTGGAGATATGTTGAGGGATTGAACTCACGTGCACAGGACCCAGATGGCAAGTTGGCAACACATCAATCGCTTTTTGAAGTGCTATTTGATCTCAATGTGCGTGCCTCTGTGTTTTTCGAGACATTTGCATTTGGATCTGTCTCAACATGACGTCTCGCGAAATGTGAGCCATATTAGGCTGAGGGCGCACACCCTCAAGGCGGAAACAATTGGGAACATAAAAAATCTCTTTTGTGTGACCGTTGTGCTTGTGAGGAGATCCAAGATGAAGTGCATGCCCTTTTGATGTGTAGAGACGCAGACGACTGTGCTTTAAGGAGAAAGTCTGCTTACCTGTTTACCTGTTTAGCGCTCAGATGCCCCCCAGAGGCATATATAGCGATGTAACCTTACCTGACCTTAAATTTGGCAGAGGCATATGTTTGCTTGGTTTTGACTGATACGGCTGCTGGTCATGACAGCTTGCTTGGTGTGGTTACAGGCTTTTTCCAAGCTTCCGCTAAGATGTCCCCTGAGGCATACATAGCAATGTAACCTTACCTTACTGGACAACAAACGGAAGTATTGAAACTAAAAAATAAGGTGAAGTCATCCACCGATTCCGTCCATCAGTATTAAGCAACGAAAGTCGCTTTGTAAAAAGCTAGCTAAACAGCATGGTCTCCTTGTTATTCTTTAATCAGCATGTATGGTCTCTCTGTTGTCTATAATCTCTCTTCTCCTCTTCCCTACTTCCAAATATTAGTCGCCACCGCCTAGCATATCCCACAATGTTCCTAAAACTGAGCCCCCTCCCTCACCCCCTCCCTCATCTCCTTTCGGCAAATCCCACTGCATTTCTTGCGAGTCGTCTCCAAATCCCCCCCCTCCTCCACCCCCTTCCCCTGAAGGAAAAGCGTCGTCGTTACCAAGCTCAGACTCAAGGCTTGATCTGCTACCTGTTTCCATCGTAAAGCACATGAGAGTGAGCACATGAGAGTGAGCAAGTTTAAAAAACGGGCTTAAATACTTATTGCAACCTTTGACAGGATGCACAAAATTGAGGGACACCAAAGAAACATACATAATTCCAGTACCTAAAAAGTACTTAGGTAAACACAGTGAAGCTTCAGCTTGAGTGCATATACAGCAACTCCTTCAGCAAGAGCACATGGGCTCTGGCAAGTGTGAGCACTAGTTGAGAGCCTTTCCTAATGCACGCTGGTGACTTCCAGCGTATACTTTTACTTTTACTTTCACATGATGTTGCGCGCTGGTTGATTTCAACGTGGATCATTGCATATCTTAAGCCAGAGGATGTAGCAAGCTGGTTCTCAGCACCGAGACCTAATAAAACTGCAAGCTAGCTTACCTCCTGCCTCCCCTCCCACTTCTGCTGCCGTGCCAGCACCCGTGCCCCCTCCTGCTCCTCCTACACCACCAGCACCTGCCCCCTCACCGGCAGGTGCCCCATCCCCACCAGTTTCTGTGTATGTGCGTGTGTGTATCATAGTGCGAGAGTGTGTGTGCATGTGAGCATGCATATACAGACTTGCAAAGGTGCTAGTGTCACAGCATACGTGCAAAGGGATAGAAACATATCCTGCCATTAACTGGGGGTAATGTGCATTGAATACCTGTTGGTGGATAACCTCCTCCCCCTGGCATCCACAAGGGCCACATGCCAAACATGCCCCCACTATGGTTGCTGTGGTGTCTGAACATTAAGGGAAAGGGTGGGTATACGTGTGCGTAAGTATGTATGACGCGTGTGTATGTGTGGATGGAGCTTGAGCACATTTCTACAGTGGTTGAAGGGAAGTCGACAAGTTTTACTTACTGAGTGAATAGCAGGGACTATAGTGATCACGCAAGCAGTTGAGCATACGAAGTACACAAATAAGCATGTCCATCCCTTCAGGGTAATTTAAACAAAACGCGCCAAAGAACAGTGCATTACCAAGTCAGCCACCACAACTCACGAGAAATAATCGTAGTCAATGGAAATGGCAGCAGCAAGCACAGCCATGCGCTCTTCTAGTTGCAGAGGCCTGGCCACAACCTGCACACAAGGAGAGCAGCTTACACTTGTCCACGGACCAAGACATGTTAGAGATACACCCAGCTTGTATATTATGGACGAAAGCGTCCATAGCAAATCCGTGAATAGGTTTCCACAACTCATGAACACACGAGCACATGCACAGAAACACACACACACACATATACAAACACACAACACACACTCGCACCAGCTCATTCCCTGAAACAGTGGGTATCACAGACACATCTGTCCTGGCCATAGCCATGGGCGTCACAGGGTAGTTGCTGCTGGCCTGCTGCTGCTGCTGCTGCTGCTCCTGCGGTGGGGTACTGCCAGTGCTCGTGGCAGAGGGTAGCTGCGAGCTGGAGGAGGTGGTGGGTGCGTTGGTAGCAAGCTGAGCAGCTGACTCAGGAGGGCTTGGGTGCGGCTGTGTAGGCACTTGCTGCTGCGACTGGCCAAAGTGGATGGCTGCACACGTTGCACAATGAACAACATACATTAGAATGATGTGTTTGACATGTGTTCATTGTGCAGCAGGCCAGCAGGCATTGCAAGATGCCACTTTTCAAGCCGACACAATGGTTGCCAGGCATTGAAACTCTGCATGGCACTCATACTCGTATACTTCATACACGACTCCCTTTGTGTTCAATGGCTAAGTCAGAGGAGGATACGTGGTGGAAACAGGCTAAGGTTTGGAATTCACATTTCATCGTTGGAATTGACATCATTTGATCATAAAGGATCTGCTATACTTCACGACTCACCGTATTTACCAGCATCCGTAAACAGCTCACGGCCAAAGCCCTGCAATCCAGATTGAGGAAGATATCGTGACTGGTAACAAAAGGTGCTTGGTCTCAACCTGCGTTTCTGTACTATCAAATTCTTATCAAGGCTATACTCTTATCTCAGTGTTTGTCTAATATATGCTCGACAACCTGGAGTGCCTGCCCTCTGGCATTGGCAATGGGCATCTGATCCTACCATCACGGTCTACCATCATCAGACTACATCAAGCCTCACCTGGAAGTTCCTATCGATCAATGCCAGTGTGCCACCTTGGGCATCCTTCAGCTCAAATTCCCAGGCCAGGAACGTGCCGCTGATGCTGGCAAACTGTTGCTTGCCTAGGTACATGTCGTAGTTGCGCCTGTGTGAACGGGTAATTGTGATTTGCGTCGGTTCCAGTGTGTGCGAGTGTGCAAACTTGTGCTTGAACAAGGCACAGGACAAACAAATGTCATTTGAACAGTTTGTGAACCAGGTGACAATTATGAAACAATGATTCGCCATCCTGTTCTAGTCGTTAAGACATGGCCTTTCTCCCTTCTTTGAACTCCTAGGTAACCTACTTAAAGGGGTGCCATCTCTGCTTGATTTCTCCTAAGACAGTCCCCTCTCCGTCTTCTATGTACATAGTGCTATTGATGAGGTACACAGGGCGGCGCAGGCGGAAAATCACTTGCGAACCTGCAGTCCAGCAAGCAAGCAGGTTGCACAGCAGCAACGAGACAATACAGAGGGGTGATCCGCAAGCATAGTACAGTGATGTCAAAAATGTCAAAGATTGATATTACGACAGGTGGGAAGATGCAGTAGTTAGTGTCTGGAAACCAAAAGGTGGCCAGAGGTAGATGCGCCGTATTTACTGCAAGACTCTGCAACCACCTTTCTTCGCAAACGGTGTCCTGCTCTCCCCTCAACCCCTACCCAAAGCACAACCTTTGTCACATGCAATTTTCAAGGGCGAGGTACACAGGGCAAGACGCATATAGTTTATGCCTGACACAAAATTGAATTTCATAATCAACCAGCCTCATAACTTAGGCAGCATTCATAAGAAGCGGCAGGAAACAGTTCACCTAAGCACACTTACGTACCGTCGGCGCTGAACACAGTGGAGCGGAAATTGCGACGTGTACGCAGTATTTGCCTTCCAATTTCATTACCAACGCCCTGATAATCCTGCAGAAGTGAGTCATGGTGTGATGCGTCAAAAACCTTTGAGAGCTTGATGTTCATGGCTAGATCTTTGTCCTCAAAAAGGCTCCAAAGGCAACAAGCTGACCGTGTCAGTCCAAGAGAGAGAGCGTTTATAAGCTGCATGGTCAAGTGAAAAAGAAAGGCATCTGGCGTCCATGCACTGTTCTTGGTGTGCAGGCAACTATGTGTGCGTCTGTGAGGGTGTGACATGCGCCAAATGCTTGCAGTTAGCCCTTAAGTTCTCACCTCAGCAATTTGAGCAACTGGGGTTCCGGATTCATCAAACACCTGGTATCGGTTAGCCTGCTCGTAACCAAAAATAACTGTGCCCCTGAGAGAGAACAAGCAGGACAGACTTGTCTGGACGCCAAGATGATATGCTGCTGCCGATTCCTACTTTGTGTCGGAACAAGATGTGCCGGCAGAGGTCGTGCTTATTATGCGTACCATTCAATGGGCCGTGTGATGATAAGCGCACTGTGGTTAAGCGCCCGCTCCACCTGTGTCGTAAGCAGTCAAGGTGTATTTGCATGTGTGTATGAGTGCAGGTTAAGCGCCCGCTGCACCTGTGTCATAAGCAGTCAAGGTGCATTTGCATGTGTGTCTGCTAGCGCAGGTAAGTGCCCGCTGCACCTGTGTCTTAAGCAGTCAAGGTGTATTTGCATGTGTGCGTACTAGCGCATTGGCGTGCATGTGTGTATGCAATTTGTGTGTATGTGATGTGATGTGTGTGTGTGTGTGTGTGTTGTGTCTCAATACATAACATAAAGTATGCTCCGCAAGCATGTGCGCTGACCTCAATTGCTGTTGCCTTGGTCTCAGAGGGTTGAATGGATGGTGCATTCTCCATTGCAGTCTGGATCTCTCCCCCCCTCTCCATCAAAGCGCGCTTCTTCTTATCTTGAAAACTTGGGGAGGCGAGGTAACGCAGTGCATTAGGTGTTGCTGCTGCTGCTGCTGTGGAGCACGCGTGGGTGGACAGGCTTGGGTGAAGCCGAAGGGAAGACAAGAGGAAAGCAGCCCCCCCCCTCATGCTTGGGCCCACTAGACTTCTCTGCTACTGGGTGTATGAGTTTAATATCCTTAGTTTAAAAGACACAAAATAAAAAAAATAAGATCAGAATATATGGTTTTATGTTACTGGTAGGCAGAAGATGAAACAGGATGGGGCAGAAAAGGGGGGGGATTCCACCCTTAGGCGGGACGCTCTGTCTGCAATAGGCTCAGGCATGGTGGCTGCACTTGCTACTAACCCTCTTGATGTTGTGAAGGTGAGCAATCTCCACCTTGGGTGAAAGCCTGCCCTCTCCAAACCTCCAACTCCACACGCGCTGCTGCGTTCCTGCCCTCCACGCAGACGCGGATGCAGGTTGAGGCAGCCTCAGCTGCTGCCCAGAAAATGCCTGGGAGCTGGCACGCTTGCAACTTCTATGCACGGTGAGGAATCTCTTGTGGCTGGAATTCGGTCTTAGCTCGACCATCTGAGAATATGCCTCTCCACTGCTTTAAGCAAAATGTGCTTACTTAGCAACTTACTTGTTTGACCTCACAGGTTGCCTGTGCGTGCCCAGTCAACCTCCTCAACCAACACGAACAGCCTGGAAGCCTTGACCAAAAGCCTGGGCGAGCGCATCAGGCTATCTAGCTCCTTTTCGCGTCCTGTGCCTCAACCCTCAGCTGCCTGGTGGGAGTTGCGTCTTGCAGGGGCTGGCCTTTCTGGGTGTGCGTGCGCTGAGGCAGTGATGCAGGACGAAGCAGCAGTGAGGACACGGTTCCCCAGGGAAGGCTGTGCTGCCCGGTCCCCGACGTTTAGGGAGCTTGGCATGATGGCGACTTTCAAGCACATGGTGCAGCAGGTAAGCGGTAGTGCTCGGATAGCTAGCCACTCTGTCTGTCTGAGGTTGGAAGTGAGGATCACGCATCATGTGCCATGTGGTACCCATTAGGGTTCTTGCTTTGATCTTGATTGACTCACAGCAGTAGCCATTTGCATTTTGTCGTATGTTTTAAAGTTTTGCAACGCCATTTCATGTGACTGGGTGCTCTCTGGGGGGAAACCTCCACTCGCACCACGCACCCATTGTTTCCTACTCCGATTTTGTTGGGTGCAGGAGGGTGTTTCTAGCTTGTGGCGTGGCCTGGACTCAGCTCTCATGCTGACTGTGCCACAGGTGCGACCCTAAAATCAAATTGTGGTGGATTCTTAGTCATGCTGTCCAACTAGACCCATAGCCGCACTTGCTCTTTGCTGCTGTGTATGTCTATGTCCCACATGCCACTTGGGCTTTGCCAGCAACCGTTTAATACCATAGTCCTTGAATATTCATTTTGTACCGCTTCTGTTGTCACACATTTCATGATCATTATATTGTAATTGATGACCTTGCTATGTATCCTGCAGTGCACACACCCTTGCATCCTTGCAGTGCACACACCCTGTCCTGCAGTGCTCACACCTTATCCTGCAGTGTACACACCTTTGCACCCTTGACCCCTTGCTCTGTATCCTGCAGTGCACACACCCTGCATCCCTGTCGTACACATCCTCAGGTGTTGTTATACTACCCTCTGTATGATGCCCTCATGGCCAAAGCCCACAAGCATCAGCAAGCGCTGGCAGCCCAGAGTAAAACCTCTGACGCTACCAGCAGCGGAGACGCGAGTGCTGTCAGTAGCTCCCCAGGGTTTGCAGTACCCATGGTTTGTGGTGCAGCCTCACGTGTGGTGTCCGTGTTTGCTGTGGCCCCCTTGGAGCTGGCACGCACCCTTCAGCAGGTGAGCGTCTTGACTTCAGGGCGCACTGCACTCACCCACTTTTGAGGCGATGCCAACAATCTAAAGACCGAGCTAGCAGCTGCCCCGAGAACAAATTGCCATTGCCGGCGACCTCTTTGGCTGTGTTGCCCATGCTGTCCTTCCAATTTGCTCCGTGATTCCACCTTACAGATCATAATATAGTGTCTGTGTGGACACACATGTTTGTGCATTGCTGCACCCTGCTTACGCCCCAGCAGTTTGAGCAACACGTCTTGTCTGGCTGTACAATATCTCCCTTGTTGCAGGCCCTTCACAATCCAAATGTGCCGAGCAGCGGCAGCAAACCCAGTGGTCCGTTTCCTCTCCACCCCCCTCCTCACAGCGTATCTGCCACTGCCGAAAGTCGTGTCACTCCAGAGGTGCACAGGTGTGTTTGCTGTGTGTGAGATAACTGTTTGTGTGAGTATGAGTGTGTATGTGCAAGCGCATGTGCACTCATATATGTTAGACCTTTTCCAAATTCAGCATGTCCTGCAAAAGCCCCCCCCCCCCCCCCCCCCACCCAAACCCACACAAAAACACACACACACACAAACACACACACAAACACACGCACAATTGCACTCATGTACACAATGGCTGACAAGCAGGGAAGGCGTGCAAGGCCCTGGCAGTGCCTCACACCTGCCCCCTCACACGCATGCACATTTGCGCACTCAGCCTGTCTCAATGAACACATGGGGAGCATTGCGCAGCGGGCTGGGCATAGACGCAGGGGTGGGGGGAGGGGAGGGCAGCAAGCAGGCTTTGGGGAAGGATGGAGCTCGAGTAACCCCTGCTGCAGTGGTGCGGTCCTTGCCAAGATTGTGGACAGGCTTCAGTGCGACACTTGCACGGGACGTGCCTTTTTCTGCACTGTACTGGTGGGTGTTGCTGTATCATGTATTATACGTTCACCACCAAAACTGAAACGATTTTGGGCTTCCTGTGGAATTGAGATGTAGGAGGGCAAGGGTTTAGGTAAGCTGCACCCAGCCTGGTTGATGCAACTCCATGATTGACACGCTGCATGCCTAGTTGATGCAACTCCATGATTTACACGCTACATGTTGATCAAGTTTACGATGAGTTGCATGCAAACGTGTCACAAGGACGCAGCTGTCTTGCGCACTTGCTTCTGCTCTTGTGTGGCTGGCTGTATACTAACTAACGTCTCATTACATGACCTCGTAGGGGCTTGCTAGAGCCTATCAGGTCCTCACTCTTAGCCATCAGCCCCTCTTCCTCTCCCAGTCATACTTTACCGGGCCAGCAAAGTACCGACGACAGCAGCAGCCACGTACCGTTGCAGCATGTGCAACAAAGCAGCAACAACAGCAGTTTTGCCAGTACAAATGTGGAACAGGACGAGAAGAGTGGGGGAAGCTCGCACGTGCTTGCCCAAGGCACAGGAAGCAGTAGCGACATTTTCAGCAAGCAGGGCCAGCCAGACAGTACCTCCAGTAGCTCCCAGCTCTTGTGGGTCAACATGATCGCTGGCAGCGTAGCAGGTGTGCTGCCTTCCTTGCAACGACCAAGCAGGACCTGCACCACTTCAGCTCAGCTTTCTGTTAAACAAGGAGCCCCCAGACTATGAACATTGACTCCATATGTATAAGCAAGGCTTTTCCTGCTCTGTCACACACATATACACACACACATACATACATAAATACATACATACATACATACATACATACATACATACATACATACATACATACATACATACATACATACATA
>Ga0307947_1000972_pt1 | contig 21876 bp, 29 predicted proteins | sample OrgLakmetagen232_FD_201840 | JGI IMG/M metagenome (GOLD analysis project Ga0307947, IMG submission 201840) | Saline water microbial communities from Organic Lake, Antarctica - #232 | ecosystem: Environmental > Aquatic > Non-marine Saline and Alkaline > Saline | place: Antarctica: Organic Lake...
AAGAGAAAGAGGCCAGACTGAACAATACACCAGAAAAAGAAGCTAGAGGGAACATGAAACAGAAGTATGTAGAAGAGAAAAGTGTATAGAGAGAGAGAACGTTTGTTTTGAATAAGCGCGAAGAGAAGTAGCCAGAAGAGGAAACTATTGTAGCTTCTCGACTAAACTTGGTTTTTCCCTTCGACCCTTTGTATTTTTTATTCCATTTATCAATGTGCTCAAAGTTAAATGTGATGGTGCTTAGATACGCTTCGTCAGAGAGGAGGCTCCCTTATTTACGGCTATGAAGCAATGCAATTCGCCAGAAGCAACTGGGACTGGGCCAAGGAAAAGTGGCAGCAAAACTTGCAGAGCAAAACCTCCCATTCCGGCAACTGCGCGGTTCTCCGTTCCGTGCTGTCTGCCATTGCCAATGGATCAGCATCCAGCCACCAGGATTTGCTACAGACACTGACGCAAGAGCTTGTTACCAAATCTACACGCGTTGAATTTGCCTGGTAAGGTGACACATAGATAACACACACACACACACACACACACCCGTTCACACACACACACACACACACACACACACACACATACACACACACACACACACACACACATACACACACCCGTTCACGCGCGCGCACACACACACACACACACACACACACACATGCACGCACGCACGCACACTCATGTACACACACACAAACACACACACACACTCACGCACACACACACACACACAAACACACACACACATGCACACACATACACATACACACACACACACCCGTTCACACACACACACACACACACACATACACACATACACACACATACACACACACACACCCGTTCACACACACACACACACACACACACGCGCACACACACACCCGTTCACACACACACACACTCACACACACACACACACACGCATGTACAATGTATTTTTGCAAATTTTTGTTGCCCTTCAGTCTTCCCACTTCACCGTTGCGTTTTTTATTCCTTTTGCAGCGTGACGCTGCTGGGCACTGATGAGCAGGAGACTTTTGGAGTGGCTGCGTTGCATGGGAGAGGGTCAGAGCACTTTCCGGCTGTGCTTCAAGCTTGCAAGAATAAGCCAAGGAAGCAGGGAGACATTCTAGGGCAACCAGGCAGACAGCAGCAGCACCGGTTTACCTTATCCCCGAAGCAGGTGCCTTCTTTGTTATGTGTGTGTGTGCGTGTGTGTGTGCGTGTACATATGTCTGTCTGTGTGTGTAATTGTGCGTGTGCGTGCGCACGTGTGTGCACGCGTATGACAAACCTAGCTTATACATTTTTTAAATACTTTGACAGGTATTCCTCACATCCAAATGCGACTGGGCATTGGCAGATATACAGGGCATGGAGGGAGAGCCTGTGCCTTGTTTCTATGACTGCCTTGGCAATACAAGAGGTGAGGCTGCATGGGTCCTCAGACGCTCCTTATTGTTATCGCTGCTGCCTTTTCTGGCTTCGAGATGCATGTGCAACAAATTGGCTACCATTTTCAAGCCCGTGCATGACTGCAAAGCTTCTGGGAGTTTCCAGCACCAAGCCACGCAAACAAAGGCACGAGCCCGTGACGAGGAATACCCTGCTAGAGAATGACGTGCAATTATAAACACACAGACTTACACACACAAGGCGAACACGTACAGACTTACACTCACAAGCAAACACATACAAACACACGCATAGCAAATGAAACATGTACGTACACGTGCAAAAAGGCAAGCTCCAAACCAGCAGACCCGGTTGCTCTGGATGCTCTGCACAGTACGTTACTCCCAGAGGCTGCAACTGCAAGCTCGGATATTCAGATATATTTGTACCTGTTGCTGTGCATTGCTGAGTGCTGCACGCTTCATTCCACTCTTGTCACGTGCAGGGCTTCCCCACGAGGCAGTCTGGCTGAGCCGTGCAGGCATGCAGTCCATGCTCAGTTTGCCCTGCTGCCACGAGGGCGCTGTGTGGGGTGTGCTCACAGTGGCATCATCGCAGCAGGACTTTGACTACACGTGCGCATACACACACACACACACATAAACACACATAAATAGATCCACGCATGTGTGCATATAACGTACGCACAGAACACACCTCACTAGCAAATGCTGCACTTGCAGTGCAATGTGGCCTAGTTTTCTTTTGCTACTCCCTGGTCATGTGCACTTTGAAATTGCGTCCTTTCTTCCGACACTTCCCTGGTCACGCACGCCCTTGCCTACATCTGCCCTCTCACGTACACATACTTCTACACACAAACGCGCACAAACATACGCACTTAAACACACATACACGTACGCAAACGCACACATACACACACATAAACTCAAGCGCACGCACGCACACACACGCATACACACGCACACGCAGGTTGCTGTCCTCCCTGCAGCAGCTCACCTACCAGGTCACCCCCATTGTAGTGGAGGCACGCAAGGACTTGAATTCTGTGCTCAGCAGCGGGCAACCCAGTCGCTTTCAGGTATTCTCACAGACATAATCACATACACACACACACGCACGCACGCACGCGCACAGACACACAAACACACATGTACACCAGGCATGTACTTGTATATACAATCCCATCAAACCATTGCTGTTGTGCACGCCTGGTTGAGTTATGTCTACCTGCATCTCTTAGCCTGCGCGCGCAAAAGCCAATGGCGAGCATCCTTGAGCAACAGTTATATAACCAAAAGTGTTCGGATGCTGTCGCTGCCTATACTGCACCTTATAAGTATATAACCCACAAGTCTTCCACCTCATATATAAATGTGCACGTGTAGTGGGCATATTTTATTAACCTTTCTCACACACACATCAGGAGCTTGTTTAAAACAGTCTCCTGGCAGTTACGTGTAAGTTTTGGGCCTCCGGCCCAAAATGACCACCCACCCCCCTAACCCCCCTTCCTGACCCGCACAATAATAAAAAGGGTGTCAATCTGCTAAAAATTGAAGCAGCTATCCGCCTGCACAGTTCTCATGTCAATTTATTTATTACCTGAATATCTATAGGGCAAAAACTGATATGTGCACACACTCTTACCACCTGTTTAGTGCACAAATCCAGCCAAAACCTTTGGCAAAGCACTTTTTAACTTCAGTCATGCAACCTATGCATGATGCAATACGTGAACTGCAAGTTTGGAATGAATTGCTGGAAATTTGCCTGAACACACCCCCGCGGCCTATTTGGGGCATTCCATGCATTTCTATGACCAGGCACCGAGACCCCTCCTCTAATTAAATCACCCAACAAGGGTGCCAATCGACTGGGCTTGAGCTCAGGATTCCAAAAATATATTTAATGTTTGCTGGAAGTGGCTCAGAAAAATAAGTTATGATGCTCCTGCACACATACACTGTTAAGCATTGCTCGTTACAGACGTGTGTGTATGTACCCGCGCACACACACCATTGCCCTTGCGAGTGACTGCTCTCATGCTCTGTGTGATTTTGTGTAGGGTTAGCCAGAGCCATATACCGTATCTGACAAAGCAAACGCACATTAACACAAGGTTGACACTGACATGCCATCATGATATTGTGTGTATGTACGTCTTGTGTTCATGGATATTCCCTGGGTGTTGTGTGCGTGTGCCCCTGAGAGCCCCTTAGTGCTTGTGCCCCATAGTTGGATTGTTAAACTACGTCTCCATCTACAGGGCCCTATTTGATCCCACTAGTATGAAGTCTTGTCCATCAGCAGTTCATTTGCCCGCTGTTCATTTGCCAGCTGTTCGCCAGCAGTTCATTTTCCAGCCCCTGCCATGTCCTAACTTTGAACAATGGCAACGTCATATTTTGTGTCGCATCCAGTGTGACCTGATGTCTTGGCACCTGGATCACCCCCAGTGATTTCCAGAACAAGTACGTGCTAAACTCACCTGGTACACTTTGTAGGTTGACTAATTTTAACCTGGTATCCCATTGAAAATTCAAGTTGGAATTCTTAGATCAGGACATTAACTTCATACCAATGGCATGAGAGACGTGTTTGTGTCTTGCCTACATACTCAGAATTCAAAAAATGACATTGCACAACAGTTAATGTCTAGGCACCTGGATCATCCCCAGTGACTTCCAGAACAAGAACGTGCTAAACCCACCGGGTACACTTTTGTCATGCGTCCACGATCACTCTGAAAATTTCAAAACCTCTTATTTCAATAATTCTTAGAGCCCTCTCTGAATTGGATTCGAAGTAAAATAAAATATTAGTGGTTTTGAGGGTGTTATAAAAAATGAGCTCCCAGCGCACCAGTGTGAACCCCCTGGCCCTGTTCTTGAAGCCCTTGTCCACAGCTAAGAGGCTGGCTGCTCAGCAGAGAGACCATGAGAAGCTGCAGAGGGAGATGCAGCTCAGGGATCTGGAAGAGGAGGATGCAAAGGCAAAGGACGAATTTGTGATGAGGCCCGTTGGGCGCCCATGCGGCTCCAAGAGCAAGCCTCCTCCTCTCGCAGCCCCTTCAGGCCCTTCCTCTGGGGCATCCATACAGAGTCAGTGAAGACGACAAGTGGGTAAAAGAAGGCTGCTTCTCTGATTGAGGGAAGCACTCACGCTGTATTCTCCCCATGCAGCCAATGGGCAGTCTGCCCATCGGCCTGCACAGGAGCAGCAGCAGCACTGCACAGGCGGCAGCAGCCAGCAGAGGGGGGATCTCAAATCCACAAATTAATTCCCGACCTGCCCCCTCGCAAATTCCCCTCGAACTCAAAAATCCCAAGCCCCCTTACGAACCAGAAATCAAGGTTTTTAATTTTTGGTGTCACGGAGTGATCGTGAACGCACGGTGTAATATATACGGTGTGTACCTACTTGGAGATACTGGCAGGGAAAGTACCAAATTTACGGTTGTATACGGTGTATATCGGTTCTCGCCAACCCTACTTGTGTGTATGCATATGTGTGTGCTCGTATTTGTATTTGTCTTGTGTGTGCTCGTGTTTTTTTTGTTATTCGTCTTGTGTGCTGTGACTGCATGCGCCCACGCGGTCCATCGACAGCCTAACACAATGCGTCCTCTCACCGCAATGTTAACAATGTGAGAGTGTGTACCACATCTTGTCTTTGTACCCCCACAGTCCACCACTGATCTGGCTTCAAGCATGCTGGATGAGATGGTACAGCTGGACAAACTGCTCGTGAAACGACTGGGCACCCAAGAAGCTTTGAACACTACTTCTCACAAAGGGGGCTCCAAAGCTGCTGGCGCTGGCGCTGGCGCTGACTCCTTCCTTGTCGACAAGGTGTGGTTTTGGTTTGTTGACTCTGTTCATTGCTTCTTTTGATTGTGTGTGTGCGTGCGCATGTGGGGCTGCGCGCACGTGTATGTGCGCGAGCATATGCACGCGCACGTGTGCAGGCATTGGACACTGTGCTGCTTTCCTGGGCCTGAATACAAAGATTCCAGCCATCTTGACACACCTTTTGAGCGGCACAGAAGACGGACAGAAACGTCCCAAGCTAGGGTATAAATTTGTAAAAGGATGTTCCTGCGTGCTGTCGTGTCGGTGTGAGTGCCCCCATCTGCCTGCTCATATAGCGAGTGTCATTCTCTGCAAGGTTTGCTTGGCTCCTTGCACCCTTACGGAGGGCATCATTCCCTGTGTCCAAACTGCTGAACTCTTTTGCGCCACATAACCCTGGAAACTTTGCGTATTTCCTTTACATTGCCTACACCCGCTGCCTTGCTTCTTGTGCTTTGCTTCTTGTGCGTGCTTAATTGCACGCGCACGAGCACAGGCACATGCACATGCACACACATACACGCAATGCCTCACTCAAATCGCACCCATCTCTTCTGTCAAAGCAGGTGCCTTCTGCTTCTCAGGTGGATCACCTTTCCTCCATCATGGCCTGCTCCACCCCACCCATCCCTGCCCCACCCCCCGTACGCTCTCCACCAAGCAACGCATCTGCAGTATTCCCTGCCGCTGGGTATGACGACAAGCAGAAAAACAGAGGAGAGAAGGAAGAGGCGGCTAGACGCAGCCACGACACCACTGACAGCAACGTACCCCTGATGAGGAGCCAAGGTCCTTCGTGCAATGGTGCTGGCATGGTGAGTCATCCTGTGTATGTCCTTCTTGTGGAGTTGGCCAGAACCATATATATACGATGTATGTACGGTATTTTTGGCAGGGAAATCACCAGATGTACGGTCAATACAAATTAGGTATACTAGAGTGCAAGCATGTGCATGCAATGCTCACTTGTTTACGTGCGTCTGGTCTAGTACAAGTATATACAGCATGCCATTCTGATGACCTATGCTGCAATGCATCTCTCTGCAACACACAGGTGCATGATGACATCTCAGCACTTCTCAGCCAGGCGCTTGAATGCAAGTCGTTCCAATCTAGCCACTCCAGCACCAAGACAAGCATGTCCAGCACGCGCACCAGCACCCCCCAAAGTGTATTCAGCCCGCCTCACCCTGCGTCAGCACAGGCTGCCTCACGGCACAGTGTTGGCGGAAGCCTCAGCATCGGACGCCACAGTTATCAGGGATCCAGGTCTCATGCGGAGGAGGGAGCGGGAAGTGGGGCTTGTCCTGTTGTCTGTACCAACCACACCGGAAGCCGCTTGAGCAGCAAGGGCAGTGCAAAAGACAAGGTGTGGTTAGACAGCCCTCACAGTCACGCGGAGGGGATGTCAGGGCGCTCCAGCATGCAAAGCATGCACAGTGGACAGAGCAGGGGCAGGGACTTGCAGCGGCAGTCGCAGCACGGAAGGGGGGACGGTGTGTGTCCGGGGTGTGAGATGTGCGATTACAACGCATCGTTGCCGCTGCGCTGCAGCTCGCCTGCGATACCAGAGATGTCCATCCCAACCCCTTGTGTCGAGGCCAGCAGCAGCAACAGCCACCCCTTTGCAGCCAGGCGTAACAGGAAGCATTGTAGCAGTGCCAGTGGCAGCGAAACAGGCTCAGGCAGGTGGGGCTCTGTGCATCCGGGAGCCATGATTCAGACCAAAATGGTGGGCTGGGGGGACGTTGAGTCCCTGACGTCGCAATCGACACAGCGCCAAAACGTGGCGCTTTCTGCAAGGGGTGTAGGCGGTGGCATGCATGGGGCAGATCCTTTTGGCAAAGATCGCCGACGCATGGACTTCAAGGTATGTGCTTGCTTGCTGTTTCTCTCTCTCTCTTCTCTCTCTCTCTCTCTCTCTCTCTCTCTCTCTCTCCCTCTCTCTTTCTCTCTCTCTCTCTCTCTCTCTCTCTCTCTCTCTCTCTCTCTCTCTCTCTCTCTCTCTCTCTCTCTCTCTCTCTGTGTGTGTCTGTCTGTCTGTCGCGCTCTCTCTCCCCCTCTCTTTTCTTTGCCTTAGCTACGTAAAAATCAGCGCGACTGTTACATTTTTTTAAAGAATCCCTCTGATGTCTATTTGATACGTGCTGCTGCAGATCTGTACAGCTGTTGCACTCAAGCGGGATCAGCAGAGGCTTGTGGAAACCTGCCTTCAGATCCGAAAGCTAAAAGTGAAGCCTGTGGGACATGAAGGATCAGATTTGTGTGCAGGTAGCAAAGATCGGGCGGCAATGTTACTGTGGGTTCCTGCACAACCACCCCACGATGATTGTGAGGTGTGTTTTTAGCACCGGTGGGAACGGCCATCTCTGAACAGGTAGAATTCCCAATGCTTCATATGCCGTGTGGCAGAATTCCTGCTCGTTGCCGTTTTTTGTTCAATTATTTGGTGCAAGTGCTTCAATTCAAAAGGCAACTCAATGATCGGTGTAGTATCTGCAAATTGTTGTTACAAGCCTGCCAATTTTTTGTGCCTTGTTTGCCTTAGTGCCTATCCGAGTACACTTCCAAATTCGTCTTCTTTTTAAGGTACCCCAGTCATTCAATGCTTGTTGCATGTATGTTTTAGTTGTGTCTCCCTTTTCTGTTTGTATTGAGCTTTTCCCCTGAATTTATGGGATGCTTATCAGTGTCCCTTAATTCCAACCTTAAACAGTATCACACTTAAAAAAATGTACATAGCTGCTCTGGGTTTGCCTGTCTTTCCAATTGGTCTCTTTTGTTTTGATTACTTTTCTTTCGTCTATCAGACGAGCCACTACAATGTTTTCTCCTTGTTGCTACCTTGCATCACCAACGGCAGAGTAGATGGTGCTTTTGTGCTTGAAAGTGATTGAATTGCCCCTAGTATGCGGACAACCATGTAGGCCTGCTTTAAAAAAAATTACGTGTAATGTTTAATGTTTAATGTTTAATGTATAGAAGATGAGCTTTCAATGGGGATCAGGTGGCTGGAAGGCAGGGGCTGTACACTACAAAACTCTGTAAATTACCAGGAGCGAGTATTGCTCAGATGTTTTTGGGGGTTGCGTTCAATGTCGCAATTGAGATGAATGGTTTTTGTTAAGGATCTGCCTGGTGGCGTGCAAGCTTAGTTTTCTTTTGAGTGCTGTGGCATGTAGACCAGTGTAATCCAAAACTAAACCAAGCTTGCCTGTTGCAAGCAAACTAGTACGTCTAATTAGAAACATTCTTTGTAAACCTTGTTTGACACAATCGTATATCTTCAAATAGAAGCCGCAACACTGTGAACCCATTGATCTCAGCCGTTTTGTGGTAGACCTCAGGGAGAGACACTTGGAGTACTGGTCACCTTATTCTGAGACTCATCTGAGAGAACACAACAGCAAACGCTCTACTTACCACCGATGGTGTGCTCTTCCTACCAAAAGGGCTCTGGTCACTCATTCGCCTTACATCCATCCCCCACAAGTACTTCCCCCACCTGTGACCTGTGTGATGCTGATGTATTATGTGGGCAACAGGGATAACCCCAAAGGATTGGAAAGCTAGTAAAAGTATTATGATTTACAAGGGAAAAGGACCGGAGACAGACGTGGCCTCATACAGGCCAATCGGCCTTGCAAATACACTGTACAAACTGTGGACACGCCTAATAACTAACACACGAGCGTACGCTGTATAAACACGCAGAGGTCAACTCCCTTCTCAGCAACATGCAAGCTGGCTTTCGTAAAAAACAACACAATTTAACCATTCCAAAATGTCCAAATGACTCTGAAAGATGCAAAGCTTTATAAACAAGACATCTATGCCTCATTGTGGACTTCACCTCTGCATTTAATACCACAGATCATGATAAGTCGCTCATTATGATGTTTGATCTGGGATTTCCAACAGACGCCATAGATGTAGTAGAAAACCTGTACTGCCAAGCACACACCAGGATCAGACTGCCCTCGGGCTGCACGGGAGACATCCCAGTTGAAAGAGGAACCATTCAAGGGGACACACTCTCTCCATTCCTGTCCCTGATATACATGGAGCCGCTGCTCCGCTGGCTCCATGCAGGCAACAGGGGATACATGCACGGCCATGCTGATACCAACACACCCAACACCAAAGCCATAAACTGCACCAGCAGTGGGGCTTTTGCAGACGACCTGATCTGTCTCTCCGGCTCCTACCAAAATCTCCGGCTCCAAGCCATGAAACTTACCCAATACGCAGATTGGGCTCACCTCATAATTTCAGGCAAAAAGACGAAACCATAGCGATGAGAACAAAATTCTGTGTGGCATCAATTCAGTGGCCGACTTTGCACACCACCAGCTGGCCATCAAGGTCTTAGTACAAGGCCAAGCAGCATAGTTCCTTAAGCCTGACGATCCTTTCCCATACCTTGGGGTATACATCACAATGGACCTCAACTGGTCACACCAATTGACACACATGACTGCAAAGCTGTCCTTGAAACTAGAACGACTAAAGAATTATTTTGCTAGCCCTCAACAAACAATGGACATAATTTGCACAGCGATCGTGCCAAGCAAAGCCTACAGTTACCCCTTGCTCCCTATCTATCTACCTATCTATGCGGAGTAGTGGACACCTTCAACGCATTTGTGTGGGAGCCATCGCTAGTCAAGTACAATGCCATCCAAAGTGCTACTGAAGCAGCCTGCCTCATCCTCAGGCACCCTTCACCATTTCACTAGCTGTTGTAAATTTCACCAGAGATATGCATTGGACATCCCTGCATTCTCCTATTTGCATTGGCAAAAGCTTGCTGCCTTATTTTTGCCTTCTCAAGGAAACTGACTCTAGAGGTCAAGTTCAAAGTTTGTATTCGATTGATTGGTCGAGCGTCTCAAGCTTAATGAGTCAAGAAGAGCAAGCGCAAGAGACAGATTTTAGTCTCGCTTGGTGCAGGCTTGGGATGCTCTTCCTTGAGAATTGAATACCACTACAGAAACGCCCTGGCACCTATCACTAGCCTTAATAATAAGGCAAAGCATGGTAGGCTCACCAAAGCTCTCCTCGAGCGTCAAACTCAGCAACTAAAAACTGCGGCACAGGGCCACTTGGGACCTCAATGTCAAACACCAAGCAAGATACCTTCAAAAGCAATTATAATATATGTTAAGAGCACGGCAGCACGTTAGCATCCATAATAGCAACTTGCGTCTCACACTCCAAGGACAACCCATTCTTACAGAAAGTTTCGAGTACTACAATCAAAAGCACTCTGGGCACCCAACCTGCCTACTCTGGAAACCCTAATTAACCACATTGCATTCTCTCTTATGGACTCCGGGATCTCCAGCCTCTCAAGGCTACTTAACCTAGACGGCACACACAATCTAAATGGCAACAACCTCAAATTCAAGTTTGGCAGCAAAATGAAAGCGGGACAAATTATTGCAATGAACAGGCTTGCCTCTCTGTTGAACTCAGAGAATATATATATTCTCCCCCCAGCTCATCAGTGACTTACATAAAAACAAGGAAACGACACCTAACAAAGAAGAAAAGGTGAGGAAAATCAATGCTACTACTTTATATGCAATTAAGGCTTACACTCCGGAGTGTGATGGGATCCCATGGGATGGTCCTGGTCAGATGTACAGGTTCCGCAACGCCAACAGACCCAAACTCCTGCTAGGCGAACAGTCTGCGCAGGGAGAACGAGACACACAATCCAGAGGCAGACAGAAAGTATGGACATAGTTCCAGGCTGCTCCAACACGCAATCCAATAATCCTTCCCGCCAAACACGAACCAACAACAACCAACCTTCATCACAACCTAACAAAAGGCAGAAGAGGAATCCCATCCATTTCATGGAACTCACTGAAGGTCCCACTGCTTCACTACCTAATTCTCCAGAGCCTCTGCAACCAGGTGATAATGCGGCAACCAAAATATGGCACTATAAACATAGCACCGCGGCTCTTTTTGGCAATGTCAAGGCCTGTAACACAGTTTTCAAGTATGGCTATCAAATACAGGTGTTGGACTGGCAGTAAATAAGCAAGCCTAAACGTAACACCAACACAACTTCACAAATGCAATACAAAATCCAATTACAACCTGTCACTGTCAAAAAATGGGCGTTACCCTTGTTCCAGAGCACAGGGCTGAAAGCAGCAAAAACAGAGCCCTTTCCAAGAAGCCAAAAGGTGGACGATTGCTGCCAAATTTGCTGGAGCCCGGTCAGCCAAGAGCATCCAGAAAGAGAAGAAAACTATGATGATATGCCACAATGTGATTCGTACCAACGCACCTACCACAGAAATGTCTGATCGACCTGAATGCTTGCTCACACACTGCAAGGCAAGCCGCAGAAAGTAGTGAAGATTGGCATTGCCCAGCCTGTACTGACCTAACCCAAGCGGATAAGGACACCAAAAAATCCTATGCAGAAGAAAAAGAAATGGTAAAAGTTTTCTGGCAACCCACATGGGAAGCAGCAGAACTGCTCTTAGCCAACCCTGACTTCAAAGCCTATGTAGATAGCTATGAAAATGCTGATAATAGCACTCAGCTAAATGCCCAATCAGAAGACCAAGAAATCGATAATCTTACAAAGCCTGATGGTTGTACCCAGCACTTTAAAAATATGTAGGACTCGTTGCAAGGCCAAAACATCAGAGACAAGGCAATCTTTGTCACGAACACTGTCAATCCCCAAGTAGACATTCAACCCGCCTGGAATTGTGAGATCTGGGTGCGGGATGTGGATCTCCAGAAGCCAGGATTTATTAAAGACTCAGAGTGTAAACCCAAAATCCCTGAACACATAACCTGTCAAGCAGCCTGTGCGTATGACATCCACGGCAAGTGCACAGGCATGCTATCCTTAGAACGTCTCAACATTTTGCTACATGCCTACAACCAAACTAAACGGATTGACCTACGCAATACTACACAATTACCTGTGCAAGACGCGGCAACTGAAATTGTAGGTCTGCTACAAAGGTATAAATTTTAAATGAGCCCACTTAACAACATTGGTAAAAAGGCAAGAGACTCCAATACGTACTGCACTCCGAGGAACATTGCGACCTCCCTCCAAAAATGGGCACTAGTTACGAAGCAGAAATTTGCTAGCCCCCTAGATTTTGACCCTAGTTACCAAGCCTACTGGAGCGAAAATACCAGAGACACAGTATTTGGGGAAAGCACTAATTCTTTTGACACTAAATTCTAAATTCACAGGCTTCTCCTTTTGCCACCCGAATTATTGCGACTACCTCCTGCATTCATTTGTGAGACATGCACTTCAATCAGCAAACTCCACTCAAGAAGCTACAGCAACATTCCTGCTCCTCCCTGATTGGCTTGGCTGGAGTAAGAACGGGTACATGATTTGGATAAACGAGTACCCTGAGCATGCGTTGGTTCTAGCCAAGTTTTCTGCAGACAGCATGCTCTTAAACCCTACAGAAGTTGGGTTAGACGCTCCACCCCAGCCTCAGCACAACAAGAATTAAATGCAGCTAATTGTCGTCTGGAACAATCAAGGGCAACAAGCCCTGAATGAATCCAACTCAGCTTGGCTCAAAAATCTCAAGCAAGCGATTCCTGAAGCAACGTGGACTTGTAACAATAGTGCCCACGTGATTGGCACTGCTCAGGTGAAATGCAAGAACAAGCAGAGGAAGAGATTTCAACTCCTACATCACCCAGATACTTCCATTGCTGCTAACATCATCAGCCAGTGGCAAACGCTTTATAACACAAACGCCAACCAGTACAAGAGCCCACGCATTCCCAAAGTACAAAACTGGAAAACAATCACATACACTGATGGTAGTGACATGCAAGATGCGATCAGCAAACAGCAAATCATAGGCGCTGGCATTTTCAACCCCACTACAGACACCGGCTATAGTGATACCATCACTATCAATCCTGGAGGCAGCGGCCCCACACTCACCATCAATGGAGCTGAACTTGCAGCTGTGCTAGTAGCGGTACAAAAAGGCCACATTGAAATTGCTACAGACAGCCCTCTTTCAGATTAGAAAACAGCTATTGAACCCAATGGCTGTACTCCACCACTTGCACAGAGAACTACTCAAGGACATTGCAATTCTAATCCAATCCTCACCTTCTCCCGTCACTTTCTACAAGGTGAAAACTCACTCTGGTAATATTGGCAATGAGGGTGCAGACCACCTAGCACACAGAGCAGCAGTCAATCAAATCTCTGACATTTCTCTCCCGCCAGCTACCGACCCTTTCTACGATCTGTACTGGCTAAGCGTTCCAAACAAAGTTGGCTCCCATGCAGAAGAGCTACGAGTTTTGACTAACCTGCAAGACAAATTTAAACATCACATGCACGCCCACCATTACCTTGGTGAAGCTAACACAGATACACTGCTTTACAAGCTCTGGCAAAAATTGCATGATACGCCCGAGCGTGCAGCACAGCCCGACTCTCACACACAGCGACCTAATGCAAAGCCCCTTGCTCAATTCAGTAACGCATTCTGGTCCATGCCAAACGTGACTTTTAAGGAGCAGGAACAAGTCCTTAAGTACAGGACGGACACGATACACACAGACAAGCACACCAAACGGTTTAGCCACATGACAGGCCCTGCCACCTGCCCTTTGTGAGGAGGTTCAGACAGTGCTCCACACATACTTCTTAGGTGCAACAACCGTACTCTGAAAATAATGCATATAAACCGACACCACCACGCAGTTAGCCTTTGTGGTGAAGAGATCAGTAAAGGCAAGCTGGGCTCAGCAATTGTTACAATGAATGCTTGTAACAGTGAAAAGCTATCTGACCTTAACATTGAACCACCCGATGACATTGAAAGAAACATTCCTGACTGGGTTTTCCCAACACAACAAAACCTTCCAACTAGACATCAAAGCCGTCCAGATGGCGTGTTAGTTATGCCCACTGAAGGAAGAGGCAGGCATTTGGATCCCAAACAGATCCCCCCAAAGGACATCGTTCGACGGGGTGATGCTGTATTTCCCCCGTCGAGCAGAGACATACATCTTATAGAATTCAAATTCTGCTCAGACATAAACCCGCAACAGACATTAGAAAAAGCGCACAACCAACATCAACCTCTTATCCAGCGTCTACAAACAAGGAGCCTCCGAGGCATCTCTCGAAACAACAAAGTCACACTTTATGTTATACTTCTTGGAGTCGGGGGCACAATCTACATTCAGTACACCATAACTCCTCTACTAAACTTGGGCATCCCCACGCACAAAGTGCACCAACTAGCTACTAAACTACAATGCCATGCAATAAAAAAAAACCAAGATCATATAAACAGGACACAAAATACACTTTAACAACAGCAACATACAGTGGTAATGGGGGATCTGGAAGGGGGGTTACTGGTAGAGCGGCTGGCTTCAGGAGGGCTAGGCGCAAGCCGGATCGCATGGCTGACAACCCGCCGGATCCTCATTAGTCTCTGTTGTTTCTCTTTTTCGTCTTTCGGTGGGGCTCTGGCTAGTGTGAGCACTAGTTGAGAGCCTTTCCTTAATGCACGCTGGTGACTTCCAGCTTCCAGTATAGACTTTCACTTTTACTTTTGCTGATGATATCCAAGATGAGCAGCATGTTCTTTTCCACTGCACCAATCCCCACATGATTTCTCTCCACAAATATGCACCTCTGTTTCCCCCAACAGGAGCTCACGATGTGTTTACTTTCTTGAGCCAGAACAATAACAAGCTTTTTTCCCTCCATGACTAATTGCGTTTTATGAGCAGGCTAGCAGTCGCACTTCTTGACTGAAGGCCTTTCTTTGTAAACCTTGTAAAACTGAATTACTGACAACACTGACCAGAGGGAATGCTGAGGTAGGGTAGAAAAGTCAGTCCACTACTCTGGAAATTAAGTACTTCGGAGGCGGAAGAAATCCTTGTCCTTGTACTTTCAGCCGCTTGAGTATACAAAGAAACAATAACAACCTATCAAGTTATCATGGATACACATCAATACAAAAACGAGTCTGGTCGAGGCATGGAAATGTTCAGTGGCAGGCTTGCTGACCCCATTCTATATAGTCAGTGTCCCGAGCCAGGTTCACAGTTAGGAAGCACGCTCGCTGAAGAATGAATGCCAACAATCTAGTCTGTTCCACGTACTTTTTTTCCAAAAGCCAACAAAAAGGAGACCCGCTGCTCATGTCGACCCACCCTCCGCCTTCCTAGCATCAGTGGTCGCCGCTGCTGCAGGATGAGCCAGTTGTGGGGGCATGGGTGGTAGTGCTGCTGCTGTGGCTGTGGGGGCAGAAGGGTGCACAGCATCTGGTGCGGTGGAGTGCTGCTGCACTTCTTTACCAGCTACTGAACCGTCCTTGTTCCCCGGCAAAGCAGGGGCGTTGCATGTGCTTGGCTCTTGGAGCTGCTTCTGCTGAGACGAGGCAGTGGCTGGAGCTGCTTCTGATGAGGGAGCAGGAGCATGAGAAGGAGCAACGGATTGACACGGCCCACCCTCATTCTTGTCAACAGGATTTTGAGTCTGTTCCTGTTGATCTCCTCCTATGCTAATCGATGCAGGCACCGGGGGAGCAGCTTCGTCCGCCGGTATCAGCAGCTCAGCTGCGGGAGGGGCATTGTTTGCTGCACTTTCAACTGCCACCTTGTGGCTGTGGCTGTCTACTTGCTGAGGGGGTTTGTTGTCAGGAATGCCAGGCGAAGCAGCAGCGGCAGGGGTGAGTGCGAGGGCAGGAGTGATGGTGGAGGATCGAGGGGGAGACGCACTTCCAACTGATGTGACATTTGTGGTGTTGCTCATGTCTTTTGGTGGGTTGGAGGGTAAAAGAGCAGGAGGGTTGTGGGAGGTGGTGGTGGTGGTGATTGGTTTAAGAGACGGCGCAGATTGGCCAGTAGCAGCAGGGGGAGCAAGAGGAGCAGCAGCAGCAGCAGCAGCAGGAGCGGCAGCTGAATTGTTATTAGAGCAGGGTAGCGTGGCGGTGGCGGTTGTGGAAGGGGGTGTGGGGCTGGCGAAATTGGTGTGTATAAGGGGCGGGGGGGTGATGGTGCTGCTTCGGAGGGGAGGAGGAGGCATTTCAGGCATTTGGCCTTCGTTTGGCCTCCACGGTCGTTTCCTAGAAGGCTTGGCTGGGACTGCCCGTGTGGGGGGTGGGGCGTACCAGCCCTGTGTGTGTGAGCAAGAGAGCAGAAGCAGAAACGGCCGTCAGACTAGGTTGCTGCAACAACAATTGCTACACTATGGGTTCGTTTCATTTTTCATTTCATTTGTTGCTCTCATTTTTGAACCCTTTGTGACTGTTTCAGTCTTATTGCCTGCAGGTACGAATGCAAACGCCAACTCTACCAATGATATTAGTAAGGTGTTTGCAAAGCAGCCTTGGTGAATTAAAATGTAGAGGACAATGGCAGTAAATTGCAGACACACGTATACAACACTAGTTTAACGAGCAGCACTTGAATGCTGCGTGGCTACCCAACGTAATTGGTACATATGGCTTTCACCTAACATTTTTACACCTTTCAAGGAGCTGTCATCGGAGGTGAGATCTGGATCGGTGGTGGGGACAAGTGCGAGTCATAGAGAGAGGATGCCATGAAAGAAGAGGGTGGGAGAAACGGGATTGCACACATGAAATGGTGAGTTTTGGAAGGGGTGCAAATGAATGATGAGCGATGCATCATAGCAAGCAACTTCACATTATCTCTCTCAGTGCCACAGAGCGCACCATGCAAACTACGAAATATACCCCCCTGTCAGATCATGACAAGAAACTTCACATTCTCTCTCAGCGTCACGGAGCGCACCATGCAAATTACGAAATATACCCCCCTGTCGATCATGACAAGCAAGTTCATTCTCTCTCTCAGTGTCACAGAGCGCACCATGCGAAACGCGAAATGCATTCCCTTGTCAGGTGTGGAAGCAAGAAGCAAGTCTGTCAAAAATGTAGAAGGTATTGTCATCAGCTGCCGCTTTGGTTGCTTTTTGCTCCCTTGCAGACGCTGCATCTCCAGTCCCAACTTAGCCCATTCAGCAACCTTTATTCACTCCCTTGCTGCACCATACTATCTCCATGAAGCTGTGCTTTTCCCATCCCGCACCACCCACAACACAGGCACAACATGCTTTGTTCTATCAAGCAACTGAAGCTCAATATTTCTCCATCAAGCCAACATTTGCCGTGTCGATCCTATGCTGACCCCCATTGGTGCATTTCATGCACGGACACCTTTTGAGTTCGAATCCCAACATGCCTGTTAGTCACACATACATACACACTGAAATGCAAACACGTTCGCTTACACACTCGCATATGCACACACACCCCAACAGCAGCGCACCATGTCCCAATCCCAACATGCCTGTCAGTCAAACACACATACACACTGGAATGTACACACACACGTACATGCACACACCCCCACAGCAACGCACCATGTTTCTTTCCACCGCATCCACGCGGTCCTGCATGACTTGCAGGAGGGCCAAGCGCTGCTGCAGCTGCGTGTGTAGACGGCCATGCAGCGCCTGCTGCTGCAGCGCCTGCTGTTGCGTCAGCTGCAGCTGCTCCTGCGCTTGCAGCTGCGTCTGCGCTTGCCGTGTGTGCACCTGTGCCTGAGCAGCTCCTCCCTCTAATATGTCACCCTTGCCCTCCCCTGCTCTAAAATTACCGTGCTGGGGTGCCGTGCCAGTCAAAGGAATTTTTGCAGGTGGCTGCTTGAAATGTGCACCACCGTGATCCTCCAGCTCCATCTCCCTCCCCCAACCATCTTCGCCCTCAGCACTTTGAGGCTGATGGGCGTATGGGGCATCAGGCTCCAGGCCAGCTGTGATGACGACACACAACGTGCCGGGGGTGGGCGTGCCTGGGGTGGCAGGGTGGCTCAGTTTTGGCACCTTGGGCGACTTGATCTTGTGACCCTGCTGCTGCTGCTGCTGCTGCTGCTGCTGCTGCTGGCCACGTGCGGAGGCATGCAACAACGCGGCATCGCCCCCTCCTCCTGGCACACCGTTTGTGGCCGAAAAAGGGGCAGGACTGCTGCTGCGGCTGCGGGGCAGGTTCAGGCGGAGCTGGAACTGCTGGTTGTGCTGCTGCTGCTGCTGCTGGCGTTGCAGCTGCTGCTGCTGCTGCTGCTGCGCTGTGCCGTGACCCGCAGGGCTCGGGGTGAAAAAACCCTGACTGCCTGAGGGTGCAGGCGTGGGGTAGGCGGGTGGAGGTGCAGCCTCAGCTGCTGCTGCGGATGTAGATGGTGCAAGGTCGGGCGGTTGGGGGCTGTTTCGGGGCGCCAGAGCCTGGATGTTCTCCTGCTGCTGCTGCTGCTGCTGCTGATTAACTCCCGCTTCGCTGGTTGATGCAAGTGCAGCTCCAGCACCACCTTCAGCTGATAAAAAAGGCGCAGCGAGGAGGGGCTGGGCGCTGACGCGGCGAGCACGTGCTTCCTGTGTGCGTATGTGTGTGCGTGTATTGCTCTGTCGTGCTTACAAATGGGCACCCATGCCAGCGTATGGTGGTTTGTTTGCATGGTCATGACAGGTTTTAATGTAAGATCCTAGCATGTGGATTTGCCCGCAGTGAATAGGGAGTTGTGATTTGAATAAGTAACACTGATGCAGCAAGTCCCTGGGGACAAAAATGCAGCACTCTCTACTTGTACGGCGCCCACACCCACACCCACACCCACACCCACACCCACACCCACACCCATACATATACACACATCCACACACACATCCACACACACAAACACACACACACACAAATACCCCCCCCCCCCCCCCCCTTTCCCCCTCCTACACACACCTGGTAACGTGCCAGGCGGTGCAAGGGCATGATCATCGGCGTGTAGTGGGATGTGCGCCCCCCGGCAGGTTTAGCTGCAGCAGGGTTGCTGTTGGTCACATCCCCTGTGAGGCCCCCAGCCACTGAAGAGTGCCCTGAATTGTTTAGATTTGTGAGTCAGTGTGAGTGTGTGATGCTGAAAAGCCGAGTTGTTGCCCCCTGCCGTGCGTGGGACGGCAATTTGTTCTATGACCGTTCAATTTGCCCCTTCTGCGAACAGTTAAGTTGCCAGTTGTCTGTGAATATGCTAGTTGATGTTGTCAAGCCCTTAGCTACTGATGCAGGAGTGCAGAGTGTGCTTGTGTTGTTGCCCGATGCGATGCGTCATGTACTTAATGAACCTTTTTCCACTTCTTATCCACTTCTGAGTATTGTCTTTGCTGCAATATTGTTGTTAACACATTTGCCATGCAATTTTGGGCACGGAGCGCACGCAAACAAGGAAATGACAGCTTCTGACTTCCGCTGCGTGATAAGACACATAAATTATGAATGAAAATCGATTTGCGTGAGTTGTATTACGTGTGTGCATATGTATGTTCATACATTTTCACACATGTGAGTGTGTGTTTGTGAAATTTAAATGTGTGTTGTGTCTGTCTGTCTGTCTGTCTGTCTGTCTGTCTGTCTGTCTGTCTGTCTGTCTGTCTGTCTGTGTGCGTGCTCCATTAAGCAGGCCCCCTTACCTGCTTCGCCCAGGGGGGAGTTGAGTGCGAACAGATCCACGCTTGAATAGGCGCCTCGGCTACTCAAGGAAGGTAGCAAGCCAGCTGCCGCTGCTCCTGCAGCAGCCCAGCCCTGCGCACATTATTGTGTGTATGTATGTACACGCATGTGCAATGTTGTGCTCTCATCAGTTCTTCTAAGACAGGAAAGTGTACCGCAGGTATTTCCGGATGCCTTGTACTTACAGAGCACCCAAATCAAGCATGCAAAGAACCTCAAGCCCACCGGCATGCTCGCACCCTCCTTTACCACACACACACGAATACCTAGCTTGCATATACCAACACAGCAACATGCATGGAGAGCGCCAACACAACGATATAGCTGCACTTTTGCAGCAGCTGCATGGCTGCCGCTATATGAGGCCCTCCCTCCTCAAATACCAGACCACTGAAATAGCACACACCTGCACAGTAGGGCCCACACTGCAAAGTAGGGCCCACACTGCAACTCAGCAACACACCGTCCTACCAACACAGGACTACTACAGTATCATTGACAAGAACCGGCACACACTGCCGCACCTTGACAGCAGCTGACGTGGCTGCTGCCGCCTGCGGTGCCAGCCCCTGCTGCAGCAGCAGCTGCTGCTGCATCACAGCCTGCCCCAGCGCGTGTGCACGTTTGCTTGCAAGGGCGGGAGGCAGCACACTGCCACTGCCCCAGACATGGCCACCCCCAGCACCTTCACCCCTGTGCGTGTGTGCATTTGTTGTTGGGAGTATGTGCGCTGTGTTGTTGCGTGTGTATGTATGTGTGTGCGTGCAAGAGCGAGTGTGTTGTGCATCGTGTGTGTCTGTGTGTTACCCCAGTGTGTTGATTTGAGTGCACATTGTGTTTGCTTGAATGTGCAGAAAACAATCAGTGTGTTTGTACCTCCGTCAGAGCTGGCATGTTGTGTATGCACACACGTGTGTAAGTAAGCTCATGAGCATGCAGACACATGCAAGGCTCCAGATCCTCATGCATTTGCAGACGCTTGCTCCTCCACACTGCCACCCACCTGCCCGTGACCCCTCCCCCTTGAGCAGCACCTGCACTGCTCCCCCCCCCACGCTGCTCTCTATTGCTGTAGTTTGTGCGCTTCTGGCCGTTGTCGTCGCTGCCACTGTCCTCGTCCTGTGCGGGTAGAAAAGAGGGGAGGAGATCCGTTCATACTTCATACTGGTAAAAGGTGCAGACAGGTATTCAGAAGAGTATCTTTCATGCTGTTATGGTGGGAATTTGTACAACACACTTGCTTTGCCACCACTGCCACTGTCCTGTGCAAACAAGGGGAGTTCCTCTTATGATGATTATCAGTACACAGTGCAGGCCGGTTCACGTGTGTATACATGTTGCCACCGTCTGTACGCGTTGTTGCGGTCTGGCGGAAATAAGGAAGTAAACGCACTGATTGCTAAAGACAGACCTCTTCATTGCCAAGAACCTTGCATTTGGTTTGACGCGTTAAGGGGTCAGGAAAATAAATATGTGGAAATAGCAATAGAAACGACGTGAGTTTGCACCGCACAATGCAGTGGGTAAGGAAAGGGGGTCCATATTAATACCGCGTTCCTTCAATCCATTCAAGTTGCGCACATGCCACCAAACCTCCTCCTATGCCTAAATATACACATACACCCTCTGAGGCAAAAGTGCCGGCACGGGCACCCTTACACCCTATTCTTCATACAGTCATATCCAAACTTACCTATATGTATGCGAGCATGGGTTTTTGCGCTGTCTGTCACAGCTCATTCGACCACGTTTTTGAACAAATGACGTACACACCCCCACGCTAACCGCATTTCATGCACTGCATCCATCTCCTACTGTAAAACGCATTAACAAACACCGTTTACACATCTCCACCTCCACCCGCACACCTCACTACGTAAATGCTCAAACTCAAGCTCACGCCCACACCCACATACCCACACCTCCACCCACTCCTCCACCCGCCCACGGACGCACACACCTCATCTGTGTCCTCCTCCTCCTCCTCTTCCTCACTCTCCTCCGCCACCTCTGGGCGTTTCCTC
>Ga0307947_1000980_pt1:0-15000 | contig 21785 bp, 27 predicted proteins | sample OrgLakmetagen232_FD_201840 | JGI IMG/M metagenome (GOLD analysis project Ga0307947, IMG submission 201840) | Saline water microbial communities from Organic Lake, Antarctica - #232 | ecosystem: Environmental > Aquatic > Non-marine Saline and Alkaline > Saline | place: Antarctica: Organic...
AATAGACTTTTTCTTTTTCTTTCTGAGCTTATGGATTTATTTGTGGCTGGCCGAGACCAGTCAGCAGCCGATCAGCCAAACTACCTGGCTGAAGGTCACCCCCCATTGTAACCATTGTAACCATTGAACCGCCAAATATATATGGTGTGGCCTCTTTTGTGGCTGAGTGCCTAGCCATTTTAAATTTTTCTGGCACCTTTTTGGTTTGGTTTCAAGCTTTTTCCGAGCATCCACTCAGATGCCCCCCAGAGGCACATATAGATGTAACCTTACCTTACCTAGTATGTTCGTTTGTCAGGCCTTCTCTGCCAATAAAACGAAGAAAAGCTCAAGGTAATGTTCAAGTAGTAACGTGTGGCATTCCGCTCACTCATCATCACTCTCAAACTTATACGAGTTCGTTGCCCCATCGATGGTTCCACCGCGGTATGAGCCCCTTTTCTTCTTGGTCTTTTCATGCCGAAAGTCCCTGTAAAAGCAGGCAATGCGGGTGGGTTGTTTTTTGTTGGTCAGGATCCTAGGCTGTATTCATATGCAAAATTAGATGTTACAACAACCTGGGCATTTACAGCCCCATGTCGGCAAGTACTGGTGATTACAGACAATACATTCTACCCCATTGACATGTATGTAGACCTGAAAGGCGGCACCTTTCTCTTGAGCAACTTATTTAGATTTTCTTAGCTCCCACCACATCTTGAGTTGGCCATCAGGTTTTAACCACCGATAGAAATTTACAGATTCATTTAGTAGATTGCGCGGGGCAAATCTGGAGAAACATTAACATTTCCTATCAGGCAGGACAGAAAAGCAAACCTCTAGCTCTTACTCCTTAAGAACCCTTCATTTCTCAAAATCCACCAGTTCAGTCACTGCAATACAACATACAATACGCAGCCTATAACATGCGCCACAAGGAGAGGCAACTCAGTCACTCTGATAACTTGTTTCGTTGCACTATCAAAAAAGCTTTGTTACAGAAGATTAGCCGCTCAAACCAGACAAAAGCTTTTTAGACTTCTAATGATGACTGAAATCAGGGATATCCGGGTCGCTATCTATCCTCTAGCTTTCTTTATTTCAGACTCTCTGCGGTGCTCTTCCGTTTCACAGAACCAAAGCCCGTCCTCTTTTTCAGTTATGCTTTCAAACTGGCTCTGTCCATAATATGCATGACGTTAAAAGTTGCTCAGTTTCCTGCTTTTCATGCACTCTATTCATTTTGTTTACTTGTGCTAAGCAATAAAAATTCCCCCTTTCCCTCCGTGATCGCCAGACAATGAATTACACTGTGCATCATTTCAGTCTTGACACTTTCTTGTATGCTTAATTTGGCTGCTGCCACTCACTTGCCCCTCACGGCTCCCAGAGCTTGCTGAGCCTTGAAGCCCCAGCCATCTTGCCCGAAGGTGCTTTCGTACGAGTTATCCCATGCGCCTGAGAGCAGCCATAAGGTACTTATCTTAGTAGCTGTACAAAGTGGATGGCAACTGGACAGTCGCAGCATGCATCTGCATTGGCTTGGAAATAGCATTACCGCACTTAAAGTACATCACAGCCCCTATTAATTACCTGTTGGTGGGGGCGGTGAAATATTACTCGTGAAAAAGTGATAAGATGTACAATTATTTTTAGGGGGAGTGGTGAAAATTTTTTATTGTTCGAAGTGACGAGCGGTCAGGATGCCCCCCCCCGCTCCGCCTGCCCCTTCCCCCCAGACTTCGCCTGCCTGCAGCAGGCAAGAGCAGACCGGGCTGAGCGAGAGGCACAAGGAGCGCAAGAACAAGAGGCAGCCATGCAGGATTCGCAAACCTTGGTTTGCCCACAGGATTATATAATTTGTATTGCATTGGCACTGCATTCTGTGGTCATGTAACAAATGAATTTGAGACAGGAATGTAAGCATGCTCATGCAGCAGCAGAAATGTGCAGGCACACAACGTGCACACACACACACACACACGCACACACACCACACACGCACACACACACACATGCACAGGCACACACACACAGGCGCACACACACATGCACCGGCGCACACACACGCGCGCACACACACACACACGCTCTAGCTATAGCACCCAAGCAGCATGCTAAGCAAGTACCCGCATGCAGTAGCAGTAGCAGCAGTGAAAGCAACGACATTAAGAATAACAATGGCAGTGGCTTCCATTTCCTCCTTAAGTTTGTGGGAGATGAAGGTGGCCACACACAAACCCCCAGGGCTCCAAAAGCCCCTTTGTGAGGGGGTGGTTGCTGAATGTTACTGTAAAATAAAATATTATAGAGGGAGGTGGTTGCTGTTTTCTTCTGAAAAGTAAAATCTCAGTGGGTTGGGTGAATATACGTACGTACGGTATATCAAACACAGGCCACACTTCACCGATAATTTTCTATAATAATTTTGAGGCGTGTTCACCGCAAGAAATTCAGCAAAAAACGAGAAAATCAGAGCTAGGAACCTGATCGCGTAAAACTGCAATATTGCCTTTAGCGGCTTGGTAACCAGTTTGTTAGGACGTCCTGCATTACTTTACCTTTCTTATTCAGCCACTCCTCTGCCTTGACGCGTTGGAAGGCCTTGAACGTTGAGTTCCCCTTGTGTAGGAGCAAGCATGGAAAAACCACGCAGGTCAGCAGGGATGGTGTGTGATGTGCAACATCAAAAGGGCAAAGGCAGTTAACTGGCGATAGCTGCCCTTTACAAGTCACATTCAATGTCGTGATTGTGGCAATACAGAAGCGAGCCTGCTGTCGAACCTTGCATGCAGGCTTCAAATAGGCTCCAAGGCTCTTACCTTCCCATCCGAGCTGGGTCCATTTTCCTGGCAGTATACATCATATTGCTCCTTTTGCTCTTCTACTGTGCTATTCGGCAGGCTGTGGCCTTGTTGCTGCAGTGTGGCAACAGCAGCTGGCGAAGCAAGCCCGCCTTCGCTCTGTGCCCCTAAATCCTCGCCACCCTTCCCCTTCTTCTCCTTCTTTGCTTTCTTAGCCGTGTGCGCTTCCTCACCCCCTTCCACATCTCCATTACTCTGTGCCTTTGCCCCCTCCTGCTCCTCTTGCTCTACTGACACCCCTCGCTTTTTGCTCTCTTTCTTGCTCTTTTTCTTCCCAGACGCCCCCGCCCCCGCCTCCGCTCCTGAGCTCCCCTCCCCTTGTTGCTCCTGAGAGAGACCTGCATCCTCTTCCACCTTCTCCTCTGCTTTACTGCTTTGCTCACCCCTCTGCTTGGCCGCCTTTTTCTTCCCCTTCTTACCCTCTTTTTTGCTTGCACCCTCTTCCTGCTCCACCCCAGCTGCTGCTGCTGCTGCTGCTACCTTATCGTTCACGTCTCCACCTTCCTTCTTTTGCTTCTTGGCAGCTTTTGCTGACGGCATTGCCCCTTCCAATACTGCTACCTCCTGCTCCTCTACAGCTTGAGCTGCGCGCTTTTTCTTGCCCTTCTTCCCAGTCGACGGAGGTGGAGCGTCAGATTTGGCAGGGAGTGGAGCTTCCTCTGCAGGCACCATGAATAGCAACAGCCAAGGTATCACATCAGAAAATGTCAAAGCTTGGCAAGAAAAAAGGGGAGTGGCTTTGGCAAATATCCTACAAGTGTGCAGCAGGGGAAGCTTGACAGAGCAGGCAGAACCCCTTGAATTCTGGCCTTGCTGGGAGCACGCACCCCGCTGCTGCTGCTGCTGCTGCTGCTGCATGGCTTTATTTTGCTGCAATAGAGGCTGCTGCTGCTTCTTGCTGCTAGCAGCCTGCAGTGAGACAGTCCGCGGAACAAGACTCAACACAGCAAACGCTTCCTTTTTGTTCTGCTGCTCACTTTCTCCGGCGTCCTCGCCCCCATTGCTGGTCGCAGGAGCCTTCTCCTCAGAGGCAGCCAGTTTTTTCTTTTTTTTCTTCTTTGTGGCCTCCTCCTGCTGCAGCTCCTCCTGCTTGGCTGGCATGGGGGCAGCAGCGACAACATCCTCTGTTTTGGTCTTTTTCTTCTTCTTCTTTTCCTCCTTTCCAGAAGTCACAACATCAGCTGCTACCTGTTTGTGTGAAGGTGAGTTGCGTGCAAGAGCGTATTGCATATGCATGTACGAGCGCATGTATGTGCGCAATGTATGCATTTGTACGCGCTCGTGCACATGTGTGTGTATGAGCGTGTGCGCGTGCATGTGCTTGTGCGGCTGTGCTTGTGTGTGTGTATGTATGTGTGTGTGTGTGTGTGCGTGTGTGTGTGTTGTGTGTGTGTGTGTGCGTGTGTGTGTGCTGTGTGTGTGTGTATGTGTGTGTGTGTGCGTGTGTGTGTGTGTGTGTGTGTGTGTGTATGTGTGTGTGTGTGTATGTATGTATGTATGTGGCGGCTTTCGTGCCTGTGCTGAGGTACCTTCACAAAATTTTCTCGCATATCAGTAAGTGTTAGCGGACCACGCATGCAATTCTGACGACCTACCTCTTGATTCGCACTCTTCTTTCCCATCTTCCTATATGTTTTTGTTAGTAGCGCGATAATAAAAATCTACTTACAAAGTTCCCAGAAACTCGTGTTCTTACAGCAGTTTCTACGGCGCATTTAACGATTTTGGATTAAATGGATTAAATAAAATCATGTTTTCAGGCTCAAAGAGCATATCAATGAACTAAAAATCATTAATCAGGCTGCAGGAAGTGCGGGTGTTCGGGCGGTCATAAATGGGCCAGAGGCTCAATTTGGCCCGAATTCCATGGCCCTGCAGCTCAGACTTGGTTTATATTGAAGGGCATTTTATCAGTGGTCAACTCCACACCAATTAATTCTTGATTGCCCCCGGGTTTAGATTAATGAACATCAGTCCGCGAAAGTTCATCAATCCAGCATCAATTATTTATCCACTCGAAAGTGGATAAATGCATTTCCATTAATCCATTAATCCATTGATCCACCCCTTTTAAATGCGCTTGTTGGCAAAAAACTACATCACGACATGCTCATTTCAGGCCCTGAATGCGAAGCCCCTGCGTCTGGGGCTCTCAGCAGCTATTGACAAATTGCATTGGCAGGAGCATAAGCCAGATCCGGTTCACTTCTTACCTGCCGACAGATGTAAACTACACCGGCTACCGTTGGATTGTATAGATGGTTAGGTGGATGATTCTGTCTACTCCTGGCAGAAAGGGCGTAAACGCAGAAACCGTAAAAAAAATAGTACTGCTGGCGTGGATGTTGCTTATTGGTCTGTACCATCCAACGGCCGCCTAATGCATGCAGAGCAAGTAGACAACTCCCCTCTACCTGAAGATTTGATAGGGCTATTTAATGGGGATCAGGTGGATAGGAGGCAGGAAACTGCACATCACCAGGAGTACTGTGTGCTAGAAAAATGGGGTTACAGCATCAGGTGTCTGGAAATTGTTTGCAGCCTTTATTGCAGACATACTAAAGTACAAATTGAGAAACACTAGCAAAAAAGGGAAAACAGTTTTTTTACTTTATGTGCAGCCCTGGTGTGAGCCCTGATGTGAAAGCCTCGCGAGCGGTTTCAGTTAAATTTGTGGACGTGTGCTGGGTGACAGTGTCGGTGGCATAGCACAACTGGTTCAGTGCTGTCCAGTACTGGCTGAGTGATTATACTAGGCTGGCAATGGCCAGGACGGGCAATCTGTCTAGACCCTTGGGTTAGCCTATTTCTAACAAAACAGAATGCAGGTATTGCAAACACCACCAACATGAATGAGGAAAGGATGTTGTTTTTACTTCTGAACTGATCAAAGGATGCAGAGCCACACAACATCCTGCCACTTGGAAAATATATAGAGAAAAGGCTTTCATGGAGATCAGGAGGCTGGGGCCTGTACACCACCAGGAGAATTACCCAAATGTATTTGTTTTTTGTTGCGTATTTGATGGCATGTTAGCTTGTATTTTTCATTAGCGCCGTGGCATGTAGTAGAGACCAGTAGCTCCGAGGCTGTGCAGGCCCCAGTGGTTTTGTTTATGGCTGCTGTAAATGGTGCCTAGGCTGTCGCTCCTTGTAGGATGGTGCGGAGGGTTTTGCGGTGTCCGAGTAAGTGAAGCAATAGCAGCTTGTGTTATTCTTGTGCCTTTCCTGCTTGTTAGGTATGAGAAGTGCCTACACTAAACTTAATTTCCATCTGGTGTGTATCGCGTAGATTGATGGCTGTATGTATTTTGGTTTCATAGCCAAGGGGGGAAGGATTGGCAGGGCTATCTGTTAGGGTTAAGGGCAGCTCTCCTTACATCTATGGCGGGTCTAGTTTGGTACGTAGGTTATGCTTAAATTGGAGCGTGGCAATTACTGGGTCGGGGTAACTACGATAGCATCTGGCTCGCTATTTTTCTGCCGCTGTTGCGCATTAAAATTGAAAGGTAATTGCCAGGTTGGAAGCATCACTATTTGTGTCTCAGCAGAAGGGCGTACATTGCCTTGTCGTTCCATTGTTCCTACGTCTGCTTGTGCATCAGGCAGGCACCTGTGCACCTTGTTAAATCACTTCCAGAACCATTTGTCCAGCAACGTTATGCCCTATTAAAAAGGTTGGCCAGAACTGTATATATATGCACCGTATATGACCGTACATTGTTTATATATGGTTCTGGTGAGTTTCCTGCCAAAGTTACCGTATATACACCGTATATATATGCACCGTATATGACCGTACATTGTATATATATGGTTCTAATCAACTCTGCTTTGGCTTGCTTCTCAGAGCTCAGCTGCCAGAGGGCCAGTAAGTGACAATAACAAGGAGTTTGGAGTTGGCGTCGTCAAGAGTGACAGAGTTGTGTCTTCCCGGACCTTTTTCTTTATACAATTATGCAGCATTTTAGTGGTTCTTATAAGGCATCCACCGTAGACATTGTTGATGGCATGAACCTGTCAGTTGTGGCTGCCATATTTTTTCCGTTCAAAGTTCAAAGTACAACTCGTCGGTCTGAGGCATGCCTATTTTCTTCATTTCCAGGTTATCATACAGGTCAGCCGAGACATGCTTTTCTGCATTTATCATTTCTTTATGGCTGGATGTATTGCTAGATGTTTGAGAGGTGCGTTTAGTTTGACTCTGAGGCGTGTGCTGGGTGTTGCTTTTCTGCTGGGCATTAGCAAAATTGGGCTAAGATTACCCGCCCCAACCCCTAAGGAGATCGGATTATCAGGGAGAGGGCAGATGAACTTTTCAGTGTGTAAAAATGGAGAGCTTCACGAGCTTGTGTAGGGCGAAACGGGCAGCTATTCTCTTGGCAGGTTGGCCGGCCGGCTACATGTTTAGCTGTACGTACGAGGGATAGATAGGAAGAGCGGTTGAAAGCTTTTCTAGTGGGTGCTTTGATGTGGGACTCCATTTGCTCGGAGCAAATGAGAAAAGCAGCTTGAATGAAAGTGCTGTGCATTAGTGCATTTCTAAGATCTGCGTGTATGATGCTGTGTTTGTTGTGCAAGTGCTTTGAGAGGGTAGTGTGCCTGACGATGAGGAATGTATGTGTCTATGACGATGAGGAACGTAGCTCGATTCAGGATTCGAGGACATGGGTTGAAGTGTGAAACTGGTTTGTATGGCAGGGGTGCACGTGTTTGCAAACTGTGTGAGAACGGGGATACCAAAGATGAGAAACGCGTTAATTTTTCATGTATGGGCACCAAACATTTACGGCACCAGTTCATCCATTTATTTGATGATATTTCTGACGGTGATATCAAAGGTTTTTTTCAACATAACTCAGTATTTACAAGTTCATGAGTGCAGCTGTAGATCCTTTAAATTATTTTTTGTTGGGACCTTTAATTGAGCAGCCATGCCAGGCTGGAGGCCTCTGTATTTCAAACTAAACTAAACTACAAGCAATCACGTAGAGCGTCAATTCCTCATCAACAGGCACATGGCGGTCACCCAAACCCAAATCCTTTCATTCTTGGGGCAGGAGATTTAAAAAAGGCATTTGCACTTGCAACAACTATTATCTTGTTCCTCCTGGAGCTTGAGCTGCAAGCCTGGATGCTATGGCTTGTGCCGCCGCAATTGCTGCAGACGCAGCCCCAGCTTGCGCAGCATTCTGCTGCTGAGCTCCTCCAGGCTGTTGTTGACTGTACACATTGGATGGAGGGGGCGCATTGTGGTAGCTCGAGTTTGAAAAAGATTGCGGACGGGAGGAGCCTCCGCCGCGATCCCCCCCACCAAAGCCTTGTTGCTGCTGGTACTGGGGCCTGCTTCCTCCTCCAGGGGTACGCCCCGCAGGGAAGGGCTGCTGACTCAGATACATTGGGCGCTCGCTAACAGGGACGGGGGGCGGGGGAAGGGGAGCGCCGCTTGCAGTCTGCGGAGCCTTCTTCGGTGCAAAAATGGTTGCCCCTGAGCCGACAGTGCCACCTGGATGTGGACCAGGAGGGATGAAGAGCAACACATGTGTGCATGTGTGGGTGCATGCGTGTGCGTTTGCATGTGCTTGTGCGTGTATGAGGAAAGTACTTGGTCGGTGAGTAAGGTGTCAGTGCGTGTGCCTGGAAGAGCAATTGATGAGGGCATATTACATAAATTGCTCTGGGCGCACTGAACACCTTGCACACTTTTTGCACAACGCACTAGATAGTCCACCTGCTGTTCCAGAAGACACAAACGAGGAACGGAAGCGGCTTTCATGGTGATTTGCAACAAATTGGCGGCCCGTGTCCCCTCCTCCTCCTTGCTGCTGCAGTTGCTGCTGCTGCTGCTGCAGGTGGGAGCTCCCCCCTTGACCAGCTGACAGGCGTTGGGCAATAGCTGCGGCTGCAGCAGCTGCAGCACCAGAGGCGTCTGTGGATGTGCAGAAAAGGATGAGGCGGTCAATGTCTGTGTGGATTTGCGCGTGCACGCACGTAAAAAGTAAACACGCATGTAAAAAGTAAAAGTAAAAGGCCTAACTGATAAGGATCAGTGTGCGGTTATCAATACTCAAGCAAGCTTGGCATGTGCGCCAAGACGGCTGCTTTGTTACATGTGATCAGCCTTAATTGACTCAACCAGGCAGAATTTGATCAACTAACTATCACGGGTCTGCTCACCTTGTGCAGGAGCGGGAGAGGCATCAGCCACTCCGCTAAATTGCGTGTGTGCAGGACCACTCGGAGGCATGGGAGGTGGGGGAGGCAGGACTTCAGTCTCCCTTTCAAACCCGCCGTTGCTACTACCCAGACCTTGACCCACTCCACCTCCTCTGCTCCCTGCGCTTCCAAAGCCCAAACCAGCACCCCCGACTTGGGGCTTCCTGCTTTGGCACATGCATAGGATGTGGGAGACACAGGAGGCCTCTCAGCATGCTAGCAGAAGTCTGCAACTTTGCACAGGTGCACTTCACAAGTGCACACCACAGACAAGCACAAACACATACACACATTTAGTAAACAGACATGCACGTATGCACACAATCACAACACAAAGAGGGAAATTAGGAGGGTTGCACAGAAAACACCCACCTGCCTGCCCCTCTGCCCCCCTTCCCTCCTCTGCCCCCTCGGCTACGGCTGCTGCCTCGTTTAAAGCCAGCATCCTGACCGTGCACAAGACATGATGAAAAGGCACAGGTTTGCAAGCCAGATGCATGCCTAAAACCACCCCTGCTGACTAATTGGGTGTGCATTATTGAACTCAGGATTGCAGGCTGAAGAAGCACCAAAAGACTATACCCAGCCTTGTCCTAAAGACTAACAAAAAGCATGACAACAGCAGAATCTTGCACCTGCCCCGTTCAAACCCAAAACATGAGAAGCTCCCCCAGGCATTTACAGGTGACAGTTCTCCGTACAACTAACCTTCATTGCCAGCTCGTGCAAATCAGTTGGCACAGTCTGGCCTGCCATGGCCAGCGATTGTACGAGCTCACTTGCAAAGTGTGTGTCCTTGGGAAGCAGCAGACTGAACGCCATACCCTCCTTGTCTCCAGCACGACCCGTGCGGCCCACCCTGCAGTAAGAATGGGCATGTGGGATTGGTGTTTAAATCGTATGTGTGTGTGTATGCGTGCGTGTGTGTGTGTGTGTGTGCGCAAGTGTGTATTTGTGATGGTTAATTGCATAAGCAAGAAAAACTATGCACTTGTGTGCTAATGCGTGAGAGATTGGGTATAGGGAAAAGTGATCAACTCAGTGTAAGTGTACGGCGTTCCTCTGCAGGTTGGCCGACAATGCAGGCGTTCACGTGCTCATCAATGCAACGGTGCTTCGACAGAACAATACTAAAACGTGCGTGTTGCTTTCTGCACCTGTGGATGTGGGTGTCAATGTCCTTTGCAGCCTCGTAGTTTATGACCGCCTTCACCGTCCTGTGCATAATGTAAGCAGATCGTGTTACGCATCATTTGTACCTGTCGACGAAAGTGAGCTATAGCAGAACTTAGGCAGAGTACGAGTGAATCACTGACACATGTGTGTGTGCGTGTGTGTTTGTGTGTGTGTGTGTGTACAACCCAGGTTAGCAGGTTGTATTTTAAAGAGACCCTCGTGATGTTGGCAACAAATGTAAATGCTTTTAAAGAGTTTGTGTAAACTAGTCTAGGCTGCTGTCTTTGACAACCGCCTGCAAAATAAGCTTTTAAATTTCCAGTAATAGTAGCCGGATTGAGAGGGGAGCGCATGGCAAAGCAGCTGGCCAATCCAGACACTGTAAGCAGCAGAGTTGTGCACGCGTGCGGCAGGATCACACAGACGTACGGCAGGATCACACACACTCAAACATCGCACGCACGGCGTGATTGTGCACTCATGAGGCATATTCACATAAACGCACACTCACATTCGCAAACACACACATGCACACACACGACTAGCACGTACGTCATGAAACGTACCTACATGGAATAGTGGGTTAATGACAGTTTTCTCTTCTTGCAGATAGCCTTATGGGTTAATCTCGTTCTTTCCATCATATGTTTTCTCAGTGACTGCCCACATACATAAACACACTATCATTCATGGCCACACACATAGTACCTGTGCATGCCAGATCTATAACACCCTGAAAACCAGGTGCTTTTACTCCAAATCCACTCACTTGATGTCCAGTCCACGAGCCGCAACATCAGTGGCCACCAAAACATGGTGCTGACCGCCCCGAAAACCATCCAGCACCGCCATGCGGGTGTACTGTGTGTGGGGGGGAAGGGGGTGAGTGATTTTTGATCTAAGTTGCCTCACTGGTTTACCTCAACAGTATGTCCTGTCGCTGCTGCCTGGCATTATTTACTTGAGATTGCTGTGGTAGCAACACGCAAGAGGGGAGCGCTCTTTTGTATGAAGTGACAAAATGACAAAGTGACTACCTACAACCTGCATTGCAAGTCGTGCGCAAGGTCTTCTTCTGGAAGGGTCACAAACAACAAACAACAGTATCCAGGCCTCCAACATGTGCCATACAGCATGGCCCATACTAGACCTGCATTTGCTCCAGCTCAGGACAACTATTCCATGTTTGTTTGTTCAAGTTCAAGCTCACAAATGCGACATCCTTTCACAGGTCGGTTGCTATGAGCTCCTCCACAGCCTCTGAGCCTCATCTAGCAAGCTTGCATGATAAAACGTACCTGGTCCATGTCTCCATGGATGCCTGCAGCTTTTACGCCTGCTGCTTGCAGGGAGGTCACCAGGGCATCCACCTTGGCACGCTGGGAGGCAAACACGATGACGTCACCTGTGAGCAGGAATAAGGGCAGTGCTTTGTATTCCAAGTTTCGGCACAGAGTACCAAGGAGAGAAACGGGCGGGCATTTTGACACAATCACGCACACGTTGAGAAGAGAGAAGAGGGAGTGAGCATGCCAACCGTCTGTAATTTGATTGGACATGCAGCGACGTGCTGTTCCTGGGCACATCTAAAGAGGTAATGAGATGACCCTGTTAAATATCATGGAATGCTATGAATGTGTTGCAACAGAATAGGCAGAAGAGATAAAACCTGCATCACAATACGTGCAGTGCAAGCACAGCCAAGGCCTGAGTCCCCACACAGTAAGTCCTTAGCATAGTAATACCTTCATCCACCAGCATCTGCAACTTTGACATGAGCCAGCTCATTTTTGCGGCCTCGTTGTTGCAAATCACAGCCTCCTGGCGCACATCCCTGTTTGCTGCCCCGATGATGCCCACCTGCAAACCAAGCAGCACAGAGGGAGGAAACGAAAAATTAAGTGGGCAATAATAACCTCTGAGCTTATGATGGATGCGCAACATGTATGTTTTAGTGTGCAACCTCTATATTTTGGTGTACGTTCTAGCACGAAGAGGTGTACGTTCTAGCACGAAGAACAGACAGGTGAAGGTGACAAGTTTCCTATCAGCTTCTGATATGTCTGCAACTGCCAGCTCTGCACCCATTTTTTCTTCTCAATTTCAGCCTTTTTTGTTGATGAATTCTTGGTAAGTTACTGTCTGAAGAGATAAGAACTGCATTTCTTTTATATTACATGAAAAAAAGGAGTTTCACTCGACTTACGAGTAAAGGAAGTGATATCACAACATCACTCAACTTTTCTTGACCTCAACAATTTCTGATACCAAACATGTATTTCCTGAGATACTGAGCATGTTATTTGCGTAGCAGGCAGAGCTCACGCATTGTTTCCCTTGAAAGAACAAAGAGACTACGGAGCGCACCGTGATATGCACCGGATTGGTGAGGGCGTCTGCCACAAGGCGCTGAATCTTGCGCGGCATGGTGGCACTGAACAGCAGCGTTTGGCGATCTGGCCGGATCTGTCCCAAAATGGACCGAACCTGCAGGTAAGGAGGTACAGCGACAGAATGTGGCTTTGTTTGAGTGCTTGACAATATGAGAGCTTGTCAGCACTTTAAATGCAGAAGCAGATGTGCCAGTGATGATTTGCCAATGGTACTTTGCTGGTTTTGCCTTACAAGAGGAAATTCTCTCACGAACACAAAATGCAAAGGGGTGAATTGTTCAAGACAGGAAAAATCTAAAACTCATTGAGTGGGTAAGCATTCAGAAAACAGGAGAGCGCCAAATTGAGAGCAAGCGATGTATCATTACCTTACCGAATTGAGAGCAAGGGCAGGCCAACAACAGCTTATGCACTATCAGGACTGCGGTGAAAAAGCCTACCTGAGTCTCAAACCCCATATCAAACATACGATCAGCCTCATCCAGCACTAGGTAGGTCGTGCGCTCCATGCTGCAGGCTTTCATACGGATGAGGTCAATCAGGCGGCCTGGAGTGGCCACCGCAACCTGCAAGGAAGATGGAATAGAGGTACGCAAGTCTGCTCATGATCTTTGAAATGTGCAAGCAGCTTGGGACAACATTTGGAGAAAGGAGATTTTGAAACTGCATTTCAGCATAATTGGCATGCTTTTATACAGAGTAAGCCAAAAAGGAGTTGTGCACACTCGCTTATAGCTAGGCAACGACTTGATGGCAAGAAAAACAGATTCAAAGCCATGCAAAATGATCCTGAGTAAATGGGAAGGGACCCACCTCACACCCTGCCTTAAGATCCTTTACTTGCTCGTACTTGGACAGCCCTCCAAAGGCTGCCGATACACGCATGCCTGATCACGTTGATAAAGACAAATAAGAATTAGCATGTTGATGGTAGGCTCACGATTGTGGAGTCATATTTACCTACATTTCATGTAAACAAAATCCACAATATATGTAAAGTACATTATTTCAGCATCAGTGAGCTAGACTGAACAAACAGTGTAGGGGGCGTGACACTATAGAAACACAAAGCCTGTGTACAGTTCTACAGAGCTACCATGCTTGCATGCCATTCCCCTCGTCCACTGCAACTCAAGTAAGCTTCCAATCCAAGCACAGCCCATGAAAAGCAGTACCTTAAGAATACTCAAGACCAGTGGATCAGCCACCTTGCTTGACCTACTCACCGTACGCCCTCGCAAACTTGCGAGTCTCCTTGTGGATCTGCTCTGCTAGCTCACGCGTGGGAGCCAGCACCACGCCGATGGGTCCGGCACCCTTGTCTAGCTCTCGCTGGTCCATGATGTGTACCTGCAAAAGCACAGCAAGCCGGCACTCGTTTGCTTTGTCGAGTGTGCTTTGGACTAGCACAATAGCTGCTGTGATGCAAAGCGAAACGTACATCACCAAATTAGGAGGCACTGTCTCCATGTATCAGTCAAACAGTAAGGCCAGGCAGGCCTCTGTGCCGCGCATAGATGGGAGCAGTATGCATCAGGAAAGTTATGGAAACAGTTTTACATAATAACCATACTTATGCAAAGTAAATGCATGCCAGGGTGCACCCTCTTGTCTAATTTAGCGTACGTGTAAAGTGTAAAGCAATGTTGAGACAATAGACAATGTCATCAATTTCAAGAAGATGCAAGCATGCCTCACAGGAGATACGTACGGTACGCAGAGGAAAGTTTCTCCCCCCCCGTCCTCACCAGCATCGGCAGCACAAAAGCTGCAGTCTTTCCGCTGCCTGTCTTTGCCACCCCCAGCACATCTCTGCCGCTCAGAGCTGCAGGCAGTGCTTGCGCCTGGATGGCGGTGGGGCGCTCATACCTGAAGAACAATTGTTAGTATGTTGAAACGCTGCCTGTCCTGATGTGGAGCGTAAAACGTGAAAAACGGAAAAGGGCGTAGATGTGTGCAAACTAGCGCACTAAAAAACAATCTGTGGCATGCCCATGTAATGGAACGCAAATGCTGCAACACTGGCAATCCTAAGGGTTGGCCTGAGAAGCAAGCAAGGGGGAAAACAGCGGCTAATTGATGCCAGCAAAACTGTCTGCGTGTTATGCTACTTTGCAAGCGGATGGATGTCTCAAACATGCAAGCAACCACACCCACCCAGCTTTGGCGATGGCGGCCATGAGTGACGCGTCAAAGCCACACTGCTGGAATGTTTTGATGGGCTTGGGAGGGTCGTAACCAGCCACGCTCATCTCCAGCTGACTGCGTAAGGCGGCGACCTGTAATGACGTGGATAAGAAGCCCATGCTTGCAAAGCATACACGTTTGTCACCCTAAGCTGCGTCCAGCAACTCCTGCACCAATCAAGCAAC
>Ga0307947_1000980_pt1:20000-21785 | contig 21785 bp, 27 predicted proteins | sample OrgLakmetagen232_FD_201840 | JGI IMG/M metagenome (GOLD analysis project Ga0307947, IMG submission 201840) | Saline water microbial communities from Organic Lake, Antarctica - #232 | ecosystem: Environmental > Aquatic > Non-marine Saline and Alkaline > Saline | place: Antarctica...
GATGAAATAAGTTTTAAAAAGAGGAGAGAACTACGCAGGCGGTGAAAATTACTCCCCACATTAAATAAGGTGAAGGAGCCACTTTGGTACCGGTTACCGCAAAACTCCTCCACCAAAAAAAAAGATCAATGGGGATCAAGAGGGTTGCGGGCTTGGCCTGAAACCAGCTCCTGATGAGAATTGATAATAGCACTGGAAAGGGCACGTCTGGTATGGACAAGTTTAGCAGCAAAGTTCACAGAGTGCACATGGAGCTTGGAGGCAAGCTTCTTAGCTCTTTAAGAATCGAGACCCAGTTCTTTGAAAGGCTTCAGAGTGTGAGTGTTGTAGATGGTGCCACCCACACCCAAAAGGATGATGTGGAGAGTAATGGATGCTCCTTGGAGAATGTTGCAGATATCTATGTGCTGTTCTTTTGCAGCGTTCAGCTGGTTCTGAGGTCTGGTGTCCTCACAATACACTTGATCTCGACAAGGTGGATGTCACGCCGAGTTTTGCTGAGGTCTTTAGGTCCCCCTGCCACTTCTTAGAACCCACCCTCCTTCATTGCTAGCCTAGCCCAAAGTTAATGTTTCCGCGAAGATAGGAGCAACCTCCCACCTCCACGGCAGGATGAGGAACATATTATGCTGGACTGTTCATACGAACATCTTGTTAACCTTCGCACACAGCACAAGCTTTCCTTCAAGTTAAAGGAAGTTCCCACTTCAAAGTTTACAGAGTTTACAGATAAAGCAATCTATCAGTCAGAACGTGCGACTGCTAGGCTCAGCGTATGTAAAACATGTAGAAATTGTGATAATTGTTGTTGTAGCACTAGACTTGCTTGTAGCGCATACCAAAAACGATCCCATTTCAGTATGAGGATATGAGGATGGCCCAACTCGTGTGTGAACCTTCTGATTCAACCAGATGTGTCTGGTGTTCCTCTTTTGTAACGGAGTGCCTAGCCCTTTCCTCTTGATTTTTTCTAACGCCTTTTTGGTTTGGTTTTAGGCTTTTTCCAAGCTTCCGCTCAGATGCCCCCCAGAGGCATATAGCATATAGCCTTTGCTTTGTAGTAGCGATGTAACCTTACCTAGACTTTTCCTTTTTGCAGTACTGAGCTACAAATGGATTTAAATTTGACTGACGTACTGAGACCAGGAGTCAGCAGCCAATCATCCAAATAATCTGGCTAGGGATCCCCCCCTGTTGTTACCGATACAATTAGTGGTTGAATTCAGAAGCCCAGGTGTCGTTACCTTTAAACCTCGTGTTAACACTCTCACGTTTTAGACAGCGACGTGGGATAAAAGTAACTCCCCTACCTGTGACCTGCCGGTGCGATGTTGATGATATCCAAGATGAGCAGTATAACCTTGTCCACTGCGTCAATCTCCACACGTGATTTCTCTCCACAAAAAAGGAATCTCTGGTTCCCCCAACTGAAGCCCTGTCTACAATTTTAAGCCAGAACAATAACAAGCTTTATTTCCCCCAGGTACTAATTGCTTTTAATGAGCAGGCTAACAGCCGCACTTCTTGACTGAAGGCCTTATTTCTGTAAACATTGTAAATTTTGTCTCTAAATCACTTAGCATGTGCAGTACGACTGTTGGCTCCAGGGCAACTCCTTTTGCCATTTGGAAACTCCTACTTCCAGCACCTTACCCTCCCACGAATGGTGTCAAACAGGGGTGCCCTCTGTCCCCCCTCCTTTTCTCTGTGTACATCAATGACATGGGCAGAGAGATCAGTGAGGGCATTGAGGGTGCCGTGACTGGTGATCGAGTGAATTGTGTG
>Ga0307947_1000983_pt1:0-10000 | contig 21761 bp, 26 predicted proteins | sample OrgLakmetagen232_FD_201840 | JGI IMG/M metagenome (GOLD analysis project Ga0307947, IMG submission 201840) | Saline water microbial communities from Organic Lake, Antarctica - #232 | ecosystem: Environmental > Aquatic > Non-marine Saline and Alkaline > Saline | place: Antarctica: Organic...
AGTGGATGCACAGCAGTGGATGCACAGCAGTGGATGCACAGCAGTGGATGCACAGCAGTGGATGCACAGCAGTGGATGCACAGCAGTGGATGCACAGCAGTGGATGCACACCAGTGGATGCACACCAGTGGATGCACACCAGTGGATGCACACCAGTGGATGCACACCAGTGGATGCACAGCAGTGGATGCACACCAGTGGATGCACACCAGTGGATGCACAGCAGTGGATGCACACTAGTGGATGCACAGCAGTGGATGCACAGCAGTGGATGCACAGCAGTGGATGCACACCAGTGGATGCACACCAGTGGATGCACAGCAGTGGATGCACACCAGTGGATGCACACCAGTGGATGCACAGCAGTGGATGCACAGCAGTGGATGCACAGCAGTGGATGCACAGCAGTGGATGCACAGCAGTGGATGCACAGCAGTGGATGCACACCAGTGGATGCACATCAGTGGATGCACATCAGTGGATGCACAGCAGTGGATGCACACCAGTGGATGCACAGCAGGACGCCCCCCCCTCTTTGCAACACAACTCTGTTTGCAACGCGTTTTCCCGTCCCAAACATCATTAAAATTATTAAAACACACAATGTCCCCTCTCTCTATGCCTTCATACCTGCACCGGTGTGGTTGTATTCTTTCCTCTTTTACTCTCCCAATGTGTGAAAGACACGCATTGGGATTTAGCAACACACACATTAAAGTAACCTAAAGCACAAGCAGCCAACCGCACCGACAGCCCATCGCACACACATACACAACAACACAGACCCTTTTCAAAGACACAAACTGCTGCTTTAATAACCGAACCAAGACGGGAGTGATCTCTGCCGCCTGTAGTTATTCTTCCTTGTTTCCTGCACATGCAGCATATTGCACACATGCACACAACCTGCTGTACACACAGCACAAGCAAAAAATAAACAGCGCCACATACAGCGAATTCACACAGCCTGCTGCACACTACACACACAGCACATGCAAAAAACCAGCGCCACATACAACAAATACACACAGCCTGCTGCACACTACACACACAGCACATGCAAAAAACAGCGCCACATACAACGAATACACACAGCCTGCTGCACACACAGCACATGCAAAAAAACAGCGCCATATATAACAATTACACACAGCCTGCTGCACACACAGCACATGCAAAACAAAAACAGCGCCATATCAACGAATACACACAGCCTGCTGCACACACACAGCACATGCAAATAAACCTGTTGCATACACAGCACATGCACACACAGCACATGCACACACAGCACATGCAATTAACCAGCGCCACAGACAACGAATACACACAGCCTGCTGCACACACAGCACATGCACAAAACCTGCTGCAAATACAGCCAATTGCGCAGCTGCATGGCTGCACTAAGGTAAGGTAGACGCACACCCTAATCTCGATAATAGTCAAGCATCTCACCACCAATTGGCCTAGCATGCTATACTGCCTTTCCTTTGAGCCCAAAGCTGCACCAGCAATGCACACACACATACACACACATGTGCAGCACACACAAAAAAAGCACCACCTACTTTCATCGCCCAAGTAATGGCTGTGCGTACACACTCACACAATCACATATACACCACCACCAATACCTTTATTGCCCCAGCGTGCTCAGCGATCTTACGCTTTGCCGCCTGCAGCACCCGGCGCTTTGTGTCTGTGAGCTCGTGCTGCAGACGTGCATTTTCTTCCAGCAGCTGTTGTACACGTGACTGAGAGGCCTGTGTGTGTTTACATGCGTGTATGTGTGTGTACATGTATGAAAGCGTGCATGTGCATGCATGTGTGCGTACGTGTGTACACGTGCACACGTTAGCGTGTGTTCTTGTGCCTTCATGTGTGTGCATGTAGATGTCTGTGCTGAAACTCTTCTGCAGGCGGTTGCTGCACTTGTGCCTCATACTACGTACGCGCATGTGTGCCTCTTACTACGTACGCGCATGTGGAACTCTTCTGCAGGTGGTTGCTGCACTTGTGCCTCTTACTACGTACGCGCATGTGTGCCACTTATTACGTACACACATGTGTGTTTAAATATCATGCACATACCCACACTTGTGCCTCTTACTACGTACGCGCATGTGTGTTTCAATATCATGCACATACCCACACTTGTGCCTCTTACTACGTACACGCATGTGTGTTTCAATATCATGCACGTACCCATAATGCAACACTCCTTGCACCCCACCTTAGTCACGCTTAATGCACACACCCACAAGTTCACGCACACACTTCACACTTATGTACACACACATACATACATACACACACAAACCTACAAACACGTACACAATCAACCCGGTCACAGACACAGACACATACACAAACAAACATTAAAATAACGCGATAAACATGCACCTGGAGTGTAAAAGGGTCACAAGGGTTCCCCACAACATGCACCTGTTCTTGACCAGCATCCACTCCCACAGAGGGAGCCTGCTCAGAATTTGGTCCATCAGTGCTTGCAGGATTTGACACATCGCCGTGCGTGGGCGTATTTGTAGGAGAATTTTGCTGCTGCTGCTGCTGCTGCTGCTGCTGCTGCTGCAGTTCCTCATAGCTGGCCTGTAGCTCTTTGTAGCTCCCATCCAACTCTTGGTGCTGTGTGTGTACGTGTGTATGAGTGTGTGTGTATGTGTGTGCGTACGTGTGTGTGAGTGCAAATTGTGTGTGTATGTGCATGCACTTGCTCATGCATGTGGAATAGTGTGCATGCATTTGAGAGGCTATTTACTTCACACGTGCAAATTTAGGTGTGTGTGTGTGAATCTGCATGTGTACGTGAAAATGCATACACATGTGTGCTTTGGCGTGTGTGGATGCACTGTGCTACTTTTTAAGTGGACGAGCGCATTTGAACGCACACACACACGTCATGTGTGTGTTTGTTTTGTGTGCTCAAGCTTGCACTGGAGCAAACACCTCCCGCATGCACTCACTTGTTGCGCTAGCTCTGCAAGCTGCTGCTGAAGTGCCTGAGCGGCCTCGTGTGCGGATTCGCGCATGTGGGACAGATCCTGGACCGATTGGAGGTGCTCCCTGGATTGCACTTCCCTTAGTCCACTCTCCACTGTCGCTTGCTGCTCAATCTGCGTGTGTACGCGTTTGTTGTGTACGTGTGTACGTGTGTACGTGTGTACGTGTGTACGTGTGTGTACGTGGGTACGCGTGTGTTGTGTACGTGTGTGTTGTGAATCCCTCAATTTCGTTCAGCCTGCCCTTCTGTTGCTACATGAATGAATGCAACATCACTGTCTCCTTGTGCATGTGTGTGTTGTGAGTGTGCCTGGTGGTGTGTAAGATAGACCAATGGTTACAATTTGGTCATTAATTAGCCTGCTCTGGATTGCTTTCCTATTCCTTCAGCTGTCTGCGTAGTCTGTGGCTGCGTGTGTGCGTATTTGCAAAGCTATTGTTTGGAGGAGATGAATTCTAGAGCCTCTGTACAAACACTGGTTTCCACACTGGTGATCGCAACGGATTTTCTGATCTGTAATTGCAAGGTTGAGGACGAACCAAACACGCATGATTCACATTTTGCCATGATACACCTTTGCTCAGAGCTGTTGCATCTCCAGCTCTTTGTGTGTGTCCGTGTAAAGCCACATGCACACAGAGAAGCAACCACAAAGCACATTCTGCACACACACGCATACACACACACGCGCGCACACACACACATGCGCACACACCTTCTCTTGCAGCTGCTGCACTCAAAGCTCCATGATGGCAGCCTGGGCCTCCATTTTGGCTACGCGCACAAAAGGAAGCGGACATAAGACACAGACACACACACAGACACACACACCCACGCACACCTTTTCTTGGAGCTGCTGCACTTGAAGCTCCATGCTGGCGACCTGGGCCTCCATTTCAACCACCTTGCGCTCCAAGTCCAGCCCCGTTTCAGGTTGGTGATGGTGCTGCTGCTGCTGCTGCTGCTGCTGTTGCTGCTGCTCTTTGTCCGTCTTCACTTGCACCTGCTGCTGTTGCAGCTTCTCCTGCTCAAGCTGCATCAGGACATCCCTCAGCTGGGCCGATTTCTCACGCAACTCCTGCACACACAGCAATCATGATGTGTGATGTGCGACGTGTGAAGCAAGGGAGCTGGATGAAGCTGCACACACAAATAGGGTTGGTCAGAACCATAAATGTACGGTGTATATACGGTACTTCTGGCAGGGAAATCACCATATACGGTCATGGTGGTGTATGTATACGATTCTGGCCAACCCTACACACAATCCACATACACACCTGCACCCATGCAACAAATACACCTGCGCTCACACCCACACCCACAAGCTCACACACACATTCACTCTCTCTCTCTCTCTCTCACACACACACACACACACACACACACGCAAACACAATACGCTACACACACGCTACACATACACACACCTCCTGTAGCTCCTCCACTGCCGCGTCAAGCTCCTGTGCTCGCCAGCTGTCACGCCCCATCTCGTTGAGCCTGCAGGAGTACAGTCATTATAGGAAATGACACAGCTAACGAAAGTAGATTAAATGACAGGGCTCCTGTGCTCACCAGCTGTCACACCCAATCTCACTGAGCCTTTCGGGCCTTTCGGAGCAAACCAAAAGATGAAACCACAGCTAAAATCATCTACGGGCGTCACATCTGTGTTTGCACGTGTTGCCCTCGCCCTCTAAAGCCTGCTGTTGAGACATCTGCTACAAAGCAAAGGCAGCTTCCATTGCACCGCCTCACCGAGCCTTGCATGAAGCGTTCCAATGGAAGGTAAGTCATGCAGAGTGGGATAGGTCCCTCTGTTTCAAACTTAAAAGTCACACAGAAGCCTTCGCTGCGCAGGCTTTTTGAGTATTCTTGGTTTGAGGGACGGATGAAGAAACACTACACGTGGAAAGTATGGAGCAGCACTTGGTCTTCAGACCACAGACCTTCTGAGCATTGTACATAATAGACTATACCAAAAGATCGACAGCAGAAGAGGAAGTCTCTTTTTAGGACTTCTGGCCACGATTTGGGTAACACAATGCTTTGTGGAAGAACCAAGTGAAAGTCTTCTTTGCAACCAATCTTTACTTCACAGTTTGTTTACCTTCAAACACTATGAACTACAAATTTGGAAAGCTTCCTATTCACCCGGCTCTTGGCCCTCCAGCCTCTGAGAATTTCACCAAAAAGCAGTATAATGCTTCCCAATAGAAACATTCCAGTATTATTTCTGGTGCGATACGAAACAATTTTATGATGCAGCATTTTAAAGCAAAGACAATTAACAAAGGTTTTTCTCACCCCACGGGCTTCAGGGTTCAAAGAAAAAAGGTGTCATTGATCAGCGTCACGCTCATAGTAAGAGGCCTGGTAAAAAGTCCGTCACCTGGGTCTTAGCCCGAAGCAGAAATTTGCAGGGACGAACAATGCAAGGTCGGAATTCTGTGGCGATAAGCCTACTACTCACTTAGCCTTCAGTCCTCTGGCCTCTTCCTCGCTCGTCACCATGGAAGCCTGTAGCTCCGAAACTTGACGCCTCAAATCGTGCAGCTCCTTCTCTAACTCCTGCTGCTGCTGTTGCTGCTGCTGCTGCTGGTCCTGGTCCTGTTGCAGCTGTTGCTGCTGCCCTGGTACTGCAAACACAACACAGAAGATTCAGCTGCATGCATAGCGCTCGGATTTTTGCGTCCGTCCGAGCGAATAGCCCCGCTATTCGCGAGGCAAGGTTCGCTCGGAGAGTCGGAATTGGGTCGGATTTCGCCTAATTAATTAGGCGAAATCCGCCAGCGTAATTGTCCTGCACGATCCTATATAAATAGGGTCGTGCAGGCAACCCGTGAGGGACACTGCATACGCCAATTCCGAGCAATCACAGCAATGTTGTCTTGACACGTGTCAAAACATTGAGCGCAAAACAAAGAATGCTCACATATATACACGCCCACGCACAACTCACATAACATTTTGGCGGCAGCTACGCAGCGCCCCTTGCGAGACCGTTAACAAAGCATACACAAACCACGCACACACACCATGCACACGCATGTGCACCTTGACTGCGGCTGTGCAACTCCCCCAGTGAGGCCATTAACAAAGCATACACAAACCACGCACGCACGCACGCGCACACATACACACAACACACACACGCACGTGCACCTTGACTGCGGCTGTGCAACGCCCCCAGTGAGGCCATTAACAATTAACAAAGCATACTTAAACCACGCATGCGCACACATACACAAACATGCACACCCGCGTGCACCTTGACTGCGGCTGTGCAACGCCCCCAGTGAGGCCATTAACAAAGCATTCACAAACCATGCATGCACACACATACACACACCACACACCACACATACCTGCGTGCACCTTGACTGCGGCTGTGCAACACCCCCAATGAGGCCATTAACAAAGCATTCACAAACCATGCACGCACGCACACAAACCATACACACGCGCGCACCAAGACTGCAGCTGTGCAGCGCGTCCAGTGAGGCCGTCAAGACCTTGCACATTTGCTGCAGCGCCTCCACATCCACAGCAGCTGCGTGTGTGTCCAATGCCTGCTGCGCCACACACGCCTCCAGCACAGACTGAAACGTAGCAGGTGCACTGTTTTCCACTAACACGCCGGCTCCATTTCCACACCCTTGTCCCCCTTCAAACGCAGTCAGTCCTTGCTGTGGGGTGTACGTTGGCTGGGGTGGTGATGTCGCCGTATGCGTCAAAGAGATGTCACCTCCGCTTTGCTGTTGCTGCTGCTGCTGCTGCAGCTGCAGCGTGACCTTGCTCAGCAGCACCTCCATCTCGGCCACCCTGGCATCCAACCCCCCTCTCCAAACTTCACTCCCACTGCCCTCTGTACCAGCAGCAGCAGCACCAGCTATCCCACTCCTTTCTGCAGTGGATTCTTCCACATGGGGAAAAGGTGGCACCTCTTTCACACTCCCTGAGCTGCCTGCGCTAATTAACTCCCCCCCTTTTCCACCACCATTACCACCACCTCCACCAATGCCTCCTGCCTTATTTTTGCGTCCCCCCTTACCCTTTTTCTTACCCCCACTTCCCCCGCCAGGTCCCACCTCCATCTGTTGCAGTTGTTGCTGTTGCTGCTGCTGCTCTGGACTCCCGCTTGCCTCTGCCTCACGTTGTAGGCTCCCTAAAAAGTCGAGTTGGAGATCTGGGCAAGTGAGTCAAGAATTGGTGGGAGGTCTGGGCAAGTCAGTCAATCCCAGACATCAGGGTATGTCCTCAGTGTCAGGGTCGGAGGGCTACACTACCTCTGCTCCCAAGGAAGTTATAAGTTATCCCTTGCAGTCTGGTCTTGTGAAGATTGTCTGAGGTCTGTTGTGTTTTAAAAGCTTTCTGCGCGGTCTAGGCCCTACACTGGTCTGTACCTGTTTCTGTTTACGGAGCACGCCTGCCCTTTTGCATGTCAATACGTGTGTATGTATTCATCAAAAGGTCTGACAGTGTATATGTATTTCCCACCCCCTTTTCCTTCTTTGTTCAACAAAAAGCACACGTTCAACGACACACAAATCGAATTTAGCCGGTGAATGAGCAGTTGCAGACGCTCTGTTTGTGATGTGTGTATGTGTGCAAGTTAATGCATGGGTACGTATAAGGAAGCAGGCAGGCATGAATATAAAATATGTTAATATGTGTGTGTGACAGTTGGGGGGTTGGAGGATAGAAAGAAAGGGAGAACGGTCCACACCAGCACACGCACGCACAAGCGCGCACACACACACACACACACACACACACACACACACACACACACACACACACACACACACACACACGACAAGCCCTCACACACACGCACGCACGCACACGCACACACGCACACACACACTCATACACACCTGCAGCACTCGTAGCATATTTTTGTATCTTCCCTGCATCCTGCACCAAATCACCGAGGCCTTGCAGCAATACAGTCACATCCGCACTGCCATCTGTTGCTTGCCATGCCACGCCGTGCTGTGCTGCGCCCCCCTGCTGCTGTGCCTGCTGGGCGACCGCGGCAGACGCAACCGGCAGGGCGTGCTGCAGCAGCGGCAGCAGCACCAGCAGCAGCTGGTGCTCCTGTGTGTGCTTTTTGTGCTGCGTGTCATTGTGCTGGAGCTGCTGCTGTGGTTCTAAAGGCTCCTGCGAGGAGGGTGTGTGCACCTCATGTGCCGCCCTGAGTGCTTGCTGCTGCTGCTGCTGCTGTTCTTGCTCTTGCTGTTGCTGCTGCTGCTGCTGCTTCTCCACCTGCTGCCGTGCTGTCCGTAGCTGAGCTTCCAAACCCTCTGAACAGGCCCTGCGATGAAGTCCATTGACGTGGCATTGAGCAAACAGAAGAAGACTAAACAGGTAGCTTCAACAACCTGCGTGCAGCTTGCTAGTCTACTGTGTGTGTTGTGTGTGTGTATGTGTGTGTGTGTTGTGTGTGTGTATGTGCTGCATGCAGCTTGCTAGCCTACTCCGTCTGTGACACTTTGTACATAGAATCGTTCTCTACCTGCCAACTAATAAGACACATCAAGGTTAAAGAAACTAAGTGGGCACCGCGGGGAACCATCACACCTCACATGCATAGAGTTGGCAAGAACCATAAGTATACAGTGCATATATGGTATTTGGCAGGGAAATCACCAAATATACGGTCATATACGGTAGTGCATACATGCGGCTCTGGCCAACCCGACACATGCATCAAGGCAAAGGAGCATCGCATGAGCAAATGAACACGCTGCTATCTACATCACCCTGCCCGCAACTCAGCGGTCACACACACACACACACACACACACACACACACACACACACACACAAACACACACACACACACAAACACACACACACGAGCCCTGCAGTCGTTACTGCTTTCCCCAATGCTCAAGGGCGGCACAGCATGCTGATAGCATTCGCCTGGCCTTTGCAAACCGGCTGTGCCTAAAGCCACCTGCACTGCCTGACTACCCCTAGCCTTTGCAAAAATGGCCTAGCTTTTGCAATGGCCCAGCTTCGCCAGATCCTTTGAGCCTTATGAACCAAACCTATGAGGCCATCTTTCTGCTGTACAGCTTGTATAAATCTTACGACGCAAATTTTACAGATAGGCCTGTGACTCATTTATTATGACAGAGGGGAGGTAAGGTAACTTTATCATAAATGTTGGGATGCAGGATGCACTGCCTGTGATTGGTGCAAGTGCCCATGAAGGCATGCACACATGGGGCACAAGCAGGGCCGTGTGAAACAGGGCAGTGTGAAGCAGGGCCGTGCGGAATGCAGGCAACGATACAGCTCTGCTTGCCTGTAAAGCATGCACACATGGGGCACAAGCAGGGCAGTGTGAAGCAGGTTCGTACAGAATGCATGCAACGACACAGCTGCTTCATGCAGCAAAGAAAATGTGTGAGCAAGGAAGGAATTGAGAAGGAGACGCAGGGTGAAGCAGGGTTGTGCAGAATGCGTGCAACGACACAGCTGCTTCTTGCGGCAGAAAGAACATGTGACCAAAGGTGTAAAAGTGGGCAGAGGAGAATGAGTACGGATCCAACCTCTGTGCAAGCAGCTGCTCCTCCAATTCGTCCATCCGTATTTGCCCCTTTGCCAGCTGCTGACTCGCTTCAATCAGCCCATGCTCTGCCGCACTTAGCTGACCTTCAAGCAAACTCACTCGCTCTTGGAAATCTGCAAGCTCTGCCTGTGATGGCGTCAAGTGTGTGTGTGTGTGTATGCGTGTATGCGTGTGTGTATGTGTGTGTTTGCGCGTGCGTGTGTGTGTGTGCGCTTGTGCGCAAGGACCCTAATGTTGCAAGAAATCTTTACAGATTTGGTTTCAACTGGCCTTCTTTGAGAACTTGTCATCCCTGGCTACAAGCTCCGCATTCAGTTGCCAAAATATCTGAACAAAATGAGAGCTGATGTCTTGCGATGAAAGTTTCATCTCACAGTTACCATGGGCAATTG
>Ga0307947_1000983_pt1:15000-21761 | contig 21761 bp, 26 predicted proteins | sample OrgLakmetagen232_FD_201840 | JGI IMG/M metagenome (GOLD analysis project Ga0307947, IMG submission 201840) | Saline water microbial communities from Organic Lake, Antarctica - #232 | ecosystem: Environmental > Aquatic > Non-marine Saline and Alkaline > Saline | place: Antarctica...
CGCACACTCCTACACAAACACAGTCAATCTCACCTCCCTCTCTTGGGCCATACTGCGCAGTGCCTCTTTCAAGCTGTGGGCTTGCTGCTCCATGGCAGTGCAGCGCTCCTACGAAACCATGGCGTACACATTTTAGTCAATGGCACACACATCATTAGGGTTGGCAAGAACCACACTCGTTCGGAATTTTACAGTTGTAAATAGGGCTGGCCAGAATTATATAGGTGTATGTACGACATTTTCGGCAGGGAATTTTTCACATTTACCGCCACATACAGTGTGTGTGTACGGTTCTGGCTGATTTGCAGCAGGGACATTTATAAACATATAAACAAATATATATATATATATATATATATATATATATATATACAGTCACATACGGTAGGTATGTGTGTACGGTTTTGGCTGACCCTGGTCGTAAACAGTGAAAGTGTTTGCTCCTGGCCAAAATTTGACAAGTAACAACTTAGCTATAAGGTTTACAAGTATATTAGCTATAAGGTTTACCAGTATATTTACGGCGTGCATGCTCGAATGTCCACACACAGGTGTCTTTTAAATGTATATGAACCTAACGAAGGTCGAACAATTTTGTCACAGACATTGTACATACACCCTTCTGGCCAACCCTGAACATGGCCCATGTGCATTCGCATCAACTGCAGAACTCCACGTTCGTTGCCAACTCAGAATAGGAGTTCAGGAGAAACATACTGCAGCACATGCAACACATGCAATAGGAGAACACACACTGCAACACATGCAACACTGCACGCAGTACCATGAAAATAATGCAGCGCCTCACACCTTCTTTTACAAAAGAACTCTGCCTAGCCTTGCCTGTGTATCATACCATAGTACATTCCCCTGCACCACATACAGTGAGTACCCCGTATGTGCATAATCGCATAATCGCTGATGCAACATAGCATCTTGCCCGCATCTCAGGTGAGGTGTCGTGCCTTACAACAATCTTCCTCTCGACTAGCCGCACCTCTGCATCATACAACCCTCTCCTGCACATGCACGTTCAGCATCACTGCATTGCAATGATGCGATGATGCAGCATCTCACGCACTTCACAAAGCTGTTCTCTGACTAGCCGCATTTGTGCATCATACCGTTCTCTGCTGCACACACCGTACCATCACCATTGCAGTGCTGGTTTGATTTTACGTCTCACAATTTTTACAGATCCCCATCACCATTGCAGTGGTTTGTTTCACCATCACCATTGCAGTGCTGGTGTGCTTTTACGTCTCACAATCTTCACAGATTCCCCTCTGACTAGCCGCACCTGTGCATCTCCTGCAGCCCTCTCAGCCGCTACGGCTGTCGCACGCTTTGTCTGCAACTCCTACGCGCACAGAAATGCACATTAAGGAAACAGAGGTGCATGGTCAGAAAAAAGGGCTCTTGCCCTCCCAGCCGTTGTTTGCTACGAATGCAATAAATACAATATACACACAACCTAAACAACTGTGAGCTGGTCCCTATGCTGCTACCTGCTGCGACTGAAATGCACAAACGAATGCGCACAAGCACGGAAACACACGCTCCTACCTGCTGCATGGCAGCTAACTGATCCTCGTGCGCTAAAGCCCCATCGCGGCTGGCTTGGGCCAATGCAGACACCTGCCTCTCAGACGCAGCCAACGCAGCCTCTGCCGCCTGCAAGTTTGTGTGTATGTGTGTGAGTGTGAGTGTGAGTGTGTGTGTTTGCCTGCTTATGCGGAGGGGATGTGTGGTACTTGCATTTTGATCTATGCAATTTTATGTGTAAGTGTACGTGTCTGTGTCCGTTGAGTGTTTACTTGCGTGCATGATATAACGCGAGCTGGGTGAGTAAGTGAGCCTAGTAATTTCATACATACGGAGGAGAGCAGTTGTGTCACGTGTGAGCAGAATGCTCTTCCGTGTTTGGCGGCTTGAAGTATTAGCGGACAATTTCTGAGACAAGGAGTGCCAAAACATACCTAAGATGTCAAACAAGCTTATGTGTTTCAAAACACTAGCCTGAGCACGCACGCATGCACATACACACACACACAAACACAAACACAGACCTCTGCGCGCTCCTTGACAGCTTTGAGCTCCTTATCGGCTTTGAGGCCTCCTCCTGCGGAACTAGCAGATTTCTGACGCTGACGCTGCTGCGCTTCTTCAAGTTGCAATTTCACGCTCTCAAGCTCCTGCTGAAGGGCCTGCACATCCTGTGTGTGTTTGTTGCGTGCATGTTTGTGTGTTCCTATGTGTGTGCCTGTTTGTGTGTACGTATGTGTCTTTTTGCATGCGTGTCCAGGCACCTGCTAGTCTGCTTATTGTTACGGTCTTGTGCGTGTCCTAGAAGCCTGCAATGCTGTATGTGGTGGCAATGCTATTAAATCTCAGCACATTAGTCCATATAAGTGCACACAGCTTCAAAGTCAGACCCATGTGTCTTTCTTAACAGCTTACCGTGCTTTCGGGCTGCAGCTGCTGCTTGAGATCTGCACGTGTGCGCATGTTTGTGTGTCGTACATTGGGGAAACTCATGGTTGATCAAACAGGAGCAGTGTAAAGAGAATTTAAAAGGATCACACACAAACTGTAATGTGGAGAGGGCCAGCAGAGACACACCAACACGACTACTCTTGCAATACTCGTTACACGTTACTTTGTGTGCATGTGCGCAGGTCAGTTACGCACCGCTCAGCTGCTTATCCCGCAGCTTCAACTTCTTCAACACATCCAAAATGCTACGCTGCAGCTCCTCTTTGGATTTGGACGCGATAGCAGCGGGAATCCCTCTGGCAGAGGAATTGCTTGCCACCGACTTTGTTGGGGAAGGTGGCTCCATGCTGTGTGTTGCTTCACTGCTGAGAAGGAAGAGTCATCCCAGCTGTGGAGAAGAACAAGCAGCTGGTTTCACAAAGATATTTGAAGGACAGTGGGCGCAGGCGTGCCATCAAGGGGTCTGCAAGTCCATCAGGTACAAGTGTGCTGAACAGGACCCACCTCCTTCACCCTTGCAGGCAAGCGAGCAGCAAATCAGGTTGGCAGAGGACGTTCATTGGAAATACTCTAGAAATATACAGTACGCAGAAATATATATTAAGATTTTTTATACATATTATTTTCAGGCATTGCAGGAAGTTAGTCATGGTTCATGGTATGGTTCTCAGGGCTGCCTTGGCCGGCTGATATGGTGCTATCAAATGTTTTGAACTGTCCTGGTGAGTGCCAGCTCGGATCCAGGGCCATTCTAAGTGCAAGCCCAACATGTTCCAAAAATTGACTGAACCACCCCGGTGATCCTCTATTCACCATACCCCATGCAGATGTCCTGCACACACTCTCACAAATGAACATATTCAGCCGCAATTGTGCTTGCATATGCCTAATGTTTAAAAGCACAAAACACACAGACGCAAAAAGACACCCAATCAATTAAATAGACACACACACACACTATTACACACACACATATATGCGCACACCCACACACACACACCCACAAAAAAGTCACTTACATACAAGACACACACACACACATACACACACAGCGACACAGACTGACACGCAGGTGTGCGCACACACACGCAAACCCAAATACGCACATATACACACATGTACACACAAGCATACAGATAAACATTACTTACAAAACACGCGCACGCACATAGAGTACATGTAGGTACATACAAATCACACACACACAAAGAACATGTACGCACACACACAAATACACAAACGCACGCGTGCGCACGCACACACACACACACACACACACACATACGGGCGTCCTCTTCTGGCAGGCACTTATGACCACCACGTCCATACGAACCCCCGGCTCCATATTTGCCAAGCTCATTGAGGCCAACAACGGGAAAAAGCAAGAGGGTGCTGCAAGGGGAGACGGGTTCTGTTATTTTGTGGGCGGCAGGGGTAGTGGCAAATCCACACTTTTGAACCGCTACTTGTACCCTTCCAGGGTGAGCATTATGAGCAGCAATGGGTTGAGGACATGTAAGAGCAGTAGCAATTGTGCGCGTGCCCCCCCCCCTCCCCCCTTCCCCCCCCACACACACATACTCACAAACACGCACATACACGCATTCATTTACACATACACACATACACATACACATGCACATATGGCACATGTACCCAGTCGTTCAATCAGGTGCATTCATTGCACTGAACATTCACGCACTCGCCCCTCTGCTCCCCAGGTTGAGGTGCCAAAGCCTTCAGAGGGCTTAGAATACACATATGCCCGGAAGCCAAGCCAGTATGACCATGAAAAGAAGGATTTAGCACACATCTGGGAGGTAAGCCCACAGGCACGATTTGCAGCAACAAATGACCTGTACACACACACACACACACACACATTCCCACATACACATACACACAAATACCCACACTCTTTACAATACGTGATGTCACATATGTGGAAAGCGGTCTTGCATGCTGCCGCCTAGGAGCATCCCTGACCTGTAAATCTTTTCCCGTCTACCCTGCACAGTACGCGCACACACACATACATACATACACACACACAAAAATGCACACACATACAATTCAGTGTACCACTCAGTCTTCTCCATTCGCCCTGGTGTTTTATCCGCAACGCTATTTCACATGTGTTATTAAGGAAGGTCCCTCCCTTCCGTGCTGCTGCCTATCTAGTTCCTCTTTCTTCACACTTTCTGTTCCTTCTTCTCACTCCCAACCCTCTCAAACACCCTCAATGCATAGGCTTTTTCTGGATGCACAGGCAAGCACACACACACACATACATGCACACATACACAGGTTGGTGGCAGCCAAGAGTTTGCCGATGGCTTTGCCCAAGGGGAGGCGGGCTTCCTCAACCCCAAGCAAGTCACAACGTCTGTTATAGTCATTGCGGTAGACTTGTCTGACCCTCCCTCTGTGCTCCCTACCCTGTTGGGCTGGCTAGACCGCATTAAGGTGAGGTCAGCTACCGCACCCGCATCAGATCACCCATTATTGTGGCCGAGATGTGTGATGCGATGTTTGATCCTTGTGCTTGTGCGTTACAGCAATGGTCTTGCGCAGGAAGATACCATGACAGCTCAGATCACACACTCTGTTGGCCGATTGGCCGAGATGCATGTCGGATGCTTGCGCCTGAGCTCTACTGCAATGGTTTTGTTATGAAGATGCTATGAAAGCATCAGACCACCCGCTCTTGTGGCTGAGATGTTCGATCCTTGTACCTGTGCAACCCCCTCTCAGAAAACGATTTCTTCTTGACAACAGTAACTGCCCCACCCCCCAATACGTATTTTACATACATGGGCCAGGATGCTCCATTAAGCATAACTTTTGGACGGCATGTACAATTCCGATAAAAATTATATATTTGGAATCCTCACGTCAAGAGCTATCTATTGGTCTATGTATGGGTCCAATCGGAGGGGGGGGGGTCTTGGGGGGGTCAGAGTTTTTCGGACCCCCCCCTCCAAAAAAATACTGGACCACTTCTACAAAATTGTAAATACATCATCGGAACCCGCAGTCGATTGGCACCCTTTTTGAGCAAATTGGGTTAAGGGGGGTCTGTGGACATGTCCAAAAGTCAGAGGCACACGCGCTCGGGTGCAGGCCGCGGGGTGAGTCCAGCCAATGAAGCAGCAAATTACCCAATCTTACAGGATTGTGCCAGCATGAGACAGTCAGTGGAATTCTGAAACAATGGAAGCAATGTGGGACTGTGCAAGCCAGTTATGGGTGCCTGGTAGGTCACATGTGCATGGGCGTCCGTATCTCAGTTTTTGCCCCATAACCCTGCAACACCTCAGTTTTAGGTCTTGATGAGTATGCAGATGGATGCCTTTTTTAAAAAGGAGCAGATTAGTACCCTTTTTGTCCGGGTGGGGGCACCGGAAGGGGGGTTAGGGGGGGGGGGCAGGGAGGTCCAGCCCAAAAATTATACATGCCTATACAAGATTTTATTTCCTGGAGCCTCCTGCATGGGCTGAGAGTTTTATACCGTGCACTGTTAGAAAACATACATACAACAATTTCACACAACCTTGTTGGACAATTCGATCATAGAAAAACGTAATTAGGGCAAGAGCCTCGAGCATGCACAGTTGCTCTGGACAACCTTGGCATACACATGCACACGCATACACACACGTACAGTCACAAACAAACATATAAAGGAAGATATTATCTCATACACGTGCACACGCCTGAACACACTAGTACACACGTCTCAGCCGTTGCACCTGTTTGATCACTGACTGCAGGCAAAGCTGGATCTCACGTACGGCAAGTTTGAGAAGAAGGGATTAGCACTTCCAGGGCAGCTCAAGTTGCGGGCAAAGGTACACAAATGATTGAATGCATTGAAGGACTCGCTTGCATGTTCTAGCTATGCTCAAATATTATAAATGTGTGTCTTTGTGCTGTGCTCTGTTGCAAGCGAGTTTGATCGTCTACACAGAGATTAGGATTCGATGAGCTCTCACACAGTCTGTATGCACACAGTGCGTCAAGGTCTGTATGCACACAGTACTTAAAGGTCTGTATGCACACAGCGCTTCAAGGTCTGTATGCACACAGCGCTTCAAGGTCTGTATGCACACAGCGCGTCAAGGTCTGTATGCACACAGCGCTTCAAGGTCTGTATGCACACAGTGCGTCAAGGTCTGTATGCATACAGTGCGTCAAGATCTGTATGCACACAGCGCTTCAAGGTCTGTATGCATACAGTGCGTCAAGGTCTGTATGCACACAGT
>Ga0307947_1000985_pt1 | contig 21751 bp, 29 predicted proteins | sample OrgLakmetagen232_FD_201840 | JGI IMG/M metagenome (GOLD analysis project Ga0307947, IMG submission 201840) | Saline water microbial communities from Organic Lake, Antarctica - #232 | ecosystem: Environmental > Aquatic > Non-marine Saline and Alkaline > Saline | place: Antarctica: Organic Lake...
GTGCTTTATAATTTGTCGGGGGCAACTTCACAGAATGCTGAATGCATCAAAAAAATCCTGAGCTCAAGCCCTGTTGGTTGGCAACATTGCTGGGTACCTTCTATCTTGGGGGGGGGGGGTCAGGGTGCCTGGTCACGGATGTGCACGGATGCTCTTTGGTATGCCACGGGGGTGCGTTCAGGCAAATAACCAGCAGCTGGTTCCAAACTTGCATAATGCTGATTTGCATGATAGATAATGTACTGCATAGACCAAATAAAAAGGTGCACCGTTTTAGGTTTCCGCTGGATTTGTGCACCAAGCAGGTGGTCAGTGACTTTTGCCGTATAATTCTTCTTGCCACAATAGATAGAACAGTTACTTTCAAAAGGGGCAGAACAACACTTTTTCTATTGTGATGGGGGTCTAGGGGGGAGGGTCAATTTGGACCAGAGGCCAAAACCTATACGCGGCTGCAAGGCCACCTACGCCTCCTATGCCGTATACGCCTCCTAGCTGTTGCGTGCATTATGGTCATCATCTGTTAGCCCTATTTTGCGCTGCCTGTGAAACCAGGTGTGCGCTGTGGATTATTGGATGTTCCTACCTGCTGCTCTTATTTCTTTTGCTGTCCCCCCCCCCCCCGCCACCCACTTCTGATGCTCCACTCGTGCTGTGGAGCCACTTCCTGTCCATCACTAAGGCCACACCTACCTGTTACTCACATGCTTATGATGCTCCCACCACCACCCATTCCTTTTGATCCACTCAGACTGTGGAGCCACTCCCTGTTCGTGCTGCGCCTGGTCTCATATGAGTCTGACTCGCGCATGGTGTGCGAAAAGCTGGTGGAAATGTTCAGGTGCGGCCTCAAATCAATGGGCATGCGCCAAGTAAGTGCAAATAGACCCTTGACCAGAACAACAAAATGTGAGATGCGGTTCCCCACTCTTATGCGTGAAGTGGAAATGCTGGAATGCAAGCCCTCACTTTCTTGTGTGTGTGAGTGTGCGTTTGTGTGTGTGAGTGAGTAAGTGTGTGCGTGCGTGCGTGTGTGTGGCTATAGTGTGTGCACGTGTTCTGAGACGCCTCATTTTGACATCTCGACTTCTCAGACCTTCTGCACGAGATACAGCAGTAACGACTGTAAGAAACGCCTCCTTCCTGTTGCTGTTACTGCAACGCTGCAGTCAAATGGACGCCCGCGACTTTGTTGAGGTGGTGTCCTGCCGGCTGGGCGACCTGTTCAATGCCATCCTTGAGGATCCTGACCTCCTTCACGTGGTGGCCCACTTGCTGGCCCAGCCCCCCAACAACCAGTTGCAGGTGCGCCCTACATGTGTTGCCTCCGTTGTTTTACTTGCTGGCTCAGCCCCCAAACAACCAGTTGCAGGTGCGCCCTACATGTGTTGCCTCCGTTGTTTTACCTGCTGGCTCAGCCCCCAAACAACCAGTTGCAGGTGCACCCTACATGTGTTGCCTCCGTTGTTTTGCGTCACAAAAGAGGTTTGTTCAAGGTTTCTACATCCCCTCAATCTTCCTGCTCAGCGGCGCAGGGTTCCTCCCTCTCTGAACAGCTTGGCAAACAAGTGCTGTATGTAAGACCCCCTAAAACCGTTTCCTCCCCCCCAACACCGTTTCCTCCCTGTTTCCTATTTTCTTTCTTCCTGCGTAGCCTCTCCTTATTTCCTTCAATCTCATCACGTCTCCCTTGCTGCTGAACTCCTTCCCCGTTTTGCTGCATATCTAGGGTTGGCCAGAACCGTATATATACCCCGTATATGACCGTATATTGGTAGGAAAATTTCTACCAAATATCCGAATATACTCCTTATATATATATGATTCTGGCCAACCCTATGCATATCACACCGCTCACCAGATTTTCTATGTACCCTCCCCTCCCACTCTGACTACACTTGCCACCCTTATCTCTATTTCCCCCTCCCACACGGTCCCCAAACTTTGCGTTGGTTGAACTGCTTGCCCTCCTTTCATGATACCACCCTCCTGCACACCAACCTGTCTGTGTCCCCCCCTCTTTGACATTGCTCACCTCTGCCATTTTAAAACGTACCTCCCTCTGCACAGCGCTCCTTCTTTGCGTTGCTGCTTGACTACTTGGCTTCTGAGAAGCTTGAGCTGCTGGCCAATCTGGACTCAAAAGAGGGAGCTGTCACACTGAGGCTGTTTAAGCTCGTGTTTGCAGCCTTTCCCAGCATTATTGAACTGGAGCCAGTCATGGCACCTCAGGTGTGTAACGTGATAGGGCTGTGTGTGTACGTGTATGGGTATGCACGTGTGTGCATGCATATGTTTGTGTACGTGTTTGTATGTGTGTGTTTGTGTGTATGCATGTATGTATGTGTATGTCGCGTCTTCTGAAGCGCTGCTTGCGCTTCACAGTGTCAGCCGTGCACGCCTTTCTGCTTCAATCACACGCGTATGCATTCTTCGTCACACTTGAATGCAGGTCGTGCGTCTTTTGGAGCGCTGCCTGCGCCTTGTAGTGTCAGAGGTGCATCCCAGAGGCTATCTGGAGCTCATGCGTACCATTTTCAAGCTTGTCATCCAGGTAGGGCGTATGTGGTTTTTTGCCAGGCATGTGCGTGCAGGTTGTGCTGTCAAAGATGGGAGTGTGTATGGTTGCTGCATGGGTTCCAGCAGTGTGCCTGCGTGACTGCATTTTGAGCAGGGCGCATTGGGCATGAGCTAATACTCCAGGGGGTCGTATACGCACTGTTGCTGTTCCAGCGAGCGCGAAGAGTGTGAGCTTGTTGTGTTTAGCCTATTGTTGTAATAGTTGTAATGCAACAACTGCATACCCCCCCCCCCCCAACCTGTAGTTAAACTGCTTTTCAGATGCTGCAAGTGCTCTCACGCTTTACACACATACATCACACACACATTATTCAAAATATCTAGTTATTGCAGACCGGTGGGCAGCTGACGACTCTTCACTATTATCTAAGCGCCCTCACTGTTTCTAAGCACACATCGCTCACACATTACCCAAGCTCTCCTTCCATGCACACATGGAGGCCAGTAGGCAGCTGACATCTCTTCACATCATTTCAAGCGCGCTCAATTGTTTTGAGCACACATCACTCACACATGAGCCACGCTCCCATTCCCTTTCACACTTGCAGGCTAGTGGGCAGCTGAAGACCCTTCACTCCGATCTGGTGCCCTTGCTGCAGCCCTGCCTGGTCCGCTTTCTGGCCATGCTCAATGGTCCCAATGCAGGTTTGTGTATTGTAATCATACATTTTCAACCATTCAACCACACACCTGATAGTACCATCCGCACAATCGACAACCTACTCCCAAGCCACCCCCTCAGTTCAGCTTCCACCCAGCTCTGATATGCTCTGTACTGCATCATCCCACCACCTTGTTATCAATTACCACCTCATTCTTACAAATTTCCTGACCACTCCGACTCCTATCACCGCGTCATCCCTGCCCATCCCATTCCCTATTTTCACCACTTTGCTATCCCTGACCATTCCAGTTCCTACCACCTTGTCATCCCTTCCACCCTCATTCCTATCACTGCGTCATCCCTGGCCATCCCACTCCGTATACCCCCTGGCTGTCCCCATGAGCAACCCTCCCCAACCAGTCTCACTGAGCTCTCCACCCAATTCTAAGCACCCTATACCTAATCTGAATGTAACATACTTGATGTTATATCTAAACCATTGACATTTGCTGGAAATTTGGCATTCTGGGGGGTTTCGTAAGGCCGGGTGCGTATTTTGCACCCACTTTGGCAGGGAAAAGATGCATTTCTGAATTTTCCCCCGATCGACTTCTGCTTCAGGTATAAGCATTATAAATGTAATATAGCAATGCTTAATGTCGAACTTGGGGCAGAGGAACTGGGAATGCCGGCAAGTGGGATGAAGGGACATAGGAGGAAAAGACAAGAAAAATCTGTTGCTCCTTGCCTGCTGCAAGTTTCAGCCCGGTTTTTGCTCTCAGTGTTGCGGGATTTATTACTGGTCAATATAAAAAGGAAATGGGGCCAATCGGTGGCCTGGTTGGAATTTGATGGACTATTTCGACCCCTTACATGCAGCAATCTTGGCTGGAGTTATTTTCGGCCCCATTTCATTCCCTCAGTTTTACACCAGAGTCGCAAACCAGATAATCAAGAAATTTAAAGTTTAGATGGCAGATTGGTGCAGTTTGTGAGCAATGATGTATGTTTTGTACTCTGAAACTTTCAAGAGTTGCCAGTCTCTTTGCCTGTTTTCTTTATAGACACGTGTGAAGAAAAAATCCAGCTATCCAACGCAACTTTCAGGTCCCAAAATGGTGAAGGAACAGGGGAGATAGAGCCAAATTTGGCTTATTGGGACTGTTTGGCTTGCAAAGGGATGGGCCGTTCATGGAGACAGCCACCTTGTCATTCCTTCATTCCTCATTTCACCACTTTGCTGTCCCTGACCACCTCACTCTATCCACCTGGTCACCCCTTACTCCCTAATCCAATCATTGTGCTTCATACACAAACATACTTTCTTACACTCACAAGCTTCATGACGAAAACACTTTTCATCAGAGTAGACAAGCACATACACACACTCACTCACATGTACGTCAAATACATTTTGACAAAACATCCACACGCAACACCAAACACACGTACACGTACTGCTTCATGGTGCAGATAACCTGCGTCCACTTTTGGTGGAGCTCTGCCTCACTCTGCCAGCACAGCTCAACTCCCTCATTCCGCTCATGCCTCGCTTGGCTCGCCCCCTCCTGAACGCGCTCTCCCAGGTGTGCATTACTGCCTGTATGTGTGTGTGTATTTGCGCTTGTATGTGTATGTATGTGTGTACGTGGGTGTGTGCGTGTTTATGTGCGTGTGTGCGTGCGTGTGTGTGTGCGTGCGTGCCTGCGTGTGTGTGTGTGTGTGCGTGCGTGTGTGTGTGCGTGCGTGCCTGCGTGTGTGTGTGTGTTTGTGTGTGTGCATGTGTGCGTGCGTTTGCATTTGCGCTTTTATGTGTGTGCATGTGTGTGTGCGTGTGTATGTGTCCTTAGTTTCACTGGTGCTAAATGCAGCCTTACTCTTTTCATGCCTCACTTGGATCACCCCCTCTTTTAACGCACTCGCGCGGGTGCACGTATGCTTGTGTGTGCATATTTGCATGCGTGAACGCGTGTGTGTTTGTCTGCATGTACGTGCGTGTGTTTGTGGCGCAGGAGCTGGAAAGAGCTACGTAGCTGGTAATACAATGCAAGGAAGTTGCTGTCGTTTCTCCCGCAGCTAGCCTGATTCCTTCTTTCCCGATACATTGTTTAAATCAGCCCCTTCTGAACACGCTTGCTCTGGTAATTCATTAGTCAGATGCTTAAAATAATGATTGTTGATCTGGAAGGGACAGCTACAAAACTCACAAATTGCAGTGTCCCAGCAAACTAAGCATTCACCTTTCACGCTCAAAAGCTTTGAGCCTGTGCATGGTGCATGTGAGATGATAAAACCTGACGAATTGATCATATGTGTCCTGGACTTAAGAGTACCTTACTTCTGGATTTAGAAGTAGCTTAACACTGCAATGGTTGCGTGTACACTCAGGGACCTGATGAGCTGGTCATGCAAGGCCTGCGCACATTGGAGGTTTGGGTGGACAACTTCAACCCAGAGTACATTGAGGTAAGAGCGTGATTTGGGGGGACGGCGGAGCTGATCGCACTTTGTGTCGTTTGGTTCCGAGTTTTTTTGGCAGTTAGTTAGTTAGTTAGTAGGTCTACTACATCAAGGTCAGCATGAGCAGGGGGAGGGTGATTGCAGATGTTGGTCACGCAGATGCGTTTGCCTCATTCACTAGCAACACACCCTGCGCACTCACTGGTGCTGATTGCAGATGTGGTTCACGCATATGTATTTGCCTCGCTCACTAGCGACGCACATCCTGCACACTCACAGGTGGTGATTGCAGATGTGGTCCACGAGTTCATGTCTGCGCTGTGGGCTCTGCTGCGCCCGGGCAACCCAATGGCCTCCAAAGCATTGTACATCCTGGGCAAGCTGGGAGGACACAACCGCCGCTTCCTCAAAGATCCCCTCAAGTACGTCATGCTGTGCTCACTGTGCTGTGTGGGTATGTGTGTGTATGTGTGTGTTAGTGCGTGCCATTGTGCGTGTGGATTTGTGTGTGTAATTTGAGGTGATCTTGTGCAAGTACATTCTGTGTCCATGAGCACTGTAATCTTCCCTAGACGACTGAGACTGTATGCTCTTTGTTTCTTCTCTTTGATGGTGCATTGTTCTTTTTGCCCGTAAGTGCAAGGAAGGGCGGAAGTGTGGTGCAACGAGTTCCATCTGGCCACCTTGCGCTTTACTGCAAGGTGCAATTCCAAGAAGCCCAGACTCCAAAAGTTACCAAATGCTCTCAGGATGCTTACGTTATGCATAGACAGTATGTAATCAAAAGAACACAAGCACCTTTGTCTGAGATATGGTGGCACGCAGTATTTATATGATAAATTATTCCTTCATCATATAAACGTGTGTGCCTCCCTCCTATGTGCAGGCTCAAGTACAAGGAAAATTCAGAGTATGGACTGCGCCTGATCTTGACTTTCAAGCCCTCAACAAACGTGTGTGCCTTCCTCCTATGTGCAGGCTCAAGTACAAGGAAAATTCAGAGTATGGACTGCGCCTGATCTTGACTTTCAAGCCCTCGTTGTCCTTCCTCACACCCCTGGACACCTGCATGGCTCTCGCAAAAGCCTCCCTGTTCAGCCCCACACTGCTGGGAGACGGTGCGTGAAGATGCATTTCCTTACAAATGTGAATCATGCGCACCTGTGCACACCTGATTGCACACCTGCATGGCTCTAAAGGCCTGCCTGTTTGGCCCCTCACCGCCAGGAGCTGATACCAAAAAGGCGCTTATTTGTGAATATGCACCTGCTCATGCATTTTTGTAATGATACGGGTGTATGCAATTTGCATCTAAAAAGGCGTGCACGGCTCTAGCAAAGGCCTTCCTGCTCAGGCTCACACCCTGGGGGACGGCACATTGCTCTTTGCCAGCAAAATAAATCCACATGCATCTCTGTCCACTCAATCGTCGGATGCAAGATGGGTTTTCTCTTCAGCCCCCCACCTCCCAGGGGATGAAGTGCTGCTGTTGTAAGTGTAGATCTGATCGTTTGGGGAACTGTCTGTTATAAGTGTAGATCTGCTCTTACCTGCTCGTTCTTTGCTGCCGATGATACAATGGGCGCCACTTCTTCCAACTACTCATACCTTGGCAAACATTGCTTCTTTTGTGGCTCTTTCCATATGTTTGTGGCACAGTCTTCGATGAGATAGTGCAACTGGAACTTCTGTTTACAAAGCCCATCATATTTGTTTCCACGCTTTGATTCTTGTGCTCTTATTCAGTTTATTTGATTCCAAGGGTTCATCTGCATCATCTGGAAAACTGTCTCACATGCTGCGCCGCAGTTGGCATTCTTTCAGCAATGAATTGCCTTATCACATGCTGCGTCGCAGTAGGCATTCTTTCAGCAACGAAGTGCCATCAGCGTGGCGCATGCTGTGCTGTATCCAGCAAGACTCTTGCACTCCTCTTGAATCAGCCTCGATCGTTTGTCTCACACGCTGCAAGGATGTACTCAAACATATCCTTGAAACCATCAATGAGCGACATCACGACATCGTAATCGTAATTTTGCCATAACGTGTGTGTGTGTGCGTGTGTGTGTGTGTAGTACAGCAAGCAAATGTGCTGTGCTAGCTCCAGATCAGTCTGTGTAGGCAAATTAGCAACCATTTGCTCACACACACCCTTCTGCACTTGTTGCCCTCTGTTTGTGGCTCCCACAGGTTGAGTGTCACTGCCAGCAAATTGCGCTGCGCTTCCTTTGATCAAAGAGCCTCTGTCCTCAAACAACTATTCTGTATACACACACACACACATACACGCACACACATTGCAGCGGCCAACAACCTATACTACCGGCAGCAAGCGCTGCGCTTCCTGCAGATCAGCCTGGCTTCTGTGCTCAACCTACGTGGTTGTGAGGACATCAGCGCCCCTGCCTTTCCCCCTCCCTCTGACGACCAGCAGGCACCTGGCATGCCTGTGAAAGCAGCCACCGCACCTGCAGCAGCACCAGGAGCAGCAGCAGCCACAGCACCCGCAGCAACAGCAGGCGCACCTTGCCTAACAGCACCCGCAGCAGCACCAGGAGCAGCAGTGCCAGCATCAGGGGGTGTTGCACCTGATCAAAGTGCTGCTCCTCCTGTGGGTGTTGGTGCGATGGGCAGTGGCGTGATGGGTGACGCCCAGGCCAGTGCTGCGCCTGCTGCTGCACCCCCCCCCTCTGGAGCAGCACCAAAGGTTGAGGGAGATGGTGGTAGAAATGGTGGTGGTAGCGGTGGCGGTAGCGGTGGTGGTGGTGGAAATGGAGCGAACGGCGCCAAGCCTGACGTTGCTGCGCAGGCTGCGGCTGAGGCTGCTGCAGCTGCAAACAAGGAGCTGACAGTGGAGCGATTGTTGGAGGTGCTGTTAGGCAAAGGCAGTCCTCCCCCCTCTCCCCCACTCCATACTGCCAAGGTAGGCACGCTGCCTTATGGCCGCTGCCCACGTGCTCAAGTTTTTGTCGTGCTGCACGGCAGGGCTTATATTTAGCATTGTAGTTTTGATGCTGCTAGGCAAGGGCAGCTCCTTCCTCTGCTCCACCCTACCCCCTTATGCCAATTTTCATGGGCGCGCACAGTGTTGTCCACTCACATATGTGCGTGTGTGTGTGTGTTTGTTTGTGTGTGCGTGTCTGTGTAAGTGTCCGCGTGCGTGTGCGTACGTTCTCCTTTGTGCGCGTGTCTTGGTGTTGGGCTGAAATACAGCATTTCTGGCAGGTTCTGTTTGGCTGCTCCCCTACCCTTCTTCTCTGCTTTTGTCCCAGTTGCAAAGGTATGAGAGCATGCGCACAGGGAGCCGTAAACCCGTCTAATGGAAACTAAGTTGTACCAGAGGATGGTGTAATGGTATAAGAAAGACATCTTGTTGTCAGCTCAGAGCGAAATGAGCATAGCAAATGGCTGCGCTTGTGTAGTTGGTGGTGCAGGCCCAGCTGACGCTAAAGCGATGGTTGCAACGAATTGCATGCAACTTGTTCACTCGTTCTAATGCATAAGTAGGGCTGGGTATACACATAGCTGTGTATGTACAGCACATGTATGGTACTTGTGCAGTACATGTATATGTACAGTATATGTATGGTGCTTAGGTAGGGAGCTCTCCATACGGTCATATGGAGTACGTGTACAACTATGGCCAATCCAATGTGCAAGCATGAGCAAGCATGTCAACGAGCAGGTGCACACGCAGAGTGACAGTGCAGGTGTGCGTGAGTGATTGTGCAGGTGCGCGTGAGTGATTGTGCAGGTGCACACGCAGAGTGACAGTGCAGGTGTGCGTGAATGATTGTGCAGGTGCGTGCAATTGACAGTGCAGGTGCGTGCGAGTGACAGTGCAGGTGCGCTTGAGTGAATGTGCAGGTGCGTGCGAGTGACAGTGCAGGTGTGCGTGAGTGAATGTGCAGGTGCACACGCAGAGTGACAGTGCAGGTGCGCGTGAATGATTGTGCAGGTGCGTGCGAGTGACAGACAGTGCAGGTGCGTGCGAGTGATTGTGCAGGTGCGCGTGAGTGATTGTGCAGGTGCGCGTGATTGACAGTGCAGGTGCGCGTGAGAGATTGTGCAGGTGCACACGCAGAGTGACAGTGCAGGTGCGTGCGAGTGACAGTGCAGGTGCGCGTGAGTGATTGTGCAGGTGCGCGTGAGTGAATGTGCAGGTGCACACGCAGAGTGACAGTGCAGGTGCGTGCGAGTGACAGTGCAGGTGCGCGTGAGTGATTGTGCAGGTACGCGTGAGTTAATGTGCAGGTGCACACGCAGAGTGATTGTGCAGGTGCGCGTGAGTGATTGTGCAGGTGCACACGCAGAGTGACAGTGCAGGTGCGCGTGAGTGATTGTGCAGGTGCGTGCAAGTGACAGTGCAATCCTTAATAAGGCACAACTCCCAATCTACTTTATAGACCCACAGCAATGGACAAGTTTGGCTGGAAATGAATGATTGTGTGTAAGTTATGAGATGAAAGCGAGCAGATGCATGCAGGAGAAGGGGCAAGGTGTGGCGACCAAGGCCGAGCTTGTGACGTCATTGTATAGGCTGCTGTGTGTGAAACATGGGACAAATGCAAACGAATGCACGCAGGCGGACGCAGGCGTGAAGACAAAGACGCAGCTCGTGGCAGAGCGCAGCGTTCTGGTGACCCTGGTTGCGGCAGTGATAGGTGAGCACCTGTGTGGTTGTGTGTGTGTGTGTGTGCGCGTGTGTGTGTGTGTGTGTGAATATGTGTGTGGATGTGTCAAAATTTTCTAATAATTATTGAACCCTCTCCAAACTGCAAATTAAATGTTAGTGGTATTGTTAATACTTTTTGGGCACTCAGGGGTACAAAACACACCAGTGAAGACGGAATTTGCATTGATTTAATTTGGTCTGAAGTGATCGTGGACGCACAGTACATTTTCTTGCAGGCATGCATGCAAACACATACCCGTACACACAAACACGCGCACAACCACGTACGTACACACACTCACAGGTGCCTCAGCGGATGAGAACCTGGGGTCCATCGCTGCCCCATTCTGTCGCAACATCTGCCGGCACTTTGGCATGCTGTTCGCCACAAACAAGGAGCCCCCCCCACCCGCCCCTGCCATGTTTCGACACCAGAGCGATGCCGCAACAGAGATGCCACAGGTGTGTTGGAAATGATTTGCTGTGTAAATCACAAGGCTGACAGAGATTGAGCAAGGTTGGCAAAAAGAGTGACGGCTCCGGCATCCAGGCTGCTTCAGAAAAACCCAGGACAGGATTGCAGTGGTAGGTGTGCATGCTACGTCCTTCCCAAGACCAATCCCAGGAGCACCGTGCTGCCCCCACACACATGCACACATTTATACAAGCACGCACGCAAGTTCTCGCACGCATAAACACTCACGTTCATCCCCCCACACACCCTCCGTCCCTTAACAGGGCCTGCGTGAATTGGACATCCGGTTGTTCCTGGATGCTTTGCTGGAGGTGCTGAGCGACAAGGTGTGTGTGCTGGGCAGTGCTTAAGGAACAAAATTGTCGTGCCGTACCAGGCGTGTGTCTACTCTATTTTCTGTTACTGTACCCCGCCGCCTGCTGCCTGTACTTGTTTCTGTTGTGGCTGCTCTAGCGATTCTGATGCTTTCAACATCTTATTTTTTTCTCTTACTTCTCACACTTTTTTTTGCTTCACGCTTTACGCGACGAGCATGCTCTCTCAATCACATCCACCCACCCACACACACACACACACACATACACACACACATGCTTGCATGCACAGGTGGAGGCTCGCTCCAAAGCTGCCCTCAAGGGCCTCTCTGTGTTTGTTGACACTGTGCTCACTCTACACAGCGCATGCGCACAGCTCAGACTTGCCCAAACAGGTGCGTGTCTGTGTTCTGTTTGAGTGTGTCAACTTGCGGGTGCATGCGTGTGCGTGTGTATGTGTGTGTCACGCATTCACATACCCTTTAGTTCTGCTCAGGCTCGTCTGCTGCGCGGCGATCGGCATGCATGCTTCAATGAGTTTGTAGCCTTTGTGCATGAATGCTGCTTAGCTCTCACGGTGGTTTCAAGCCTTAATGTGATGGGTGTGCAAAAGCACACATCACACCCACAGCACACACAGCACACTCAGCTCCACACACACACACACACACACACCTGCATTAACTTGAACGGACAACTCCCGCACACACACGCAATCACACACGCAAGCAGACACGCACAATCAAACACACACAATCACAACACGCACATGCAGGTAGTGGGTTGGCGCCAGGAGGTGTACCTGTATCACTGTCCGGGCAGCCGAGTGGGACGTTGAGCCAAAGCAGTGGGCAGCAGCAGCAGCAGCCTCAGCAACAAGGGCGGGACCCTGGCGCTGGCAGCAACGGGCTGCCTAGCAGCAACGGACTGTCTAGCAACGTAGGGGGCTCGGTAGGGACGACCATGGTGTTTGTGTGTGTTGTGTGTGTTTGTGAATGTGGATGTGGTGTGTGAGGGTTGCTGTGCGTATGTTTGTGTTTGGGTGTGGCCGGTCGTTTGTTTGGTTGTGAGTGTGCTTGTTGGAATTTGCGGTAGCCAATTCCTTTTAGATCTTTTCTTAGATGCCCGTGAAGGAGAACAAGCCCTGAAAACAACAAATGAGTAAATGTTAATTAATAATGCTTGTCATAGATCAATTTGTAGGATGGGGGCCCGCAGCCCATGGAGGCTGTGTCTCATGTTCGCTTGTGGCATAATATTGGTGCCTTGTCCTTTGCACAGGGCAAATTGCAGGAAGGGGGCCCGCAGCCCATGGAGGGTGTGGAGGGACTGGATTCCTCAAAACAGGGAGAACTGGCGGGCGCTGGTAGCAGCAGTAGGCATGGCAAGGTACGTGCATGCCTTGCAGTGTGTGTGACAGCACGTGATGAGGTGTGCATCTATGCTGAGGTGTGCATCTATGCTGAGGTGTGTGCATCTATGCTGAGGTGTGCATCTATGCTGAGGTGTGTGCATCTATGCTGAGGTGTGTGCATCTATACGGAGGTGTGTGCATCTATGCTGAGGTGTGTGCATCTATACGGAGGTGTGTGCATCTATGCTAAGGTGTACGCATGTATGCTGAGGTGTGCACATCTATGCGGAGGTGTGCGCAGATGCTGAGGTGTGCATCTACGCTGAGGTACGCACGTGATATCGTGACAAGGCTTTCAAATATTAGGGTTGTGCAAAGTTAAAAGGAGTACCGTTTGCATGCGTGTGCGTGCGTATGTGCGTATGTACATGTGTGTGTGTCTTCTAGAAAAATGCTTGAAGTTTAATGGGGCTGCAAAATGTTGGATTTCCAGCAGTAAGCATGGTCTTGCTGCACTCCGTTATACTGGGTGGCAGGCAGACCCCTTGTTTTTCCTCTCCCTCTACCTAAAATAGGGTGGTAGGCAGATCCCTTGCTCTTTCTCTCCCGCTTATGCAATTGGGTGGTAGGCAGACCCCTTGCTCTTTCTGCTTCTTCCCTCATTGCTCTGCCATACAGCTAGTTGTGAGCAGTGTGCCATCTTTATTAGCTCTCACTCACCTATACAAACACACAAACTACACGCGCACGTATGTAATAGCACACGCGTACGCACATGCACACACACACACACACACATTTACACACATACGCACGCACGCACGCACACATGCACACCCACCCACACCCACACACACATGCACACAAACACACACAAACACACACAAACACACACAAGCACACACACACACGAACACATACACGAACACATACACGTGCACACACAGCCGGAGCGCGAGCATACAGCCTCCCTGCTGGGCCTGCCCTCCGTTATAGACGACGTGTTGGGTCGAGTGCTTCATTGCTGCAGCAACGAGCAATGGCAAACCAGGCTGGCAGGTGCTGCTGCTCTGCATCAGCTGCTGGCCCATCCACAGCTGCCCCCTGCTTACTTAGCGCCCTGGGCTGCTCACGCATGGTGGGTGTTGAACATGTGTGCACACACAGACACGCACATGCACACAGACGCGCACGTGCGTACACACATACACACCCACACATGCTCACACACACACACATTTCCGCCCACCCACATATCCACACGCACACACATTCACACACAGACTCATGCACACACATTCACACACAGACTCATACACACACATTCACACACAGACTTATGCACTCACAAACACACAGACTCATGCACACACACACACGCACACACACACACGTGTAAACACACACACACACACAAATAACGAGCACACTGCACAAGCTGCTCGCCCACTCACATCTTCCCTGATCTCTTCTGTGGATTGCCAGATTGTATATACTCCAGGCGGGCTGTCATACACACGTATGCAACCACGTACACACGCGCACATCTGTTGCATGGGCTCCTGATTCACTCTGCTTGTTTGGCCTGCCAAAGACTCCGGATCTTTGGTCAGGTGTCACAAATTCGAGATAGCTGCGCCTGACGCGTACCTCCGCCTTTCCTGCACGTGCACGCGCGCGTCTTTTGCACACGTCATCATATGACGCTGTGATGTCCTCTGTTATACCGTCGGTGTGCTAAGCTGTGTCTGATACCCTTTTGCACGCGCGCAGCCGTGCCCTGCTGTGGGTGGTGCGTGGTTTGCCTGACCACTGCGTCACAGAGGCGGCTGCGTTGGATGACAGCCTGGTCATGTTGATGCGCAAGGCGCTGCTAGAGGAGCAGCCTCCGTCCCCTGAGCAGGTACGCTGCCTGCTTGTGTGTGTGTGTGTTTGTGTTTGTGTGTGTTTGTGTAAGTGTGTCTGTTGGTGTTTTTGCCTTTCTCGTACGCGTGCTTTTCTCGTTCGCACATTTACCCCTCCCTCTCACACGTCCTGTGTCCGTCCTCTGTCCGTCCTCTGTCCTGTGTGCCACCCTTGCTCATAACAAGTGCATATGTGTGCACACAGGTATGTTCACACTCACACAGATTTGTTCACACTCGCACAGATATGTTCACACTCACACAGATATGTTCACACTCTCACACAAGCCTGTGTCTAGGTACCCTTGTCTCCACAGGTCTTTCTAACCAGTTCCTGGTAGTGTACGTAGTAGTCACGTGCAGGATATGGAAAACGTAACGCCGTACTGGCCGAGGCCTTCATTACACACACATTGTCCCTGTGTCAGACAATTGGGACACTTGTGTGCTTGCTAAATGTGCTTTTAATGCTGTTATGCCAGTACATGTACACTGCTTGCGTGTTCCAGTAATGAGCAGGACACACACACATACATGCATACACACACGCACACACACACACACAAGCACACACACATTAACACACACACACACACACGCACACACACACACCGAGCAGAAAGAGCAGGAGGCAGGTGCTAAACAGGAGGCGGGTGTGAAACAAGAGGATGAGCGTAAGCACGAGGGACTGCCGCCCATGTGCCCCTTGCCTGGTCAGCCAGAGCCAATTGCTGCAAAGCAGGAAGCTGGAGCTGAGCAGGTAGGACAGGGCATGATGCCGCGCTGTCAATGTGCACACACGCATTATGTAATGTGTTTGATACCAACGCATGTACATGTGATGCAAGCACATATGCACACACACAAACACACACACACGCACACACACACACACGTGCTCATACCCATATGCACACACATACACGTACCCGCAGATGGACACTGAGGAGCCTCATCCCTTGGCTCCTCCTGCTATCAGGTGCGTGCACGCAAGGATGATACATTGTGCTTGCAGTTGGTGGTTGAGCTCCGTGTCCACCAAACCAGATCAGCCGTGAGGCTTGGGGTAGGTCACGTCAGGTGCGTGACTGCTTTGGTGTGCACAAACTCAGGAGAACGTTTCCGTGGACTGTTGTCACCGACTTTGGCTGGACGCAGTCACAGTTCCTTGCGTGTGTAGTCAGATGGGCAGTTGCTTGACCTGAATGCGTGCTGTATTGGGGGCATCTATGTGGCAGACACTGACCTCGACAAGTAGAGAGTCTGCCTCCCGTCACAACCCCACACCTCTGACTCCATGTAACAGAGCTGCATTTCCGTTTGTGGCCCTAGCAACCGTCTCTGGATGGGTTATAATCGTAGTCATAATCGTGAATGATAAGTGCAGGGCGGTCGCTTAGGAGCGTGGCCTCTAGCCACCTTGTTCGGCTCCCCCTAGCGCTGCCTCTCCCTTGTAGACCCACACAACATTTGCATTTCTGCACATGATCAGGGAGGCTGCCTGGGTGCGTGACTTGAGTGCCATGTTGCTCAGCTATATCGCAAACCCTGCATCGTCCACACGGATGCGGAAGTCAGCTGTGGGATGCTTGGAGCTGCTGTCACGCTGCACGGGCGTGCAGGTGGCCACCCTGGCTGCTGCTTTCATGGAGAAGCATAGCAAGGAGCTGATTAGCAGACGGTGGGTTGGGTGTGGTTTTCCTGCAGCTCCCAACGCAGTCAAATTTGCACTTACGCACGCGCACACATGCGTGCACACACACAATCACGCACATACGCACTCACATTATTACACACACTCAAGCACATACACACGCACACACACACGCACACACAATCACGCACATACGCACTCGCATATTTACACACACTCAAGTACATACAAACATACACACGCACACACACACACACATGTATGTGTATCACTTGCTTGCAGGCTTCTGCCTTTCAAGAATGTTGAATACACCATCGGTGCAGCTGAGGCTCTGTCTTTTTTCCTGCGGCTCTCCCCTCCTGTGCTGTCTTGGGGGCCGGAGCTGTCGGCCATTGTGAACGACGCACTAGACCTGGCAAAGTTGGATGAGGCGGTGCTGATCCAGCAGCTGCCACCCAGCAGGTGTGCGTACGTGCTTGTGTGTGTGCGTGTGTGTGCGTATGTGTGTTTGTGTGTGTAAAAATGCATGCATATCTGTGCATATGCGTGTACGCTTGCGTGCATGTGTATGTGGGTTTTCCATTGTACTGTGCCAGTGTGCGTTTAGGCTTGAGTGTGGCCCAGTCGGTCTCAGCCTGTGCGTCTAAGTGCTCTACATGTATCTCGATTCTGGCAACTCTGTTACATGGACAGCTGGTGAACCTCAGGCGATTGCAATCTTGTATAGAATGGTGCCATTACTTGGTGCCATAACATGGTGCCATATTACATGGTGCCATAACTTGGTGCCATTACTTGGTGCCATAACATGGTGCCATATTACATGGTGCCATAACTTGGTGTCATAACTTGGTGCCATAACTTGGTACCACAACTGAGCTCGAGGGTTTGTACCCTTTCCAGTGCTTCCTTCTTACCCTACTTTGCTAAGCACAAGTTGCTCTGTGAATGTCTCACCCTTGGGCTAATCAGTCCCTAAATTATACAGTTGCGCTCGGACACACGTGCTGACACACACACGCACATAAACGTGCTGTCGCACACACATAGAAGCACACACATACATTCATGCTTACGCAGGTCCGTGACCTCTCAGTCCCTGACGTGCGTGCGTGTGGCCTGCATGCACATGCTCTGCGGTGTCATCATGCTGGAGGACACTCGAGATGCTGCCGCAGGTGTGCGCGTGTGTGTGTTCGTGTGCTGCATGTGTGTGTGCAATTGTTTGTGTTTTGTGTGTATATGTGTATATGTGTGTATGTGTATATATGTGTGTATATGCATGTGCTTGCACTTATGTGCACGCGCACATGCGTGCAGAGCGTGAGCGTGCAATGGGAATGGCAGGTGCCACATAAGATGCAACTTCCAAACATCATCCACACATGTGCCTCGGTCATGTGTGCACTTCTGTGTGTGCATTTGCCTGTGTGCAGAACGCGAGCTCGCAAAAGAAAAGGCAGCAGCAGAGGCAGCCGCCAAACAAGCGCAGGCAGGAGGGGGAGACGTGAAACAGGAGGAAGGTGCTCAGCCCATGCAGGTCAGCGTTTTGCCCTTTACGTCAGGCTGCTGATTCAGGCTGCTTATCTGTAGGTCAGCCTTCTCTAGGTCTGATACGTCAGGCTGCTGATTGTAGGTCAGCCTTCTCTAGGTCTGATACGACATGCTGCTGATTGTAGGTCAGCATTCTGCCCTTAACGTCAAGCTGTTGATACTATATATGTCCTGATATATATGCAATCATATGTAATAATACATATGTCCTGTTATATGTCCTAACCCAGACGTTGCCAAGCAGTTGTGGCAAGGTGCTTTGCTGCAAGCATCTGAGGAGGGCACCGGACAATATATTTCGAAAATCTACCCTTCAACATCGCATCAAACACGCATCAAACACGCATCAAACACGCATCGAACACGCATCAAACACGCATCAAACACGCATCAAACACGCATCAAACATGCATCAAACACGCATCAAACACGCATCAAACACGCATCAAACACGCATCAAACACGCATCAAACACGCATCAAACACGCATCAATATCGCATCAATATCGCATCAAACACGCATCAAACACGCATCAATATTGCATCAAACACACATCAAACACGCATCAAACACGCATCAATATCGCATCAAACACGCATCAAACACGCAATCGCACCAAACACGCCCACGGGGATGAACAAAGAGGGAGGAGGGAGGAGGATCTCCTCAGAGGAGCTGTAGATAGCAAGATGCTGCTGCTCGTCGTAGCTTTTCTGGTGCTCTACAATTAGTTGTAAGGGATGTAAATGATAATGTGAGCCCTCGTCATTGCTTTCCTATTGCTCATAAGTCTCAACTCATAAGAAAGATACCACGACAAATGTGAGGTCAAAGGAAGATCAATGACTTAAAACTGCTCCTCAAGCTCGGCCTTGTAGCGAGCGCTATCGATCGACTGCTGAATTGACAAGGCTGCTTTTGATTTCGACTTCAGCTCAGCTTTGAAGTGAGCACTATCAATTGCTGCTCAATTGACAGAGCTGCTTTTGATTTGATGTGAAGAAGATGATCCTCCTCATTTCAACCGTACATCATCGCTGAATACTCTACCCTCACTGCCCTAACAAAAAGCACCTGCACACACACGCACACTCGTAAAGGCACAAACAAACACACACACACGCACACTTAACTAGCACGCACACACCCACACTCTCTTCAGGTGGATGGCCAGAAGGAGGGAGCAAAGGAGCAGACCCCTACAGCGGCAGCAAAAACTGGCGCAGCAGGTCCACCGCCTGCATCTGCAGGTGGCGGTGCAGCTACACCACCTGCCGAAGGTGCTGACCCTGCTGCTGCTGCTGCTGCTGCTGCTAAAGAAGGCAACGCTGCAGCCTCTGCTGCCGTGGCTGCAAATGCAGAAGCACCGGCGGCGGAGCACGCGCGGGTGGCGGCGGAGGAGAAGGAGCGCACGGCACAACAGGAGCGGGAGCAGAAAGCAGGGTTACGTGGACTGCTGACCACCATGTTCTTCAAGTGCGTGTGTGTGTTTGTGTGTGTGGATGTGTATGTTTTTGTATGTCAGTGTGTGTATGGTTTTTAGGGCTAGCAGGTCAGTGCATGCATGGGCAGCTAGGCGCGCATCACTTTTGAGGTTTGCTACGTGGATGGATGAGCAGAACAGAGTGTGTGTGTATGTGTGTGTGTGTGTGTGTGTGTGTGTGTGTGTGTGTGAGAGAGTGTGTGTGTGTATGTGTGTGTGTGTGCGTGTATGCGTCAGTGTGCAAGCCTAGGGTTGGCCAGAACCGTATGTGTACACGATGTCTCGACATGAGTGGCATTTGTTTGTGCAAGTCATTTGTGTGTAAATTCTTAATTTTAGCCACTGCTGCTGCTGGCATGCTAAACCAGTAAAATTTTCCTGTTCTCGGTGCGTCATAGCTTGCCAAATATAGGTGTGCACGCTCCCCCTGCACAAAGCAGAATCTCACCATGCTTGTGCTCTGTCTACACACACAAAGGTACACATGCACACACACACACATACACACACACACACACACACGCACACACACATGTGCGCGCGCACGCACACACACACAAACACACACATACACGCAAATACACACACACACTACACTCACAGTAACCTTGCCTCCAACAACGAGGACATCTGGGTGGCTGCCAAGTCGGGCGTGTCCACCCTGCTGCTCGCACACAACAAGGTTGCCAAGAGCACACTTCAGACGGGGCTGCGCCCTCTGCTCACAAACCTGGGCAACCACTGGCGCCTCACGCTGCCCATCCTACAGGTGCGCTGTGTGTGCCTGTGTGCAGTTGTCTGTTGATTTGTGTGTCTGTGCGTGTGTGAATGTGTATGTGTGTGTGTGTGTGACAAGGTAGCCTGTACTGACCACTATGAACCTACGCAACCATTGGGGCCTCACACTGCTCATCCTACAAGTGCTATTTGTCTGAATGTGAACATTTGTTTGTACATGCATGCGTGTGTTTGTGTGTGTGTGTGCGTGTGTGACGAGGCTTCCGCTGCTTGCACCAAACTAGGACAACCATTGGTGCCTTGTCCTGTACACCCTGACAGCGATCGTGCCTTGTCCTGTACACCCTAACAGCAATCGTGCTGAAGACAAAGTGGTTGGCCAACACTCCAATATTTTGAACATGTGCGCTTGCAGGCGTCTGCTGAAGCTGCTGATTCAGTCATACCCATAAAAGACACACATATACAACATACACACAATCACACACATGCGCGCACACACGCACACACCCTCCCACCCGCAGGGCCTGGCTCGCTTGCTGGAGCTACTGAGCGAGTGGTTCAGCCACACGCTGGGCAAGAAGTTGTTGGAGCACCTGTGCATGTGGGTGGCCCAAGACGGGCCATGTGGCAAAGGGGGTAACTGTGCGTGGAGGCCTGGAGAGGAGGCAGCAGTGGCTGCGCACATCTTGGAGCTGTTCCACCTGCTGCCAAACCAGGTGTGTGTGTTTGTGTGCATGTGTGTGTGTGTATGTGTGTGTAGGTATGTGCATGTGTGTGCGTGTGTTTGCTTGAGTACTCGTGCATGCCGTGTATGTGTGCATTTGTGTGCATGTGCGTGAGTGAGTGTGCATGTTAATTTTATGTACCACACATGCTTGTCTTGTTATGTCTTCAGCCTCCTCTGTGCCTGTGTTACATTTAATGTAGTAGCACATATGCTCATGTACAACTGTGTTGCATTTAATGTAGCACATATGCTCATCTACAATTGCATGCACATCATGCTTCCGCAGGTGTTGCAATTAAGACATCACACGGGTACACACACACACACACATTCTCACACACACACACACTCACACACATTCACACTCACACACACACTAGCACACAGACTCGAGCACACACAAACACACTCACAAGCACACGCATCCTTCTACCCCTGGCACAACGCACAGGCTGTCGTGTTTTTGGAAACACACGAGGACGAAGAAGATGTGGGCAAAGGCCAGAAGGTGGCCAAAAAGCGTCTAGGACTCGTGGTGCTGACCATAGAGCTAGAAGAGAGGCTGCCGCAGCTAGGCTTGGTAGTGCCCGCCCCACGCATCCAGACCTCTCCCTACCGCCAACCTCTGACCCGCTTTTTAAACAAGTGAGGATGTGTTAATTCTGAAGAAGGAGAACAAGAAGGTGCACGTGAAGACGTTCGCACGTGTGCATGGTGTACAATGTCTGTACACACACATGTTCACATACGCACACGTTCAGATACGCGCGCGGATACACACTCATACTCATACATACACACACAGAGGCAAGCTACTACCTGCAATTTGGTCAATCATAAGTATGCAGGTATTTCCTGCCAGCTGTCCCTGATGCACTCACTTGCATTCCCCCCTTCCCGCCCCCCCCCCAACACACACAGGTTCTCCTCTGAGGCTGTGGCCTACTTCCTTGACCTCTCCCGCATCTGCAACGACCGCTACCTCACTCGCCTGCTGGACATCATCCGCACTTCTGTGGCTGAGCCTCTGCTGCAGCAGCTGCTGAACAGTGAGGAACGCCTGCTGCCCATCATCGCCACTGGCTGTCCTTCAGCAGGAAATGTGCTTGGCATCCCGCCTACTCCTGCCCCAGGTGTGGGTGTGTGTGTGTGTGTGTGTATGTGTGTGTGTGTGTGCTTTTTTGGGTGGGGGGGAGTACATGCATCTGTGTGTGTGTATGTGCGG
>Ga0307947_1000989_pt1:0-15000 | contig 21724 bp, 26 predicted proteins | sample OrgLakmetagen232_FD_201840 | JGI IMG/M metagenome (GOLD analysis project Ga0307947, IMG submission 201840) | Saline water microbial communities from Organic Lake, Antarctica - #232 | ecosystem: Environmental > Aquatic > Non-marine Saline and Alkaline > Saline | place: Antarctica: Organic...
AGTGCGCAGCAAGGGTGCAAGCAAAAGTGCAAGCAAAAGTGCAAGCAAGGGTGCGCAGCAAGAGTGCGCAGCAAGGGAACAAGCAAGAGTGCAAGCAAGGGTGCGCAGCAAGGGTGCGCAGCAAGGGAACAAGCAAGAGTGCAAGCAAGGGTGCGCAGCAAGAGTGCGCAGCAAGGGAACAAGCAAGAGTGCAAGCAAGGGTGCGCAGCAAGAGTGCGCAGCAAGGGTGCAAGCAAAAGTGCAAGCAAAAGTGCAAGCAAGGGTGCGCAGCAAGAGTGCGCAGCAAGGGAACAAGCAAGAGTGCAAGCAAGGGTGCGCAGCAAGGGTGCGCAGCAAGGGTGCGCAGCAAGGGAACAAGCAAGAGTGCAAGCAAGAGTGCAAGCAAGGGTGCGCAGCAAGGGTACAAGCAAGGATGCACGCAAAAGTGCAAGCAAAGGTACTAGCAAGGGTGCGCAGCAAGAGTGCGCAGCAAGGGTGCAAGCAAAAGTGCAAGCAAGGGTGCGCAGCAAGATTGCGCAGCAAGGGAACAAGCAAGAGTGCAAGCAAGGGTGCGCAGCAAGGGAACAAGCAAGAGTGCAAGCAAGAGTGCAAGCAAGGGTGCGCAGTAAGAGTGCAAGCAAAGGTACTAGCAAGGGTGCGCAGCAAGGGTGCGCACCAAGGGAACAAGCAAGAGTGCAAGCAAGGGTGCGCAGCAAGAGTGCGCAGCAAGGGAACAAGCAAGAGTGCAAGCAAGGGTGCGCAGCAAGGGTGCAAGCAAAAGTGCAAGCAAGGGTGCACAGCAAGAGTGCGCAGCAAGGGAACAAGCAAGAGTGCAAGCAAGGGTGCGCAGCAAGGGTGCGCAGCAAGGGTGCAAGCAAAAGTGCAAGCAAGGGTGCGCAGCAAGAGTGCGCAGCAAGGGTGCAAGCAAAAGTGCAAGCAAGGGTGCACAGCAAGAGTGCGCAGCAAGGGAACAAGCAAGAGTGCAAGCAAGGGTGCGCAGCAAGGGTGTGCAGCAAGGAAACAAGCAAGAGTGCAAGCAAGAGTGCAAGCAAGGGTGCGCAGCAAGGGTACAAGCAAGGATGCAAGCAAAAGTGCAAGCAAAGGTACTAGCAAGGGTGCGCAGCAAGGGTGCGCAGCAAGGGTGCGCAGCAAGGGTGCAAGCAAATGTGCAAGCAAGGGTACAAGCAAAAGTGCAAGCAAGGGTGCAAGCGAAAGTGCAAACAAAGGTACTAGCAAGGGTGCGCAGCAAGAGTGCGCAGCAAGGGTGCAAGCAAGGGTGCAAGCAAGGGTGCAAGCAAAAGTGCAAGCAAGGGTGCAAGCAAAAGTGCAAGCAAAGGTACTAGCAAGGGTGCGCAGCAAGAGTGCGCAGCAAGGGTGCAAGCAAAAGTGCAAGCAAGGGTGCAAGCAAAAGTGCAAGCAAGGGTGCAAGCGAAAGTGCAAACAAAGGTACTAGCAAGGGTTTATAAAAGGGCATGCAGCAGCCATGTACGATAGGCGGATCGGCTAGTTGTAGGGTTAGCCGGAATTATATACATACGGTATGTATGGTATATATGTATATATGGCATTTTTGGCAGGAAAACACCAAATATATATATGTGTGTGGCCAACCCTATATGTGGCCCATGTACAATATATATATGTACGGTATATATACACGTTTCTGGCCATACCTATATCCTATATATGGCCCATGTACGATAGGCGGATTGGATACTTGCAGGGCGCTCAGCCAGTGCAAAGTAAGCACAACATTAAATGTAGGCAACCACTAACACTAAGATGTACGCGTTTGTACAAAGCGAGCAGGTAAACAATGGTCAGTCTTGCAAAGTAAAAAAAAGTGGTTCTCCTCCCTTGACGAATGGTAATGGCGGGAGGTGGGAAAGGCGAGAAAATGTGCACAGGCAGTGGGGACACTGCAGGGGTAAGAAAAAGTACACAGACAATGGGAAAACGCTGCAGGGGAGAGAAACACTGATAAAGCAGTGGAAAAGTTGCAGGGGTGAGAAAAAGTACACTGACAATGGGGAAACGCTGCAGGGGAGAGAAACACTGATAAATAATAAAGCAGTGGAAAAGTTGCAGGGATGAGAAAATCGGATAAAGCAGCAAAAGGGGAGGGAAAATTGCACAGACAATGGGAAAACGCTGCAGGGGAGAGAAACAATGATGGAGCAGTGGAAGAGTTGCAGGGGTGAGAAAACCGGATAAAGCATGGGACAACGATGCTGGGACGAGAGAATGGACAGGCAGTGGAAACTTAGCAGGAGTGGAAAGCCCAATATTGCCCAGGCAGTGCAAGTACGAGTGTCCTCATTCTGCTTCACCTCAGTTGCTGCTGCTGCTGCCGGTGATGATGATGTTGAACCTGCTGCTGCTGGGATTGTTTCTCTGATGTCGCCCTTGCTTTTCTTAATGACAGGCTTCTGTGGTACCTGCGACCCTGCATTGGAACATGAGCGTGTGTGTGCGTGTGTGTGTATGTCTGTGTGTGTGCGTGCGTCTGTGTGTGCGTGCGTATGTGGTGTGTGTGTCTGTGTGTGTTGCGTGTGTGCACGCGTGTAGATGGTCATGCTAGCAGTGAGCACATAACTGCGCGCATCTTTAAGCATTTAAGTGTTGTATGCAGGTTCATTGGACAAGAACATATGCAAGTGCACACGCACATATGCGCATGCATATGCACTACATGCACAACCACATACGCAATCATACAAGCATGCACACACAAGAACACAAACACATACACACATACATACACACCCACACACACACACATACATATACACACATGCACACACACAGAAACACACACATAACATACACACACATACACACACACGCACACACACATACACACCCACACACACACACATATGTATACACACGTGCACACAAACACACACACACCTAATTCCCACGGTGCTGCGTTACGGGAGGGTGAGGAGGCTCGCCCTTCTTCAGTCTCAGGTGAAAAACCCTTACTTCCTCCGACGCTGTAAAGCCTCGTACCACGCAAAAGGGAGCGCTGAAGCAATCGAGCTTCCCCTAGATGCGCGCTACTATTAGGTGGTGGCAGCATCAAGGCAGGAAGGGAGCGTGCTGCATGCTGTCTTGCACGCATGCCTGCATTTTTGCTGCCACTGCTGCTGCTGCTCAGTGATCTCTGCTTGCTGGCTTGAATGGGGGGCGGGGTAAGCCACTCCATTATGGCGAAAGGGCGGATCGCCCGGGACACTGCCCCAGCAGCTCTGCTCCTTGTGTAGTGTGCGAGAGCGAAAATCCTGGAATTGCTTAGTGCACCACTAGCGCCCTGCGTACATGCAAGATGTAGTGCACACGCTACAGTATGAACTTGTCATCACACGTACCCCGTTCACATCACCCCAAAGCACGACACGCACAGCAGCATGCAGCAGCAGAGAGAGAAGTGCGATACCGAGGCATGATGACACATATCTCTCTCGTGCGTACAAACCTTGCCTTGGGAACGCTCAAACTGCCTCGGTTTAACAAGTGCTTAACTCCTTGTGCGGCCAGACTCTTGAATCAGGTGAGGTGCCCTCACCTCAAATTTTGGAAGAGCCAGCCAAGCTTGAATTAGGTTCCTTTTCGGGCTGAAGTACAATTGCAATTTGGTGGGCTCTGCGTATTGCAATTCATGGATTTCATATTATTTATACGTAATATTTATTGTTTGCTGGGAGGTTTAGTCCCCTTTTTCAACGCTCAAATCAAAGAAGAATGAAGGTGATTTAAAGTTTGTAAAATATTCAAATAACATGATGCACCAGATGCAAGTTATGGTGTCTCTAACTTTTGCACTGGCCCTCTATTGCGCTGCTCCAGCAAGCAACAACAGTGACACTCATGGGGGAGAGGATGCACAATTAGGAAGCCAAAAGGCAAGCATAGAGAAGAACACTGGGAGTTTTCGACATTTATTAGCAGCGAGCAGTCAAACGAGCTGGCCAGAGGAGTATGACGTGTTGCAATCAGCAGCGCGAGCGCGGGGGAGGATATTGCTTGAGAGCAACAGAGTAGCTGGAGTTGGCGCAGGCATTTTTGTCTTCTTCCTATTCTTGTGCGTGTGCAAGCAAGGAATTCAGAGCAAAGCACGACCGGTTCAGCTCTGTACATGCATACGCACCGTTGTTCTGCAAGCCAAGCCACAAGCTATACGCACTTGCTGTCAGTTGAGTGCATAGACGGTTTTCTCGCTACCTAACAACCTGGTCAACACAGTCAACGTGCCCCCACTCGCCCACTTGCAGGGCCTTCTGCGTGGTGCTTTGTCTAGTCGGCACCCGTACCAAGATACCTTGGTGAGTTGCGTAGGGGGTCACAGCGCCTGTCATTCTGATGATGACTACGATAGTGTCCAAGGAGGTACCTTCAAATGTACGTTGGTACATGGTGAACAAGCTCTTCCTTTTCCGTGCCATTTATCTTTAATTATGGGCTAGCACGCTGTTTCTTGTCCTCTGCATATTTTGTGAAATGGAGCAGGAACAAAAACGCAGAAGTGAGCTCCTCTATGCAAGGTGTCTGCAGCAAGCTTAAAGAATGAACGAACTAAGTACGAGAGAGTTGCAGACGATACATCCTGTGTGAGAAAAATGGCAGCATTGTTTGCATATTCATACCGTACTAGAGTCAGGTGTGCTGAGGAATTTATCGTGCTGTTTTATAAAAGCATTGTCAAGTGCTGTCGAAACAATGCATGCTGAAAGAGGCTTAGCCGTTTGTTGGGAGTCATTTGATTTGTCGTTTATGTGTTTATGAGCAGAATTTGCTACACATTTCACGTTTTACATGGTGCCGCACGACAACGGAGGGCATGATACAATTTATATCACCTGGATGCCTGGAACAACTTAATTCACCTGCCCCTTAGCTAGCCCGTGGGTTTGAGAGCGTGTGTGAGAGCATGATCTTGTTTAAGCAGCGCGCAAGGCAACCAGTGCCAGCACGCAGGTGTGTGGGCTTTTTAGAGTGCAATGATGTGTAAATGGGTTGCGTGTTTGTGTGTGAGTGTGTGTGTGTGTGTGTGTGTGTGTGTGTGTGCGTGTAGGGTTGGCCGGAATCAACTGCCAAAACCAAAAGATGGTAAAATAGTATGTTCCAAAAAAAGAGGGACTGAATGCGGCTAGAGCACCTGAGTACCTCACCCGTTTTTAATTAGGTGCTCATTATAGCTCTGATACGGATTGACTCTGAAAGCATGGTATTTTGGGTGGGAGGGGGGACAGGCCCTTTTGTTCCTGCAAATAGGGTTAGGCAAAGAATAAAGTATTATTCGTTATTTTTTCTTGTCCCTGCCTAGGCCCTTTTGTTCCTGCAATTAGGGATGAAAAGGTGCCAAAGCGGCATTCAGCCACTTTCCTCGTGGTCCCTTTTGGTCTAGTCCTGGTCCATGTTCCATGATCCCTTTTGGTGGTCTTTCCTCTTGGTCCCTTCTGGTCTAGTGCTGGTCCATGGTCCCTTGGTCTAGAACTGGTCCATGATCCCTTTTGGTCCAGTGCTGGTCCGTGATCCCTTCAGTCCAGTGCTGGTACCCCTTTTGATCTTGTGCTTCCGTGGTCGTTAGTGATGCACAAGCAGTGGTAGAAGCACTTCTGTTTGTTGGGTTTGCAAGAAATATAGGGTTTGCGCGAGAAATATAGGATATAGGTAAGTAGCTTATATGGTGTTCATGTGTGAAGCTGTGTCTGTGATGTGAAGCAGGGCAGGGATGACACCTAAGCCTAAGCACATTACATGTGCATTATGTTATCTCAGATCCTTGCTGTCCTTCTGGTAAGGCTCACACACACACACACACACACACACACACACGTGCACACACACACACACTCACACATACTCACACGTAAACACACACGCACTCACACATACACACACACATACACACACACACACACACATACACACATACACACACACACATGTGCAGGGTGGTGTTCACAGTGTCTTTGACGATACTGGTGATTGTGATATTGGCCCTGTTCGCCTCCCCACGTGGAGATCCTCCGGAACCGCCAGCCTCGGTATGTTTGTGTTGTTTGGTGTGGGTGTGGGTGTGGGTTTGGGTGTGTGTCTGTATTTGCCTCTCCACACAAAAGACTCCCAAAATTCATCAGCCTTGTTACTTAAGCACATCCTGTTTGTGTTTGTTGGTTTGGGTTTGGATGTGTGTCCTATTAACGTCATATCATATGCAATGCTAATTATATAGGGTTGGCCAGAACCGTATATCTGCACCGTGTATGACCGTATGTATGGTGATTTCCTGTTAAAAATACCGATGTACTTATAAATATGACCGTATATACTTATAAATGTATGGTTCTGGCCAACCCTATAATTATATCATATGTCAATGTCATATCATATCATATCCTGCTTTGCTGAGATAACAAACGTCATGTTAGACATGCATTGAATTCCGCACGATGTTCGTTATATTCAATGTTGAAACGGTTTGGCGCTTTGTATGCTTTGCTAAGATAACAAATGTTGACGCAATGTTAGACATGCTTTGAAACCGCACGATGTTCGTTCGTACTCAAGTGTAATTTCATGTTGTAAATTACCCTTGCTCTTCAAAAAGAAGAGAAAACAAAAGACATGCAGTGAAAACCACCCCCCTTGTCAACTGAAAAGATATCCACCTCGGTACCGAGCATCATAAATCATAAAACTCTTCAATATATTGGTGATTGAATTGAGATCAGGATGGTTGCAGTCTCAGTCTTGGCCTAGATCTGGTTCCTGATCTGGTCTTGGCCTAGTCTTGGCCTAATCTTGACATAGTCTTGACCTAATCTTGGCCTAATCTTGGCCTGATCTTGGCCTAATCTTGGCCTAGTCTTGGCCTAGTCTTGGCCTAATCTTTGCCTGATATTGGCCTAGTCTTGGCCTAATCTTGGCCTTATCTTGGCCTAATCTTGGCCTGGTCTTGGCCTGGTCTTGGCCTAGATCTGGTTTCTGATGAGATTTGATCGCATTCCTGGGCAGGGTGCGCCTGGTATGGAGAAGTTCAGCAGCGTAGTTGACAGAGTGCTCCTCCCTTAGGCGCAGTGAACACTTTCAGTGCGTCAGAAAAATGGGGGTGCTGAGGCTTCTGCCACGGCCATGGGAACAGTACGTAAGCACTCTGTGCAACTGAATGGTTACAATGGTTACACATGGGAACACGTGGGAACAGTACGTAAGCACTCTGCAATTGAATGGTTACAATGGTCACACGTGAAAACAGTGCGTAAGCACTTTGTGCAACTGAATAGTTTACAATGGTTACAATGGTTACACATGGGAACAGTACATAAGCACTCTGTGCAACTGATTGGTTTACAATGGTTACACGTGGGAACGGTACGTAAGCACACTCTGTGCAACTGAATGGTTACAATGGTTACTATGGTTACACGTGGGAACAGTACGTAAGCACACTCTGTGCAACTGAATGGTTTACAATGGTTACATGTGGTAACAGTACGTAAGCACTCTAAGCAACTGAATGGTTTTAATGGTTACAATGGTTACACATGGGAACAGTACATAAGCACTCTGTGCAACTGATTGGTTTACTATGGTTACACGTGGGAACAGTACGTAAGCACACTCTGTGCAACTGAATGGTTTACAATGGTTACATGTGGTAACAGTACGTAAGCACTCTCTGTGCAACTTGAATGGTTACAATGGTTACTATGGTTACACGTGGGAACAGTACGTAAGCACACTCTGTGCAACTGAATGGTTTACAATGGTTACATGTGGTAACAGTACGTAAGCACTCTAAGCAACTGAATGGTTACAATGGTTACAATGGTTACACGTGGGAAAAGTACGTAAGCACTCTGTGCAACTGAATGGTTACAATGGTTACACGTGGGAACAGTACATAAGCACAACTCTGTGCAACTGAAACATTGGGGTGCTGGGGTGTCTTTATCTCCCCACAGATGCAGTGCGTGAGCACTTTCCGTGTGGCACTTTCTGTGTGGCTCATAAAATGGATTATCTGCTCCGCCTATGAGTGCAAAATGCGCCTATGAGTGCAAAATGCCATGCACCTCAGTGGATGAGCGCCTATGAGTGCAAAACGCGCCTATGAGTGCAAATTGCCATGCACCTCAGTGGGTGAGCGCCTATGAGAGCAAAATGCGCCTATGAGTGCAAAATGCCATGCACCTCAGTGGATGTGGTGTGTGGTGGGTATGGTGGATGTAGTGTGTGTTGGACTTGGTGGATGTGGTGAAAATGCACCTCAGTGGTGTGTGTTGGACTTGGTGGATGTGGTGAAAATGCACCTCAGTGGATGTGGTGCGTGTTGGATGTGGTGAAGATGCACCTCAGTGGATGTGGTGAAGATGCACCTCAGTGGATGTGGTGCGTGTTGGATGTGGTGAAGATGCTCCTCAGTGTATGTGGTGCGTGTTGGATGTGGTGAAGATGCATCTCAGTGGATGTGGTGCGTGTTGGTATGGTGGATGTGGTGTGTGTTGGACTTGGTGGATGTGGTGAAAATGCACCTCAGTGGATGTGGTGCGCGTTGGATGTGGTGAAGATGCACCTCAGTGGATGTGGTGCGTGTTGGTATGGTGGGTGTGGTGTGTGTTGGACTTGGTGGATGTGGTGAAAATGCACCTCAGTGGATGTGGTGCGTGTTGGATGTGGTGAAGATGCACCTCAGTGGATGTGGTGCGTGTTGGATGTGGTGAAGATGCACCTCAGTGGGTGTAGCGCAAGATGTAAGATGAACGGGCCAATGTGAAACGCGAGCTCAAGGAATTAAAGGGTTGGAGGGGAGGGGTTGAATGGAATCAGGCTCATAAGAGGCTGCTTTTCTGTTATAGGTTTGAGCAGTGATGTGCAAAGAAAAGGTGTTGTGAGGCGTGCTGAAAATATCAGGTGCTAGGTCCTCAAAGCGTAGCAACTATTGTTTAGACAGAGGGGGGAATTGCAAGTGATGTGACAATGTGACGCTCCGGTGCTCGTTGCTGGGAAATTTCGTCTTCCTTTGCTGAAGTCCCAGGATTGGCACGTTGATAATGATATAAGTCCCAGGATTGGCACGGGATTGGCACGGGATTGGCACGTGATATAAGTCCCAGGATTGGCACGTTGACAATGATATAAAGCACCCGTTTTGGGGTTGGGTTTGGGGGGATGCCGTACCCCGCTGCTAAAGCCTCGGAATTGGTATGCTCATATTTAGGGTTGGCCAGAACCATATTTATACGGTTAATATACGGTATTTTTGGCAGGGAAACCACCAAATTTACGGTCATATACGGTGTATATACTGTTCTGGCCAACCCTACTCATATTCATGGTACGCTTATCTTAATACGATGGTACGCTGGGGGTTAAGGGATAGTGACCTCTGCTGCACACATCAAAAAGTCGGCGACGGCAAAAACACATCCAACAAAGGCACATCCAAAGACACATCATGAGACACATCCAAAACTTGGTAACGACAGGGACAAGCTGTTTATATTTTAGAGATTAGTATTAGTCGCACATTTGTGCGAGGAGCAACACATATTCTTGCAATCATCTCTAGATGGTTCCTGGATTTGGGTGTCTGCCCTGAAAGCCTAGTGGTCCTTCGTCAGGCTAGACTCATTCAGGTCACGGGTTTGATGGTGTTGTCACCACTGGCGCATAATCTGTATGGTGCCTGGACCTCAAATAATAGGGGATTTGCTTTTTGATGGTGTCGTCACCACTGGCGCATGTTCTGTATGGTGCCTGGCCCTCAAATAATAGGGGATTTGCTTTTTGATGGTGATGTCACCACTGGCGCATAATCTGTATGGTGCCTGGCCCTCAAATAATAGGGGATTTGCTTTTTGATGCCTTTTAGCCTGAGAGGCAAGAGTTTGTGTTTCTTCTCTCCTTTGTCTGACTCGGTGGGAAGCTGAATGGTTCAACCCACAATCGTGCTCTTTCCTAATTCATGCCGGAAGTGTTTACACCGAGGCATTGCTTTACTTCACTCTTAGGCAACCTCCCCCACTTAGCTTTGGGTTTAACGATTATAGTATGCTTTGTTCGGGTTTAAACCCTAAAGCAATCATCTCAACGTATTTATAAACCCTAACCCTTTATCTTTTTTCTTTACTTCACTCTTAGGTAACGCCTCTCACCTTGCATTCCAACTCAATCACATCATTACTGATTTATATTGTCAGATTCAATCACTGCCTGCACCAAGCATTTGTTTCAGGTAGCCAGACAAGTTAAAACATTGCTGTCAGATGTCAATCCTGCCTGGACTAAGCGTTCATATTACCAGATCATCAAGTCAATGTTGTCAGATACGATCACTGATTGCACCAAGCATTTGGCTCATGTTGTAAGCTTAAGAGCGTCATTTTCTTTCCCGTGCCGGTAGTGTCAGATCCAATCACTGCCTAAACAAGCATTCGGCTGGCCACATCATCAAGTCGAAACAGGTTTGAGATCCAATCACTGCTTAAACAAGCATTCGGCTGGCCACATCATCAAGTCTAATCAGGCCTGAGATCCAATCACTGCCTGAACAAAGCATTCCACGCAGATATTCAGCCTGAAGACAGCATTTCCCCCACGTTTTTTAAATGTAATGAAGACCCCCATGTTATGAATTTTATGAAGACCCCCAATGTTATGAATGTTATGAAGAACCCCATGTCATGAATGTTATGAAGACAGCATTTCCCCCCCCCATGTTATTTCCCACGCCGGAATTGTCAAGTCATAGCTGAAAGACATTTCCCTCATCCTTTCCAGGCTATCAGCATCTTTTTTCTTTACTTTAATTTTCATCAACAGCTGGTTTTACGGCCTGTTGGTACTCTTTCCTCTACCCATCGCTGAAAGGAAATTGCCTTGGGTTGGCTAGAACTGTATATGACCGTAAATGTGGTGATTCCTCTGCCAAAATACCGTATAAACACCGTATACATGGTCCTGGCCAACTTTAAAATACATACAAGCAGTGAAACTGAAATTGCCTATACAAGAAGTGAACCCACCACTCGCCACCCAGACGCACTCTCTGACTTTCTTCTTGACACCTGCGCTCCCTTGCAGGGGTACGACAAGACCATCGGCGGCTTGACCACTGTGATGGTGTTGCTATGCGTTGGTATTTTCTTTGCCGGGATCGGGTTCGTTGGTATAGTTGCTTCGGAGCAGCATTTTGCTAGACCGCTTTCTTATCACTTGGACGTGGATGTACAATGAAAAGGTAAGGTAAGGGATGTACAATGAAAAGATGGTTATCATTTAAATTCTTATCATTTGGACGTGGATGTACAATGAAAAGAACAACCAGAAGAGAAAATCGGTTGTGCTTGTGTGGTGACACGTCCAGCATGATAAGGGTTACAAGGGGTTACAAGGATGGCCTACAGCCCGAGTCTCTGGCTGATGGCAATTGGCTGGTGAAACAAAAACAACCAGTGTCGAAAATTGAAACTAAATCACGTGTGGTGACACGTCCAGCGTGATAATGGAGGGAGCACTAGTATGGAAGAACACCAAGAGTAAGAGTAAAAGAATATGATGTACAATGAAAAGAACAACCGAAGAGAAAATTGGTTATGCTGGTGTGGTGACACGTCTAGCATGATAATGGAGGGAGCACTAGTACGGATGTACACCAAGAGTAAGAGTAAAAGAAGATACACAAGCATCTGGACAGAAGAGAGAGGAGCGAATGATGAAAGTAAAGAAAGAGAACGCAGATGGTGTAGACGCTATCGGCATGGAATAGGGAAAGGTAGCTGTTTTGCCTGCTGCACCACCCAATGGATACAAAGACGCACACCTATTAACAATGGGGGGTGACCTTCAGCCAGGTTGTTTGGCTGATCAGCTGCGGACTGCATTTGACGCACAACCTGGAGAATAAGAATAAAGAGCGAAAGAGTTTTCATATTAATCCGAGGACCAGGTAATTGGGAGAGGCAGGGGCCTGCACATCACTAAAGAGTATTGCTCAGGTATTTCCGAGGGTTGTGTTTGGTGTCTCGTCTCATCTGTATGGTTTCTGTCCTAGAAGATGGCTAAGGAACACTGTTTCTTGCTTGATTAGATTAGATTACAAAGGACCGGCAACCACTACGTTGGGCTGATGGGTCTGGTGCTGGTGCTGGAACCTTCCAGCACACTGATTTGGGTTTAGATTTACATGGGGGACCTTCAGCCAGATTGTTCCTTCCAGCACACTGAAAACAGCCAGACTTTAACGGAAAAAAGAAATAGGGCAAGGCAAAATAAGTTCAAAGAAAAGCATGCAGGGAGTCTTTCTAAGGCAGGCTGTTTGAGCCCCATTCTAGCCTAGCTGATTGTCTCATACATGTGTATGAGACAATCAGCATGAAAAGCGTAGCCATCTTAGTCCATAGCTCCAAGGTGTGTTAAAGCCATTTTTTGCTTGAAATCAGGTGTTTCCATCGACACTCATTCATCTTCTGGCCAGCCAGGGTGGGAGACCCTCCCCCAGCTTGCCTACCAGATGTTCATAACACCTAACAATCAGTGCCTCCAGCAGAAAGGTCTTTCATATTCTTATGTCTCGGTCAATACGTGCCTTCCAAAAAATAAACATCGTGTCTCGGTGCTGAAAAAGCACAAATGCACATAAGGTTGAATAAAGTAATGGCCTCAGCCAGTGCATACTGTTCTCTTAGGAAACTGATGAGTAAGAGGTTATGATGCATGAAAGGCAAACCTGAGACATCAAAAGAGCCTAATGGAGAGCCACAACGCAGCAGTTCAGGCATGCTCACTGAACACCAGAATGTATAACCCAAGGAGGGGAAAAAGGTAAAAATATAGAGACCCATGACTGTTTATGCTCCAGATCCATGCAGAACGCAAACCCTAGCGCTACGTTCCTGACTCCAGAGGACCCTGTAGCACCGCTCATAAGACTGGAGGACGCATCCCCATGCTCTGTTACAGCAAACAAAAAAAGTGCACCAGCATGTTCGTTCTAAGAAAAGCACAGCAACAGTTTTGGAGGGGAAAACCTTCACCTCATAAGTTGTCAGGATGTTTGAGTCCCATCCTGGCCTAGCTGATTGCCGCAAACGGTTTTCGATGCCGCACATTACATAGAAACTCAACCATCTCAGTCCACACTCCCAGGGATGTTCAGTCCACAGCAAGCTAGCCAACAAACACCACAGCATTTTTTCACCCCCCTCAACGTGCAACTTGAAGCAAGCAAGGTACACAACATACAGCCAGCTCAGATTTTGGCTCCTTCATAAGGTGGGGCCTGGCACTGTATTGCCAAAATGCAAGTAAGTAGAGTCTAGTTTGTGTATTTTCTAGTTTCAATTTTTCGTTCACTTGTAATTGGTCATCATAAATAGGCACAACGCTGCGGACAAACGATTATGAGCGCAATCCGACAAGGAGCACAGCAGGTTGCCTGCCTGCTAGCACAAGCAAACGTAGGTGGTCGTGCAACAATGGTGCGACAAGGCATTATACGCCCATCCAAGGAAACATGGATAGGAATGAATCCATCCTGGATCTTACCATCCAACCTCAAAGAGCAACAGCGGCGGAAATTTAGCAATCCAAATGCAATCATAACTACTCTGAACCCAGCAACCACGCCCCAAACGAAACCCAACAAACACGTATGAAACTAGTTCTGCTATAATGCAAGAAGAGTTGCCCGTGATAACCTAGCAGATGGCGCTACCAATCCATATCCCCTGGCTATGAAACCAAGAGACACACAACCAAAGAAACGCGATACACATTTAGTCGAGATTAAGTACTGTGTAGACACTTCCCCTACAAGCAGAAAAGGTACGAGAACAACATAAGCTGCCAGTGCCTTGCTTACTCGTACTCCGCAAAACCCTCCACACCATCCTGCTAGGAGCAACAGGTACCATTTACAGCAGCCACACAAGGAACCCACTCCACATCCTCGGAGTCTCTGCTCTACATGCCACAGCGCTCATGAAAACATATAAGCCTACATGCAATCAGATCCACAGCAAGAATCATACAGATGAGACGAGACATTGAACACAACCCCCAGGATTATCTGAGCTTCAAAGAATTTTGCCTCCCAACCACCTGATCCCTACTGAAAAGCCTCTTCTCTTTTGTTCGTAAGGTGGGTGTATGTCTCTGCATCCATTGGGTGGTGCAGAACACAAAACAACTTAATCCCTTTCAATCCATGCCGGTAGTGTTTACAATGTTTTTCTAAGGACGAAATGAAATCGGGTGGAGCAGGGCAAGCAAGCAAGTTACGCGCTATTGCCTACAAATTTGCAGCAAAATAATAAAACAAGAGAAGTGTGGAAACCCAGCCTGCGAGCCGATTTTTAGCCGATTTTTTCTGCTGCTGCATGTGGCGGGTGATTGCTGGCGGACAGAAGCACGCAAGCTCAATTTGGACGGAGCGTAGCGGACGGGCATCACAGCATGTATGCAAAGCCAAATAAGAAGCAAGGAGAAACTCTTAAAATAATCACAAAGCGAACCCGTGATTCCACCCTCCACCCTGAAAGTTCTTGGTAACGTTCTCGTGGGTTTGAGTGGTGGAATCATACGTAGCCATCGTCTGCAACGCACCCATGTAATCGAATACAATATCGTCGGGTCACTTAATCTCAGCATGTCCTTTCGTCCATTTTGGGTTCTGCGTCATGGCAGACATAGTCCTGATGAGGAATAAATGATTCTGCAGGTGTGGGCGGTTTGTGTCTCAGCTTTGCAGATGCAGGTCTGAGATGTGCTGAGGAGTCCTGGAACTTATATTCTACCAGACCTATCTTGACGGGATTGCTGAACATATTGCCCAACTTCAACTCATTATCAGAGGGTGGAAGCTGCGCAAAGGTGCGAATTGGCTGTTGTACCGCTAGCGTCCGCTTGTAAATAAACCAAGTAAGAAGGGACTGCTAAGCAACTGCTTAATACTGCGAACCTCCACGTGAGTGGTTGGAATGTTTACAAGGAGCAGTCCTTCCAAGTTTC
>Ga0307947_1000989_pt1:17500-21724 | contig 21724 bp, 26 predicted proteins | sample OrgLakmetagen232_FD_201840 | JGI IMG/M metagenome (GOLD analysis project Ga0307947, IMG submission 201840) | Saline water microbial communities from Organic Lake, Antarctica - #232 | ecosystem: Environmental > Aquatic > Non-marine Saline and Alkaline > Saline | place: Antarctica...
TAAAGCAGCAGCAGTTGCAGCAGTAGTGATGTGGGTGTTGTTCATAGGATGAACACACACACACACACACACACACACAGACAGACACACGCTGTGCTCACAGGCCACACCTCTGCCTCTGCTGGAGGGGATCCTGTGCTGCCTAAGGTGCGTCCATCCTCGGCTAAATTCTTGTGGGACTGAGATGCTCCCAATGATGCACGCATGCGCACTCACGGATTTATGCACCCTATGCATGCCCACATCGCGTCCAACTGAATCAGTTAAAACACGGACTTCACAAATTCTGAGGAGATTTGGGTATAATCAATTAATTGCTTAAAATCCCATTTTACAGATCGCCTGCTCACACGGTACGGCAAAGCCAATTGGATACTTGGTCCGACTGCACCTACTCACGGTGCGTGTTTGCCTGTTGCATGGAAGCCCATTTGCGAGGCAGGTGTACATGGTCATGGGTTCGTGTGCAACCTCAACAGCAACATCTAATCAACATCTATCTCGTCAACATCTACATCAAAGCCCTTTGCAATCTCCAAGGCGCTGTCTGCGTGAGCAAATGTGCACATTGTTTGTGCTTTCAAGCTACTGCATATGCTTGAGAGCAAGGCGATCCAAGCTGTGCATGCACATGTATGCACAATCCCAAGGCACGTGCATGCACACATACACACACTTAAAGTCACACACACATGCACAAGTGCATCCCTGCACCTCTCCCATAGCTACTCACGGTGCGTGTTTGCCTGTTGCATGGAAGCCCATTTGCGAGGCAGGTGTGCATGGTCATGGGTTCGTGTGCAACCTCAACAGCAACATCTAATCAACATCTATCTCGTCAACATCTACATCAAAGCCCTTTGCAATCTCCAAGGCGCTGCTTGCATTGATATCATCAGTCCGCGTGAATCGCGATGCACCCTCTTCCCTTCCCCATTGTTAGGACGTGCACAGTCGTACACGAGGGAGGCAGTGAAGCGCACACAAGAAGCTTGTAAGTTGCCTTTATTGGTGCACGCATCGTGAATCGTAGTGCACTACATCGTGAATTGCAGTGCACGATGCGTTGTTTAACTTGCTCTTTTCACACAGGCTCCCTTTTTGCCCCATTGCTTTTACATCCTTGCAGTAAAATGACCACCATCTACGTTGGTGCACGGCAAGAAGCTGTCCAGGGGGAGGGGTCGTGTGTCCCTTGAGGACCGCACTACATGGACACGAAACATCGTCACAACATGTGCAGCGATGGATCTGGACGGCTACGAGTCCAGAAAGTAGGTCTAGAGTGTTCAATGCAGGCGCCTTGAAGCAAGCATTTAGCAGGCATTTAGCAAGCATTCAGTGGGCCTTGCAGCCTGCATGTGCAGCATTTCTGTCATTATGACCAACCTCTATCTTATGCTGCCAAACCCTTGTATTTGCAGTGGGAGGACTGCAGTGTTTGTCAATGTGATCCATGATATTGATGAGGAGCCTGACCAAGGCCTCGCGGACCTGGGGCTGATAGGAACACGGGTTGGTTTTGCACGCATTAGTTGTTGCGCGCGTAAGTTGTTCAAATAAGATGAAGACCACCTCCCTCGTTTGCTGTTTGATTCACTCTTTTGCTGAACAACTTCCTTGTTTATGCCCTTTTCCGTGCAGCACGTCCGCTGCCTTGAGGCCATCATCGGAGCTCACCCTGGAGCCTATGTGGTGGTCGTGGGGAAGGGCCTTTATGATGTTATCATGGATGAGGGCTTTTTCCTATCACACCAAGTAGGTGCTTTCCCCCTACTATATATGGACTGTACAGTTACTTGCACATGCAAGGTTACGTTCAAGATTGTGTTGTTGTTGACAGTGTGTGTCCTGTAAGTTTTGCGCTTACAAATACTGCAAGTTACTTTGCGCTTATAAATAATTGTGCTTACAAATAATTGTGCCCGACTTATTGTGCGCAAGCAACGTTCGTTCCCAAGGCAATTTTGCTTCTCATCTCTCTTTCTCGCACTCTCTCTCTCTCTCTTTCTCACACTCTCTCTTTCTCTCTCTTTCTCTCTCTCTCTCTCTCTCTCTCTCTCTCTCTCACTCTCTCTCTCTTTTTCTATCTCTATTTCTCTATTTTTCTCTCTCTCACTCTCACACACTCTCTCTCTCTCTCTCTCTCTCTCTCTCTCTATCTATCTATCTATCTCTCTATCTGTCTATCTGTCTATCTCTCTTTTGAGCAGGTGGATTCAAACTTACCTGCGTTGTGGTTTTGTGTGAGGATGCACCGTGGGGGTCCCCTGTTGAGCATGCTAAGCGAGCGGGACAGCAAGGGGCTTCACGATGTGGAGCAAGCATTCCGCACATCACTGGGTAGGACAGGCTTGTTCCTGTGTACTGTTTTGCTTGCCTCGGTAGAAAGTATCTTGAAAAGTGTTTTGGATAAAGCAAAAGTTTCAAGCTTACTAAACTTATTATTTCTGCAATATGCGTCATTCATTCTGTTTCAATTTCACACGCACGCGTGCGCAGACAAGCACGCCCTGCACCCCCAGGCTGCACAGGCCTTCTTTGGGTGGGCTGCTTCCAATCCTGAAGCAGCCAGAGTAGCCCGTGAGTACTTGAGGCCTCTCGTTAATAAGCTTTTAATTATCAGCTTCCTTTTTTTAGTGTTTCTCACACTGCTGACATTTATGGCCTGTGCAGAGCTTTTTTTTAGAGGATGATTGTGAGAGTGAATAAACAGGGGGAAGGGACTTGCTGCGTTGACGTGCCTGCCAGCTGATCAGCGTGGCAGAAAAAGGGGGGGTGCTTGCTTGCTCCTGTGTGTGACCCTCAATCACCGATGATATGCGTCAGTGCTTGACAAATTGTTATTCCTCTGTACCTGCTGCAGACAGCCAAGGAGGCAGTACCACACAGGAGCGGTACGGGCACGCAGCGTTTCTCAGCGCGTGGGCTGCATCCAATCCTGAAGCAGCCAGGGTAGCCCGTGAGTACTTGAGGCTGTGCAAAGCTTTTTTTTAGAGGATGATTGTGAGAGTGAATAAACAGGGGGAAGGGACTTGCCGCGTTGACGTGCCTGCCAGCCGATCAGCGTGGCAGAAAAAGGGGGGGTGCTTGCTTGCTGCTGCCTTTGCTGTTGATGTCGGCTTGGCTTGCTCCTGTGTGTGACCCTCAATCACCGATGATATGCGTCAGTGCTTGACAAATTGTTATTCCTCTGTACCTGCTGCAGGCAGCCGTGGTGGCAGCCGTGGTGGTGTCATCGCCCAGATGGCGCGCGTCATCCTGGTTCAGAGTGGCTGCCTGTCAACAGTGCCATCAGGCTTGTGCCTGGAAGAAGCACTCTTAATAGAGCCTGCCGAGCTGCGCGCGATGCAGATGGCAGATGCAGGTCTCAACAGTGAGTAGAATCTGACAAGTTATGATTTGTTTACATATGACCATTTAAAAAGTCCAATTGCAGCAGATCAAAAAATATACAGTATACATACCCTGTGTGCAAACAGGATAAATGTTGTACTGCACTGGTCTGTCTTTGCTATCTCAATAGAGGGTGTAGGTGTGCCCCAGCTGTTCACTTGCCTACGTGTGATGGGGCTGAAGTGCTCCTACGATTTCTTTGCCTTGCCCCTGAGTTAGCTTGTGCCGCAGCTCCTTGGAGGTCACATCCCATGTGCCAACTTCATTAATCTTCCCTTTCGGGCATTTTGTAATCCTTGTGATTGTTAAACAAGCAGGCGTTGGGATGCATTGGGGGTTTTTGGATCATCCAACATCATAATGTAGACTTAATTGAGTAAGTAACTGAATGCTCCCTCCTGCAGTTCGTGCGTCAACAGACCGGATCACCTTGGCGGTTCACTTCTCCCGTGACAGAATAAAAGGATTCCATAGTTTTTACCTGTGTATCCAATGTATCTCATGCTGTCAGATACATTGGCTACACAGGTAAAAACTATGGAATCCTTTTTGGATCATCCAACATCATAATGTAGACTTAATTGAGTAAGTAACTGAATGCTCCCTCCTGCAGTTCGTGCGTCAACAGACCGGATCACCTTGGCGGTTCACTTCTCCCGTGACAGAATAAAAGGATTCCATAGTTTTTACCTGTGTAGCCGATGTATCTCATGCTGTCAGATACATTGGCTACACAGGTAAAAACTATGGAATCCTTTTTGGATCATCCAACATCATAATGTAGACTTAATTGAGTAAGTAACTGAATGCTCCCTCCTGCAGTTCGTG
>Ga0307947_1000995_pt1 | contig 21695 bp, 25 predicted proteins | sample OrgLakmetagen232_FD_201840 | JGI IMG/M metagenome (GOLD analysis project Ga0307947, IMG submission 201840) | Saline water microbial communities from Organic Lake, Antarctica - #232 | ecosystem: Environmental > Aquatic > Non-marine Saline and Alkaline > Saline | place: Antarctica: Organic Lake...
ATGCACACCCTTTCCAATTTTTACTCAAAGCACATCAGCGTTTTCACTATGCACACCCTTTTCAATTAAAACTCACAGCACATCAGCGTTTTCACTACGCATGCACCCTTTCCAATTAAGACTCAAAGCACATCAGCATTTTCACTACGCATGCACCCTTTCCAATTTTTACTCAAAGCACATCAGCGTTTTCACTATGCACACCCTTTTCAATTAAAACTCACAGCACACCAGCGTTTTCACTACGCATGCACCATTTTCAATTAAAACTCAAAGCACATCAGCGTTTCACTATGCATGCACCCTTTCCAACTAAAACTCAAAGCACATCAGCGTTTTCACTACGCATGCACCCTTTCCAATTTTTACTCAAAGCACATCAGCGTTTTCACTATGCAAACCCTTTCCAATTTTAACTCACAGCACATCAGCGTATTCGCTCCGCATGCACCCTTTCCAATTGAAACTCAAAGCACATCAGCGTTTTCACTACGCATGCACCCTTTCCAATTGAAACTCACAGCACATCAGCATTTTCGCTCCGCATGCACCCTTTCCAATTTTAACGCAAAGCACATCAGCGTTTTCACTATGCACACCCTTTCCAATTTTAACTCAAAGCACATCAGCGTAACACTACGCATGCACCTGTTCCAAGTAAGACTCAAAGCACATCAGTGTTTTCACTATGCACACCCTTTCCAATTACAACTCAAAGCACATCAGGACTTTTGCTATGCACACCCTTTCCAATTTTAACTCAAAGCACATCAGCGTTTTCACTATGCACACCCTTTCCAATTGAAACTCACAGCACATCAGCGTTTTCGCTCCGCATGCACCCTTTCCAATTTTAACGCAAAGCACATCAGCGTTTTCACTATGCACACCCTTTCCAATTTAACTCAAAGCACATCAGGGTTTTTACTAGGCATGCACCCTTTCCAATTTTAACTCAGAGCACATCAGCGTAACACTACGCATGCACCTGTTCCAAGTAAGACTCAAAGCACATCAGTGTTTTCACTATGCACACCCTTTCCAATTACAACTCAAAGCACATCAGGGTTTTACTAGGCATGCACCCTTTCCAATTTTAACTCAGAGCACATCAGCGTTTCACTATGCATGCAACCTTCCACCACGCTTTTACGCACAGGCCCTCACCCACCCCTCCAAAGGCTTGGTGCTGAGCGGCAATGTCGACGACACCACCCGCAACTCGCTCCAATACGTGTTTGCCTTCTCTGCCGTGTGGGGCATTGGTGGCAACATGAGCAGCGCGTGCTGGGACAAATGGGACCCTTTTGTTCGTGAACTGTTTGAGGGCACGGCTAACTTCCCAGGGGGCAGTGGTACTGTGTTTGACTACTTCTTGGACCCCAATCGGTGAGTTGCGCGTGCGGAGTGGGCTAGTCCAGCTTGCCAATTGCTGCTGACAGATTCCAACCCATGAGATGTGTGCTTAACCTTCCACGCCTACCCTCTAATTACCAGCATTGTGTGGTTAGGGGCATCATGGAGATGTCCTCCAGAGCTCTTCCTTACAAATGCTCTCGCTGCCTTCAAAGTACCCCCCAATCTGTAACACTGACGCTATTGGTTGGTTCGATTTTAAATTGTCTTTACTAGCCTCGTTGAATCGCCGGAGAAGCCAGGATGTGCTGCAACTTATACTTTGTTGACAATCAACCTGACATCTTGTTGCTTTTGAAGTGACGCATTGTGCAAGGCTGCTAAAGGCATTATGCATTCTTGTGCTCCATAGTGCATCCAATCCCTCATCTGCGCCCACGCTCGATGCATCGCTTCATCTGTGTCCAATCCTTCATCTGTGTCCAATTCGTATCTATCTATCGCTTCATCTGTGTCCAATCCTTCATCTGTGTCCAATTTGTATCTATCTATCGCTTCATCTGTGTCCAATCTTTCATCTGTGTCCAATCTGTGTCCAATCCTTCATTTGTGTCCAATCCTTCATCTGTGCCCACGCTTGATGCATATCTAATAAATACCGTCAACGACATATTTCCAGCGCGTCATGGATTGACCTATATAAAATGGGATTGATCTGTATAAAATGGGAAAAGGAAACTATTAGACATCCTGCTGTGCATTACTTTTAGGGTTTGGGCTCAAACCACTCATACATGCGTACATACAGTGTGTATACGGTAATTATAGCAGGGAAATTGCAAGACATACGGTCATACACGGTGTACATATACAGTTCTGGCCAACCCTAAATATTTTAAACAGCCGGTTGCACACTACTGTCACCCTTCCACTAACAACACCGTGCACGTACGCTGTGTATTACTCACTTCTTGTACCTTTGTCCCCCAAAGTATACACCCATCTTCAAAGGATTCACTTCGTACATTCACTTACATCGACACCTTATAGCTGCACCTTATAGCTACACCTAAAAACAAACCTTATATATATCGACACCTTAACCTTGTTTTGAAAGAAAAACTTATATCGACACCTTAGAGCTACACTTATTAACACAAACGCAAGACGCTGTTCCTCCCTCTTGGCCTTGTAAGCAGGGGGTGACTCATTTTCCTCTTTTGTTATATTTCACTTGGTGTATGTACCCGAATTCTTGCACCAAAAGTCCATATGCTCGGTATAAGAACTGACCGAATAAAGCCGGCCAACCCTTCTCATTTATACCATGTTGCTGCATTTGTAACTTCTGTTTTAGCCACTTGTTCTTCCCAAGATTTCTACCACGCTCTCATCGCCACCTCTTTGCACCAACCCAGCCTCCTCTCTACCACGCTCTCATTGCCACCTCCTTGCACCAACCCAGCCTCCTCTCTACCACGCTCCTATCGCCACCTCCTTGCACCAACCAAGCCTCCTCTCTACCCCGCTCTCATCGCCACCTCCTTGCACCAACCCAGCCTCCTCGTGTCCTCCTCCTTGTTTCCAACTCAGGAACTTCACGCTCTCCCACTGGGACGAAATGGTGCCACAGTTCAAGTACCAACCTGAGCTGCCCTACTTCCAGATCCTGGTGCCTACCGCAGACACCACTCGTTACGCTTTCCTGCTAAAAACGTGCTTAGAGGTGCGCACAAATGACGACAGCAGTCCTGCTCTGCCTGCTAACTATTATGCTGCAAACCTAATGGTGCACACGTACGATCCTGGTGCCTACCGCAGACACACATGTTGATAAGGATGCACATAAATGAAGACAGCAGTCCTGCCGCTCTGCCTGCGTACGCTTTTGCTGCAAATCTGTTGACACCCACGTACGCCACTCTAGGCCCGCCACTCTGCCTGCTTTGGCTATCACAGCAATTGCGTTTCTGCTGAGAGAAATGGCAGAGGTGTGCACGTATGATGCTTGGCTCTGCCTTTCTGCCTGCTCTGGCTATCACAGCAATTGTGTTCCTACTGAGGGAATGGCAGAGGTGCGCACGTATGGTGCTTGCTTCTGCCTTTGGGTTTAGAAAAAAAGGGGCACGCATATTCAGGTGGAGCACAGCGTGTGCTGTTTACTGGATCCATGGGGGTGCTCAAAATATCCCACTGTGATGCTCACTGGTGTGCTGTTGATACTGTGCTGCTCACTGCCCTGCTGCGCAGGTGGAGCACGCGTGTGCTGTTCACTGGATCCATGGGGGTGCTCAAAATATCCCACTGTGATGCTCACTGGTGTGCTGTTGATACTGTGCTGCTCACTGCCCTGCTGCGCAGGTGGAGCACAGCGTGTGCTGTTCACTGGGTCTATGGGGGTGCTCAAAATATCCCACTGTGATGCTCACTGGTGTGCTGTTGTTGACTGTGCTGCTCACTGCCCTGCTGCGCAGGTGGAGCAGCGTGTGCTGTTCACTGGATCCATGGGGGTGCTCAAAATATCCCACTGTGATGCTCACTGGTGTGCTGTTGATACTGTGCTGCTCACTGCCCTGCTGCGCAGGTGGAGCACAGCGTGTGCTGTTCACTGGGTCTATGGGGGTGCTCAGAATATCCCACTGTGATGCTCACTAATATCCTGTTGTTGACTGTGCTGCTCACTGCCCTGCTGCGCAGGTGGAGCACAGCGTGCTGCTCACAGGGTCCAGTGGAGTTGGCAAAACAGCGGTCATCCTAGACACCCTGTCGCGCCTGGCTGACGCTCAATACGGCACGGTCGAGGTGGATGATGGCAAGGATGGGGCCATGTCCATGATTGCCTCCACAGGTGATAATCCATGGGTTAATAGGATATGCTTTTTTTTGTGGGGGCTGCAGAGTTGGCATGGTACGGTGGGAGTGGATGATGTCCTGTCAATAATAGCCTGTACAAGTATTAGTTTGTGGGTGAAGAGGATGCTATTTTATTGTGGGGGGTGCAGGGTTGGCATGGTACGGAGGAAGTGGATGATGTCCTGTCAATAATAGCTGGTACAAGTATTAGTTTTGGTGGGAGGGCTGCAGAGTTGGCATGGTACGGTGGAAGTGGATGTCCTGTCAATAATAGCCTGTACAAGTATTAGTTATTGGGTGAAAAGGATGCTGTTTTGGTGGGGGGTGCAGAGTTAGCATGGTACGGTGGAAATGGATGTCCTGTCATATTAGCCTGTACAATTATTAGTTTATAGTTTATGGGTGAAAAGGATGCTGTTTTTTTGTGGGGGAGCTGCAGAGTTGGCATGGTACGGTGGAGGTGGATAATGTTGCGTCAATAATAGCCTCTCCAAATATTAGTTTCTGGGTGAAAAGGATGCTGTTTTGGTGGGGGGGCTGAAGAGTTGGCATGGTACGGTGGAAGTGGATGATGTCCTGTCAATAATAGCCTGTACAAGTATTTAGTGTATGGGTGAAAAGGATGCTGTTTTTTTGTGGGGGGGCTGCAGAGTTGGCATGGTACGGTGGAGGTGGATAATGTTCATCAATAATAGCCTCTCCAAGTATTAGTTTATGGGTGGAATGGAAGCTTTTGTGTTGGGGGGGCCGCAAAGTTTGCATTGTAGGTTCAATGTGGCTAACAGCAAGGATGGGATACATTGCTGATTAAAACCCCCACAGGTAGTGTGTTACCAGTGCTGGCAGCATCTGGATGAAGTATACGGCACAGCAGAGGTTTAGGCAGCGTAACATTTGCATCTCTGATGCCACCAGATTTCCATTTGTAGGCACAAACAACACAAACTGCCTGTATGCACTGCTTTTTGCAGTGAACACCTGTGCCAATTTGTAGTATGTGCACCGCTAAATCCCGTTTGTTGCACAAACACCAAATGAAAACTGCCTGATGCTGATTGCAGTGAACACGCGTGCCAATCTGTAGTATGTGCACCGCCAAATCTCGTTTGTTGCACAAACACCACTTGAGAACTGCCTGATGCTGATTGCAGTGAACACGCGTGCCAACGGGCCTTCTGAGACAAACCTCAGCCTTGCAGCTGGCAACGAGCCTAATCAGATCATGCCTGTCATCATAAACTTCAGCGCTCAGACAAGCTCGGCGGCAACGCAGGTAGGAAGGGGGGATCTAAATACATTAAAACAAAGCTGGCAGTGCTAAAACATCCAGCGTGATTAGGGACCGGGCACTTTTGGAAAAAGGAAGGGTGAGGGTGAACTGTGTTGTGAGGTTTGCCAGCAACTTTTTTGTCTAGGGTCGGCCTTAATCGTATACGCACACCGTGCTTGATTGTTTGTACATAATACTTCCTGGTAAAGGCACCGTATTCGCGCCGTAATTACGTACCTATGTTTGGTTTTGGCCAACCCTATGTATGTTCTTATGTCACAGCTAGAGTTGTGTTCGTGGGAAATTTATAATCAATGGAGCAGCAGCTGCTTGACACTGACAATTGGCAACCTCTGCGATGAAACATGAATTAAAACTGGGTTGCGATTGACATTTTGTCACACACACACACACACACACACACACACACACACACACACACACACACACACACAAACACACACACACACACACATACACACACATAGGCACACACACATACACACACAGGCACACACACATACACACACACACGCACACACACAAACACAGGCCATCATAGAGAGTAAGCTCGAGCGCAAGCGCAAGCAGCGGTACGGTCCGCCTGCAAAACGCCACATGGTGCTGTTTGTGGATGATGTCAACATGCCTATGCGCGAAGTGCACGGCTCACAGCCCCCCATCGAACTTCTTCGCCAGCTCCTAGACCACGGGTGTGTTTAGAACATCGACAGTTTCTGGACTGCACCAACAAAGCAGCTTCGTGTCTGTTACGGTGTTTTCAGCAAGGAAGTAGATTTGGAATGACACGTACGCATGAAGTTGGGAGTGCCGCCAAGCTACTAGCTCTGAGGCTACTAGGGGGTCAACTAATATTCCCTTTTTTTGCCAGGGGGTCAACATTGGACCAATACATTTTGGGATTCATGTATATACACCGTACATGACCGTATAATTGGTGATTTCCCCACCAAAAATCCCGTATATACACCGTATATTTATGGTTCTGGCCAACCCTATATATAAACATATACATTTACCAGGTTTTTTGTTGATCATCCTTCAATCTTGTGACTGTCAGGCAGTATCCGTGCTTTTTCTCAAGCAAGCTCAACTCCCACCACCATACACGTGCTCACACATGAGCACGCACGCACGCACACCCACACATTTACACAAACACACATGCAAACTTTGCTGTGCATTTCGTGCAGGGGCTTTTACGACCGCAAGAAGCTGAACTGGATGGGGATCCAGGACACCACACTGTGTGCAGCCTGTGGGCCTCCAGGGGGTGGGCGTCAGGTAGGAAAAGCGAAATTTATTTAGACATTTTGAAAGCAATGCGCACTGTGCAACATTTTGAGAGCAATGTGCATTGTGCAACATTTTGAGAGCAATGCGTGTTGTGCAACATTTTGAGAGCAATGCACGTTGTGCAACATTTTAAGAGCAATGCCCACTGCGCAAATCCCTAGGAAGATGTGGAAGGAGGTTGCCAGGTTGAGAAGCGTTATATTGCAACGTCACATTACTAGATTGATAAATGTCACAGAACAATGTGCATGCACCAATAGCATTCTTCACATCAACCAAGGCTGGGTCGCTTTTTTACCGGGTACTGCAAACCCCCTGCAACTACAAGCTGGGTTAACAATTCAAGTGCCAGCGGTTCTCAGAAAGCCACTTATTGTGCAGTGGGCAGCAGTCACAGGAAGGTGTTGTGAAATAGGGTGTATGCGCAAGCAGGGATAACACATATCAGATAATGATTAAAGAAACATGGCCGCTGTTGCCAAAGAGCTGAGCGCCAATCTCAGTTAAGGTTAAAGGAAACATGGCCGCTGTTGCCAAAGAGCTGAGCGCCAATCTCAGTTATTGTTTAAGTAGAGTTGGCCAGAACCGTATATATACACCGTATATGACCGTATGTATGGTGATTTCCCTGCCAAAAATACCGTATGTACATTGTATATATATATGGTTCTGGCCAACCCTATGTTTAAGGAAACATGGCTGCTGCTGCCAAAGAGCTGAGATCCTCCTAACAACTCACGATACCAGACAGATTAAGAACACGACCTTCACAAGTCTAGCCTGACCACAGACAACTGCTGAGTTCAGTGTGTAATATTTGAACTCCAGTTCTTGAAGTGAAGCAAAGTGAAGCAAAGTGATATCTACCATATCACTCTTCCTTTTTAACTGTGTTCTTTCCTTTGCTTGTAAATAATCCACCGCCATCTCACGATGCAAACGTAGTAGAACCAGACTTCCAGGGCTGCTATCACCTGTGCTGAACATTAAGGGCAGCTACCATTGTGTAAACATTTAGGGCAGCTACCATTGCGCTAAACATTAAGGGCAGCTACTAGTGCGCTAGAAATAAAGGCCTGCTACCACCTGTGTCTAGCACTGAGTTTAGAGCACCTGCTTGTTGTTTCACCGCACTGTGCAGCAGTCAACAGCAAGCACTGCATGTTGCAGCATTGTGCAGCAATCGACAGCAAGCACTGCATGTTGCAGCATTGTGCAGCAATCGACAGCAAGCACTGCATGTTACAGCATTGTGCAGCAGTCGACAGCAAGCACTGCAGGTTATGGAGAACCCGGCACCAAACTCGATGTGTTTTTTGCAAGTTTAAGGGTATTGGGTACCGTAATCAACGTCTCTGTTGCAAGTTTTAAAGAACTGGGCACCATACTCGATGTGTTTGTTGCAAGTTTAGGGGTGTTATGTCCCATACACAATGTGTGTGTTGCACTCAGTTTTAGAGAACTGGGCACCATATTCGATGTGTTTGTTGCAAGTATAGTGGTATTGGGTACCGTAATCGATGTCTGTTGCACTTTGTTTTAGAGGACTGGGCACCATATTCGATGTGTGTGTTGCAAGTTTAGGGGTGTTGTGTACCATACACAATGTGTGTGTTGCTGTGTCGACACCCTTCGGAGAAATACCTGATCAGCTCGTGCATGTTAGCCTCAAGCTTTGCCAAGTGGTCGGTATAAAGTGCACCAGTATGGAATCACTTAGTGAAGTAAAGTTTGCACAAGACGCATGATTGCTCCACCATCGCCCTGTTGCAATGCCCTTTTCGTCAAAATTAACTGTTATATCACGATAATCTGATTTTCTCCGACCTTGCTTCACCAACCTTGCTTCACCAGCTATCATACGCACCTCCTCTACGCAACACGTGTAGGAATTACTTCATCCGTATGCCACTATCACACATCACTCACTTATTATCAGAAGGTGCTCCATAATTTTTACACTGAGCTACGTTGACAATACTAGACCCTCCACGTGCAGAAATTGCTCTTGCTTTCTACATCACTTCACTGCACAAACGCCATCACTCATCACAGCTGCACACGCCCCTTGTTCGCACACTTTCACACACAGCTCGTGTTTGCTCGCTTTCTACATCACTTCACTGCACCAACGCCATCACTCATCACAGCTGCACACGCCCCTTGTTCGCACACTTTCACGCACAGCTCGTGTTTGCTCGCTTACTACATCGCTTCACCGCACCAACGCCATCACTCATCACAGCTGCACACGCCCCTTGTTCGCACACTTACACGCACAGCTCGTGTTTGCTCGCTTTCTACATCACTTCACTGCACCAACGCCATCACTCATCACAGCTGCACACGCCCCTTGTTCGCACACTTTCACGCACAGCTCGTGTTTGCTCGCTTTCTACATCGCTTCACCGCACCAACGCCATCACTCATCACAGCTGCACACGCCCCTTGTTCGCACATTTTCACGCACAGCTTGTGTTTGCTCGCTTTCTACATCGCTTCACTGCACCAACGCCATCACTCATCACAGCTGCACACGCCCCTTGTTCGCACACTTTCACGCACAGCTTGTGTTTGCTCGCTTTTTACATCACTTCACCGCACCAACGCCATCACTCATCGCAGCTGCACACGCCCCTTGTTCGCACACTTTCACGCACAGCTCGTGTTTGCTCTCGCTTTCTACATCACTTTACCACGCCTGCACCATCACTCATCACAGCAGTATACACTACACACCAAATACTCACACATTTACGCCCAAGCACACACACACGCATAATATGTCTGCTCACTTTGTACGTCACTACAAATTGCTCCACCACGCACATATCACTAACTGCACACCACCGGCATGCAAACGCACAGGATGTGTCCGCTCGCTTCCTTCGTCACTTCACAATGCTCAGCCTACCACAGCCTTCTGAAACCATCATGCGTCACGTATTCTCCACCATCCTGGGCGGTTTCTTTGACACCTTCTTCACCGCAGGTACTCTTTGTGACAGACGTGTATAAGTGTGCTAAAAGAGTGAGGCTGGGTCATGCTGTGTATGTAAGTGTGTGTGTGCGTGTATGTGAGTGTATGCAAGTGTATGCAAATGCATCACGTATTCTCTACCATCCTGGGCGGTATCTTTGACACCTTCTTCATCGCAGGTACTCTTTGTGATAGACGAGTATAAGTGTGCTACAAGAGTGAGGCTGGGTCATGCTGTGTATGTAAGTGTGTGTACGTGTATGTGAGCGTATGCAAGTGTATGTAAATGTATGTAAGTGCATCATGTCTTCTCCTCCATCCTAGGCGGTTTCTTTCGCATCTTCTTCACCACAGGTACAAGTGTGTTAGGCAGGTATAAGTGCAATGCAGGCTGAGGCTGGCTTATGCTTGTACGTGTGTATGTAAGTGCATCACGTCTTCTCCACCATCCTGGGCGGTCTCGTTAACATCTTCTTCACCGCAGGTACAAGTGTGTTAGGCAGGTATAAGTGTATAAGTGTACTGCAGGCTGAGGCTGGCTTAAGCTTGTATATATGTGTGTATGGAAGTGCGTCAAATCTCCTCCGCCCTCCTCAGCGGTTGTTGTAGCCACTTTTTTCACTGCAGGTACAAGTTGCCAAGCAAACATAAATTGTGCTCGATGATATAGCATATAAAAGTAGTAAGCATAGGGTGAGGCTGGCTCGTGCTCGTCGGTGTGCTTTTGAGCGCGTGCCAGCACGGACGACCAGCATGATATGTTCATCTAAACTTGGACACAAGGTGATATGATCATCTAAACTTGGCAGCAAGGTGCCATGTTCATCTAAACTTGGACACAAAATGCCATATTCATCTAAATTTGGACACAAGGTGCCATGATCATCTAAACTTGGACACAAGGTGATATGTTCATCTAAACTTAAAATACAAGGTGTCAGTGTGTTACTACTTCCCAGTGCGTTACTACAAGGGGCCAGTGCGTTACTACTTCCCACGTCTTGCTCTTCTATTTCCCTGCTCCTTAACATGCGATGACTGGCAAGAAGCAGGTTAGCAGCAAGGGAGCTCGCTCCCCACTCCGAATCGAGAACAGGCAGCCACATCAATTTGAGAAAACAGCTTGCTCTAAAAAAGGAGCTACTTCAGCTCCAGGTATTATCCAACTCCCCTGCCACTAGACTTAACATTTTAAGAGCATCTGTGTTCAACCACACCTAACCTTGCACCGACCCTTCCCTGTTGTACACCAAACAGAGGCCAAGAACCGTATGCTCAAACCAATGGTCAGTTCTGCTGTGGAGGTGTACCTGCGTATCGCCAATGAGCTGCTGCCCACCCCTGCCAAAAGTCACTACACCTTCAACCTGAGAGATGTGTCCAAAGTGTTCCAGGTGTGTGGATGAGACGCGCGCTCTTAAATGGTTGTGTACATTAGGTCACTTCACCTTTAACCTGAGAGATGTGTCCAAAGTGTTCCAAGTGAGACTTTTAATGGTCGTGTAAATTAGGTCACTTCACCTTTAACCTGAGATATGTGTCCAAAGTGTTCCAGGTGCGTGGATGAGACGCGCGCTCTTAAATGGTTGTGTACTTTAGGTGACAGTTTGATGGTGTTTACTGCCAAGACTCATTGAACATTGAACCTGGAGGGCGTGTGTCTGAAATGTGCAAGGTGCGTGGATGAGACGCGCTCTTAAATGGTCGTGTACTTTGAGTGACAGTTTGATGGCGATTTAGTGCCAAGACTCATCAAACCTGGAACCTGGAAGGCGTGTGTCTGAAATGTGCAAGGTGTGTGGGCGTGGTGCTTCGTTAAGCTGAGCGTGGGCTTCTTGCAGTGGTTGCTGCAACTACATTATACTTGTACACATTGCCACCTTCACTGATCCAGACCCCCAAAAGGCCGCTTGAGCAGCTCTTTAATTTATCATAGGACTCACTGCGACCAAGCTAATATGCCGCCTCAATTGCCCTCATAAACTCACATGATTGTTTTACTCTCTTTTCAACTCTTTTGCTCTTCAAAGTCACGTGTTTGCTCTCTTCAAAGTCACATGTCACTTCTACTCTGTGCACGCCCCCATGTAACAACTCTTCATTGGACACTTTTGAACTGATATGTCTGGAGCACGCACGCTTGCTTGCATGCAGGGCATCCTGGACATTCGACCTGGTCAGTGCCCTGAGCCACGAGTCACACTCATGCGGCTGTGGGTGCACGAAAACATGCGTGTGTTCCACGACAGGTGGGTCTATCTCGTGCGGCTGTGGGTGCACGAAAACAAGTGTGTGTTCCACGACAGGTGGGTCTACTGCATTTGTAAGCCCAGTACATGTACACCCTCATTCCTCACCAACGCACTTTTCTTTTGGCGCTGTGGGTTACAAAGTTGCGTGCGTTCCACGACATGTGGGAAAACCTTGCAAGGGCTAGATCATCTGGTGACTCAACTCAATCTGGTAACTCAAAATTTATTTATTCTTTTATTAAATTCTTCATGTCTACAGGCTTGGGCATTGACTTTGGACATTTTCCAGTGGGTGCTTTTATGTCTACAGGCTGAACTTCTACCTCAATTTCCCCATCACACCTCCAGCGCACTGCTTCAAGAAAGCCTGGGCCAATCAATTACGATATTGCATATTGCATGAGTGTGTGCATGACCACAATGTTGTACGAGTGTGTGCATGGCCACAATGTTGCATGAGTGTATGCATGGCTTCATCATAATCTTGCTGTACAAGATGTTCAACGTTCATGCACCATGGCTCTGGGCACATTAAAATGAAGTACACAACACTCATGCATACATGTGCAGGCTCATCTGCAGCGAGGACAAGGACTACTTTAAGGGCATGCTGTACGAGATGCTCAAATCTAAGTTTGAAGTTCTGGGCACATCAAAATGAAGTACACGACACTCATGTATACATGTACAGGCTCATCTGCAACGAGGACAAGGACTACTTCAAGGGCATGCTGTACGAGATGCTCAAATCTAAGTTCGAAGTGAGGGAGGAGTACGAGGCACTGTTTGGCCCAGGCAACGAAATTATGTTTGGTAAGTCGCTTTGAAAGATCCCTTGGGTAGAGGTTCTCGTGAAATGATTAGGGTTGGCCAGAACCATGTATATAATAGGTACGGTGTATACACGGTATTTCTGGCAGGGGTTTTGCGTAATATACGGCTATATACGATGTATGTATACGGTTCTGGCCAACCCTAGAAATGAAGCAAATGAGGAGGATGTATGCTCTAGGCTGTCTTGGGAGGGCTCATGGAGGGTACATATCTTTCGGTGAAACGCTTTCAAAGTCCCCTTGGCCAAGGAATCGTGCTTGAAGAAGTCAAAAGGGAGAGAGTTGTATAGGGGGGCTCATGGAGGGTACTTGCCTTGAAATGAGACTCTTTCAAAGGCTCCTTGGCCAAGGAATCGTGCTTGAAGAAGTCAAAGGGAGAGAGTTTTATAGGGGGGCTCATAAAGGGTACTTGCCTTGAAATGAGACTCTTTCAAAGGCCCCTTGGCCAAGGAATCGTGCTTGAAGAAGTCAAAGGGGAGAGAGTTGTATAGGAGGGCTTATGGAGGGTACTTGCCTTTGGACGAGACTTTCTCAAAGGCCCCCCGGGCAATTGGGATATCCTTTTCCAAAATCAGAATTACAACTCGATTGAAAAAAACCGGGGTTACAACATCGGCATGAAGGGGGACAAAGGCCCCCTGCGCGAATGGGATAACATCTAAGGAAATAGTACAACTTGATTGGAAGTACGGGTCTGCGACATGAAAGCATCTATCAAGCTGACTTTATTGTGTTTTTTTGGTATACCATTAGTTGTATACCATTCTGTGTATACCATTGTGTCTATTGACCGTTCTGTCTATTCCAGAGATAACATGCGGCCAGAGATAACATGCGGCCTTGCCTGATTGATTGAGGACAGGTAATTTGGTGCTTGAACAACATATGATTGCAGCATGGTGTTACGCACAGGCGACTACATGCAAATGGGGGCTCCCAGAGAGAAGCGGACGTACGAGGAGGTTGGGGGGGACTTCAATCAGCTCACCAACCTCATGACCAACTACCTGGAGGAGTATAATTTGGAGCACACAGCACCTCTGCACCTGGGTAAGTGTTCTGGAATAGTGTTCATTTTGTTTGTTACTGGCCTTTGTTTCTTGACGTGAATTGTGCCTTGGGAGGACGGCACTCTCCTTTCTGGCAATTGCCCTGCCACTGCAATCTTTCCAACGGTGCTAAGCAGCACATCATCAACAATGCACGCATCATAACAAGCTACCTATATTCTTCCAAATACATCCACCTTTTGTTTCTGCCACTGCAGTGTTCTTCATAGACCCTGTGCAGCACATCAGCCGCATTACATGCATCAGAAGCAGCCACCTTGAACATCGACGCAATGTACATCCAACTTTTGTGTTTGCCACTGCAGTGTTCTTCATGGACGCTGTGCAGCACATCAGCCGCATTGCACGCATCCTGCTCCAGCCGCGAGGGAGTGCTATGCTTGTGGGTGTGGGTGGGTCAGGCAAGCAGAGCCTGACTCGCTTCGCAGCCTTCATCAGTAAAACACAGGTATGTACTGCTCTGCTGTTTTAATTCACGCAGCAGTGTGAGTGTGTGTGTGTGCGTGGGTGCGTGGGTGTGTGTGTGTGCGTGTGTGCGTGTGTGTGTTTGTCCGTGTGTGTGTGTGTGTGTGTGCGTGTGTGTGTGCGTGTGTGTGTGCAGCGTTCATCAGTCAAACACAGATATGCGTTGCTCTGCTGTTTTATTCCACGTGCTGAGCCTGGTCGATGCAAGTTTAAAAGTGATCATTTCCTCAATGACGTGGCCCCGTAGCTAGCTAGTGTCCAAAGAGAAGGTGGCGTGAAAAGCTGTGCTTTGTCCTCCTTTAGACACTTATATCATTACAATTTCACACTGTAGCATGTGTGGACTGTTGTTGCACACACATCACTTGCATGCCATGATGTTTGTGTGTGCGTGCATATTATCTGATCAGTAATGTGAAGGAGAGAAGAAATTTGCTGTGGGTATGTCTTGCCTCTGTGTCCCTCCCTCTTGGATATGAAACTATCGAGCAGATGCTAGCTTTCATTATATTACAATGAAGCATACCTTGTCTAACAATGTTTAACCCAATGCAGGACAGCCAATGGGAGAATGTGCCTGTTTGTGTGGCAAATGGTGGCTTTTCAAACATTTCTTCTACTTTCATCACAGTAAAGTTGATGTGCAAATGCAATGACCCTGCAGTGCTTCTCCATCGAGCTCACGCGTAACTATGGGCTAACAGAGTTTCGAGAGAGCATCAAGAAGCTCTACAAGTAAGTTTGGTGCACTTGCTCAAAGCGTCTCCTTGATGCATTCTAGTTCAGCATATGGTGAAGTTTTGCAGTGTTCAGTTTCACTACTGCGGCAATAAGATGTCGTGCTCGTAATTTAAGAACGTCGTTTAAAATGCCGCAAAGCTTCTTTGCAGTGTTCAGTTTCACTACTGCAGCAATAAGACGTCGTGCTCGTAATTTGGGAACGTCGTTTTAAGCGGCGCAAAGCTTCTTTGCAGTGTTCAGATTCATTACTGCAGCAACAAGATGTCGTGCTCGTAATTTGGGAACGTCGTTTAAAGCGGCGCAAAGCTTCTTTGCAGTGTTCAGCTTCACTACTGCGGCAATAAGATGTCGTGCTCGTAATTTGGGAACGTCGTTTAAAGCGGCACAAAGATTCTCTCTCTGACAGCTAGCGCAAAACCGCAACCTTATTGCAGATACATCTTTTTCTTAAATACATTGATTATTATTCATATGATACCGTCTGCAACAGCCTACACATTGTTCACAACTGCCTTGCCTATCCGCATGCGCTGACCTTACATCCGTGAGAGTCTAAACAACGTTCGGTAAAGTGCAACCTTCCACTGCAAAGATGTATCTTTTTGAGAACATGCTATCGCTGCATCATCCTTTAATAAGTACACATCACAGTATGCTGGCGAAACCTTGTGTGTGCGTGTGCGTGTGCGTGTGTGTGTGTGTGTATGTGCGTGCATGTGTGTGTGTACTGCTTTGTACTTTTATACTTTTAAATGCATGCTCTCACAGGATTGCTGGGGTGGGTAGAGTATGCTATCACTGCTTCATCCTTTAAATTGCATTCATCCTTTTTTAAATACATTCATCCTTTTAAATGCATTCATCCTTTTACATGCACTCACAGGATTGCTGGAGTGGAGGGACGGCACGTGGCCTTCCTGTTCACGGACAACCACATCGTGAGCGAGTCCTTTGTGGAGGACATCAACAACATGCTCAATAGTGGCGAGATCACAGGCCTCTTCCCTGCAGACGAACGGGAGCGTATTTACTCAGACATCCGGTGAGAGTCCTTCGTTGGAAATAGCATACAAGATAATACTTGATTTCATGTCCTTTAAGTTCACGTGTTTCTGTACTTGGAAGGCAAAACGCAATAAGAAGGCAGCACATGTACGTAAATGAAATGAATGAATTAATTAGCCGAGATGACTACTTTGCGTGCCTCGCAGAAATAGTTTGTCCCTTTTTTGCTGCCACAGGCGGCTATAAGCAGGCATCATAAAAATTTGCCGCTAAGACACCTAGCAAGGTTTTGATGCATCAGCAACATCACAATGCAATTTTGTCAGTACGAGGAACAGTTCCATCAACAGTAAGCGTCAACATAGGCTGGCTACAAGTGCATGGCACGCAACAATCTGCCTACACGTAAAACACGCACCCAATTCTGCCACCTAGCAACATATGCTACCTACAATGTCCATGACACGCTACATTCTGCCTACATGTAAAGCACGCACCCAATTTTGCCACCTAGCAAGGTTTCAATGCATCAGCAACATCACAATGCAATCTTGTCAATACAAAAAACAGAACCATCACCACAGTAAGCTCAATATGCTGGCTACAATGTCCATGGCACGCAACAATTTGCCTACACGTAAAGGACGCACACCCAATTTTGCCACCTAGCAACATATGCTGGCTACAATGTTAATGACACGCTACAAGCTGCCTACATGTAAAGCACATACCCAACTGCCGTGGCGTTGAGGTGCTTTTGAAAGCGCACGCTCACTCACACCAGCACCTCACACAAAACGCACGCCACACAGGCCGTGGATCAACAAGCAAGGTGTGGCAGAGACGCGCGATGCCATGTGGGCTGCGTTCATCAACCGCGTGCGTGACCACCTCCACATCGTACTGGCCATGAGTCCGGTGGGGGAGTCTTTCCGTGCGCGGTGCCGCCAAGTGAGTGTGTGTATGTGTGTATGTGTGTTTGTGCGTGTGTGTGTGCGTGTGCTGGAGTCCCTTGCTCCTTTGCATTTGGATGCATGTTTACAAGACATATACGTGCCCTCCACTTCCGAATTTGGTTGTGTGTCCACAGTGTATCCAAGTGCCTCTCTTTCTTCTGGAATCGATTGCATATCCACAGGACTCGATTGCATATTCGCAAGACTCGATTGCATATCCACAGGATTCGATTGCGTATCCACAGGACTCGATTGCATATCAACAGGAGTTGATTGCAAATCCACAGGACTCGATTGCATATCCACAAAGGTTAATTGCAAATCCACAGGACTCGATTGCATATCCACAGGACTTTTAGGAGCTTCCCTCCTCTGAAATTATGACCCTTTCCCTAGTTTAGGGCCTAATGCAAGTATCCCCATTGAAGCCTTATGTTCCTGACACATTTTAGCGCTCCTTCTATTCTATAGACAGGTGCTGATACCCATAAAAATTTTCAGCTATCAACCGCGCATCACAATGCCCACACTTTCTTTAATATAATAATATAAGGGTGTAGTTCTCCTATATTTCTCCGCCATGAACTGCTGCTGCTCAACACGTTGGCATTGCTCTTCCTTGTGTATGCTCATGAATCCTCATTGATAATGTGCAAGCGGTGCCTTTATTGTGACAGTCGTACATACTGGTTGCAGTACGCCTCCTTGTCAATGACTGCACCCTTGACAATTTCTGGCAGTGATATCCTTCATGGCTATTCACAAACATTGCATGCAATTGTTGTCTGCAGTACCCATCTCTCATCAGCTGCTGCACCATCGACTGGTTTAGTCCTTGGCCAGCAGAGGCGCTGAAGAGTGTGAGCACTCGTTTATTGGAGTCTCAGGTGGGTTGTGCACAGTCATGTGCATGGTTAAGCCGCATAAATATATATAGCATTGTCATCACACACGCTCCTCGGGACTTTAGGGGCAATGCTTGTTTGATTATATGCATATCAGCACTCCAGTCACGTGAAGGGATGGCTCGACACATCTACGTGCGATGTTGTATAAAATTGTTATTTTATCATAAGTACGTAAAGTTGTTATTTTATCGTGAGTACGTAGATGTAAGAACACCTTCAATTGCATTGCCGCGCATTGTTCAAATGTACAGTTTTGTCCGATCCTAAGTTTCTGGTGGGGAAGGTAGGCAGCGGATGCCAACTCTAGGCATGTGCCAAGGAACGCAGTAACGGAAGTCATTGTGAATTAAGTGAATAAGTCACGGAAACGACTGCAAGCCTCCTCCTCTTGCTATGTAGCAACAAAAAGGAGACCAGACATGACACTGTCATTCCTTTTATATCCGTAGACACACACACATGCACATATGAATCAAAAATACACAATCTGCTTGCCCACAAGGGATTCATGACAGCTTTGCTCTCCTTGTTTGCGCATGTAGCAACTGGGCGGCGACTTGGTCAACGCCGCCATCTCCTCCATGTGTGTGGACATACACTTGGGTGTGTCAAGCACGGCAGAGGCATACTACGCAGAGCTGCGCCGCCAATATTACGTTACCCCAAAGTCATACCTGGACCTCATTCACCTGTACATCTCTCTACTGAGGGAAATACGGCACGTGAGTGACCTGCAGTTGTGAGCCTCATTCATCTCAACATCTTTCTCCTGAGGAGAACGCGGCATGTGATTGACCTGCAGATGTGAGCCTCTTTCACCTGTACATCTCTTTCTTGAGAGAAACACGGCACGTGAGTGACCTGCAGATGTGAGCCTCATTCATTGTAGCATCTTCCTCCTGAGGAAAACGCGGCATGTGGCATGTGAGTGACCTGCAGATGTGAGCCTCATTCACCTGTACATCTCACTCTTGAGAGAAACACGGCACGTGAGTGACCTTCAGATGTGTGCCTTGTTCACCTTAACATCTTTCTCCTGAGGAAAGCGCGGCATGTAATTGATCTTCAGATGTGCGCCTCGTTCACCTTAACATCTTTCTCTTAAGAAAAACCCATGGCACGTAATTGATGCAGTGCTCCGCACACAGGAAATGGCCATGGCACGTGATTGATGCAGTGCTCCGCACACAGGGTATGGACATGGCACGTGATTGTTGCAGTGCTTCACACACAAAGTATGGCCATGGCACGTGATTGTTGCAGTGCTCTGCACACGGGGAATGCCATGGAACGTGATCATTGCAGTGCTTCGCACACGGGGAATGCCATGGCACGTGATTGATGCAGTGCTCCGCACACAGGGTATTGCCATGGCACGTGATTGTTGCAGTGCTTCACTGCATATTACACTTTGAATTTGCTGAATGGTGTGGCACACAGGGTATGGCCATGGCACGTGATTGATGCAGTGCTCCGCACACAGGGTATGGACATGGCACGTGATTGTTGCAGTGCTTCACTGCATATTACACTTTGAATTTGCTGAATGGTGTGGCACACAGCGTATGGCCATGGCACGTGATTGATGCAGTGCTCCGCACACAGGGTATGGACATGGCACGTGATTGTTGCAGTGCTTCACTGCATATTACACTTTGAATTTGCTGAATGGTGTGGCACACAGGGTATGGCCATGGCACGTGATTGATGCAGTGCTCCGCACACAGGGTATTGCCATGGCACGTGATCTGGCAGTGCTTCGCACACACGGAATGCCATGGCACGTGATTGATGCAGTGCTCTGCACACAGGGTATGGCCATGGCACTTGATCGTTGCAGTGCCTTGCTGCATATTACACTTTGAATTTGCTGAATGGCGTGGCACACAGGAAATGGCCATGGCACGTGATCGTTGCAGTGCTTCGCACACAGGGAATGCCATGGAATGTTTTCGTTGCAGTGCTTCACTGCATATTACACTTTGAGTTTGCTGAATGGTGTGGCACACAGGAAATGGCCATGGCACGTGATCGTTGCAGTGCTTCGCATACAGGGAATGCCATGGAACGTGAATGGCGCAGTGCTTTACTGCGTATTACATTTTGAATTTTCTGGATGGCGTGGCACACAGGAAATGGCCATGGCACGTGATCGTCTGCTCAATGGTTTGGCCAAGCTGCAAGAAACAAACATTGTGGTGGACCGCATGCAACGAGAGCTGAGTGAGCTGCAGCCCATTCTGGCTGAGAAGACTAAAGACACACAGCGCCTATTGACTCAGGTACGCAGCAACAACAAAAATTAAAAGGGTTGGCTAGAATCATATATATATATACACCGTTTACGACCGTATGTTTGGTCGTTTTCCTGCCAAAAATACCTTATATACACCGTATATATATGGCTCTGGCCGACCCTTGACATGAAGGCTTCTTCTGGTGAAAGCATGTTTGAATTATGGCAGAGAATGAGTGAGCTGAAAGTAGCCCATCCTGGCTGAGTAGAAAAGAGGCACGCGGTTTTTGGTGGATTACGTGTTAATTTTAATGGGAGGTGAGTCAGCTACGGTTGTTTTGGGCTGAGATTACATAGGCCATGCAGCGTCTGCTGAATAAAAGGAGGATGGCTAAGGCCCAGGGAGATATTCGATTGCATGCTATATACTTTTAGGGGGAGCTGCATTTCTGTGTTTGGAATCCTTGGAGAGAACAGAAAGGCAATGACACTTCCAGGCTGGTTTTTGCACAGAAGTGAGTCACGAATTGCTGTTTGGTAGCTGAAATTATGAAAGAAACATTGAAATGTGTTTTGGTGAGTCAAAGAATGGATGTTTGCCCAGAATAAATGTCAAAGTACACCATCTATAACGTTTTTAATGTATGCATATTCAGGTTTATGCCTGTGTCGTGCGTACAAATATTCTCAGAGCGCTGAGATGATTTCTTTTTTTTGTTTTATGGTACCTGTTACCAAAGTGGCTCCTTTTCCTTGATATTGTGAGGAGTAGATTTCGCTGCCTGTGCAGTTTTTCCTCTTAAAGTCGTTCGCCTCTTAATTGTGTGTAAAGAGAGATTGCGTGGGGGATACCAATTCACTATCGTATTTGTGTGCGTCTGCGTCTTGCACACACACAGGTGGATGCAGAGCGTACTGATGCAAAGGCCATCCGCCGCACTGTTGTGGAAGAGGAGGTGGAGGTCAAGTTAAAGCAGGCTGAAACTCAGCACCTGAAGGACGATGCCCAGAGGGATCTAGAACATGTGAGATTCAGCTACAAGTCCGGTGTTGGGTATTTTTCGCAATTTCTTACCAGGTCCTGGCTGGCTTCTCTGCCCAAATTCCTACCAGGTATGATTGATGAGAGTGGTGTGAGCACAAACTGAGGTGATTCAGGCAAAGAGGAAAGCACGGTTTCTTTATGTTGATGAAGGTGTGAATAGGTATGGAGGTAAACAATGATTCACGGGGAGCTGAAATAGGACAGGAAGAATGTTAAAATATCCCTTTAGTGTATATATGAGGCATTTGGTGTTGTGCATGCCATAAGTTGGAAGCGTCAGAAGCTTGCTGTCATGTGTGCTGGGGATCTTGAGGAAATGAACTCTTGCAAATAAAAGTACACACGTGCACACATACACACACACTCACATTAACTCTCTCACACACACACACATATACACACACACAC
>Ga0307947_1000996_pt1 | contig 21689 bp, 26 predicted proteins | sample OrgLakmetagen232_FD_201840 | JGI IMG/M metagenome (GOLD analysis project Ga0307947, IMG submission 201840) | Saline water microbial communities from Organic Lake, Antarctica - #232 | ecosystem: Environmental > Aquatic > Non-marine Saline and Alkaline > Saline | place: Antarctica: Organic Lake...
CAATCTATTACATGACCTGAGATACAATCTATTACATGACCTGAGATACAATCTAAGTATCTTAATTGTGGATGACAAAAGATTGGGCACCGCCTACAACAGTTCAGCCAAGATGCAGTTGGCAATTAAGATGACAGCTCTGGTATTACATTAGGCTCTACTGATATGTATAGGGTTGGACAGAACCATATATATACAGTGTGTGCACGGTATTTTTGGCAGGGAAACCACCAAAAGTACGGTCATATAAAGTGTATATATACGGTTCTGGCCAACCCTAGATATGTAAACTGTTGTATGTGGCCGTACACTATGAGATGTTCCAGTATAGCTTATGCATAATATAACTCAGTCCCGGCCAACTTCTGATGCTTTACCAATGATTAGAAACATAGCTTGCATACATACACGCAATGCTCCTACATAAGCAGGCATACATACTACAAACGCAGCACATCCAAGCACATACAAAGGTGCGCTCCTACACTGCAACCCAGTCCTGCACGCTAACACTTGTGCGCCACAATGAATGAGAATACAGTAGCTTGCAATGTTCTTATGTAGGTATGAGCCCTGCCAGCAAAGTGGGGAGTTCACTCTTCCTTTTCCTGACAGCAATGTAACAATGCCCTGGAGACAGAGAATCAGCATTTTGAGAGGGCTTTGACATTCGGCAGGCGGTATTAAGACATGTCATATACTGGCATGCCCCAGTGCTAATTTGTATGGAGATTATCACAAATTGTATATGAACACCTTTGCTGGCTGTCGCGCGTTTTCCTCACCAACAAAAAGGCTCGCTGAGGCTCGGTTGATTGATATATAAATGAGTCATTTAGGGGGGGGGGGGGGATTTGTTTTTATTGGGCGGTTCTGAAAATTTTCGAGGGGGTCCCCAGAATTTTTCTGGGCCACTTTTACGAAATATAAAATATTTTGAAGCCAAAGCTCAAGCCCAGTCGATTGGCACCCTTGTTGGGTGGTTTGATTAAAGGGAGGGGGTCTGGGTGCCTGGTTAAAGAAAGGCACGGAATGTCCCCAAGTAGGCCGCGGGGGTGTGTACAGGCAAATCACCAGCAATTGATTCCAAACTTGCAGTTTACGCATTGCATTATGCATAAGTTGCATGATTGAAGTAAGAAAGTGCTTTGGCAAAGGTTTTGGCTGGATCTGTGCACTGAAAAGGAGGTCAGTGCAAGAGCGTGCGCAAACCAATTATTTGTTGCCCTATTGCTCGTCAGGTAATGCATTATTTGGCTTAATAACTGTGCAGGCAGATAGCTGCTTGAATTCTGAACAGATTGACACCCTTTTTATTAGTGTGGGGGGTCAGGAAGAGGGGTTTGGGGGGTGGGTGGTCATTTTGGGCCGGAGGCCCAAAATTTGGACGTGCCTGTCTACGATTATAATTTTAAACGCCTTCTGCCGTCAAACAATTAGATTGCACTCTGTCTTGAGCAGTCACCCAACGCCCCTTTGTTGGTTCTTAGCTGGGCTGGGCCACTCAGCAGACTTGTTGCAAAGTAGGCAAAAGTACATTTCTAGCAAGTACAAACATAGCAAAAGTAAAATTCACGCCTCGTGTTCTCACACGCACCTAATGCCGCTCCTGTGACCCCAAACAAAGCCAGCCCTGCGGTGGCTGCAGCCGAGACGACCAGGACACGGATTCTATAAACAGAGGGCGGACAAAACGTAAATAATGTGAGACAGCAGATAATTCAGGCTGGCCAGAACCATACATTTATAGGTATATACGGTGTATATACGGTATATTTGGCAGGGAGATCACCATACATACGGTCATACACGGTGTGTATATACGGTTCTGGCCAACTCTATAGATAATGACTGACCATTTTTTGGCGGGGGCTGCAGCCGACAAGGATTAGAACGAAGACCTGCAAAGTGGAGTCTGAGCAGCACAGCCTTCGGGCACGAAATAAGTGCCTCAATAAAGAATGCACTTCAGTCGCAATGCAACGTATTAATGTTCTTTTGTGGTGGTGGCCTCCCAGCCTGCCTTACAGACCAAGAAGCGTGCGAGAAGTGAGCAGCTGACCGCATAATGCCCTTGGCAAATTTTGCAAGCAAATGCATGAAGACAACCGACACACAGAAACACAAGTCGATCGAGGAAGCACGACGCACATGCTGCAAGGGCCTCGTCACACTAAAATGTATCCCGGGAAGGGGACACAGCTTACATCACGAATGTACTAGTCGGATCAAAGTTCTGTGGCATGTTGTGTAGGGTTCGCCAGAACCATAAATATATTCGGTGTATATACGATACTTTGGCAGGGACATCACCAAAGATAATGCGTACACGCGTAGAGTTAGCCAGAACCATAAATATATTCGGTGTATATACGGTACTTTGGCAGGGGACATCACCAAAGATCATGTGTACACGCGTAGGGTTAGCCAGAACCATAAATATATACGGTGTATATACGTTACTTTGACAGGGGACATCACCAAAGATAATGTGTACACGCGTAGGGTTAGCCAGAACCATAAATATATACGGTGTATATACGGTACTTTGGCAGGGGACATCACCAAAGATAATGTGTACACGCGTAGAGTTAGCCAGAACCATAAATATATACGGTGTATATACGGTACTTTGGCAGGGGACATCACCAAAGATAATGTGTACACATGTAGGTTTGGCCAGAACCATATATATATACGGTATGTACGGTTTTTTTGGCAGGGAAATCACCAAAATTTACGGTCACACACGGTGCATATATACGGTTCTGGCCAACCCTATACATATGCGGTGTACATATACGGTTCTGGCCAGCCCTAATGTGTACACTCACTTGCAGTCTGCAACAAATCCACCAGCAAGGACATCACCTAAGATACTGTACACATATGCGGTGTACATATACGGTTCTGGCCAGCCCTAATGTGAGCACTCACTTGTAGTCTGCAACGAGACCACCAGAAAGAACATCACCTAAAATACTGTGCACATATGCGGTGTACATGTACGGTTCTGGCCAGCCCTAATGTGAGCACTCAATTGTAGTCTGCAACGAGTCCACCAGAAAGAACATCACCTAAGATACAGTATATATATAGAATTCTGGCAATCCTAATGTGTGCACTCACTTGTAGTCTGCAACAAATCCACCAGCAAGGATCGGAATAAGGGCGCCCAGCGTGAAAGCCAACATTGACACAAGGGCCGCCTGTGTGTTACGTACATGCAGTTAGGGCACGTGTGTTGCTGTTATCGTATGTTACTACTACCGTGTGTTGCTATTACCATGTGCTGCTATTATCGTGTATTAATATTATCACCATGTGCTACTATTATCGTGTATAACTATTATCATTGTGTTACACATATTGCGTGCTACATACTACATGTAATTGAGCAAAGCCTGATGGGCTGCCAACTTATTTAGAACCAACAAAACGTATCCAACAAGCAGAAAAGGCACGATAACAACACAAGCTGCCGATGCCTCGTTTACTCGGACACCGTGAAAACCTTCACACCATCCTGCTTGGAGCGACAGGCACCAACTACAGCAGCCACACAATGGACCTGCCTCACCTTGCTCTTGCGTATCAGCATCATTCCTTAACAAAATGCAACAAATTCAGTTGATTTAAGCAGATGCTGTTTTGCCTGCCAATGAGTGAAAAGTGAAAGGTACGCACAGCAATAGCCCTCTCTCAGACCAAAGCAACTTACCTGCAATGGATCGGACATCTCATCAATGTCAATGCCCAGCTCATCGCGAGCGTGTGCCCGCACTGCGTCCTTCTCTGTCAGCTCCTCGGCGACTTGACGAGCCAAGTCAGGTGACAAACCCCTGTGATAGACAGATGTGTGCAGTCCCCCCAACAGTCTCCTGTTTCATAATTTCCCTCTGTTTTTTCTGTCAGCTCCTCGGCGGCTTGACGAGCCAAGTCAGGTGACAAACCCCTGTGATAGACAGATGTGTGCAGTCCCCCAAACAGTCTCCTGTTTCATATTCTCCCTCTAATTTTTCTGTCAGCTCCCCGGCGACTTGACGAGCCAAGTCAGGTGACAAATCCCTGTGATGGACAGATGTGTGCAGTCCCCCCAAAAGTCTCCTGTTTCATAATCTCCCTCTATTTTTTCTGTCAGCTCCTCGGCGGCTTGACGAGCCAAGTCAGGTGACAAACCCCTGTGATAGACAGATGCGTGCAGTCCCCCAAATAGTCTCCTGTTTCATATTCTCCCTCTAATTTTTCAGCTCCCCGGCGACTTGACGAGCCAAGTCAGGTGACAAACCCCTGTGATGGACAGATGTGTGCAGTCCCCCCAAAAGTCTCCTGTTTCATATTCTCCCTCTATTTTTTCTGTCAGCTCCTCGGCGACTTGACGAGCTAAGTCAGGTGTCAAACCCCTGCGATGGACGGGTGTGTGCATTCCCCCAAACAGCAACCTTATTCAATTTCTCCCTCTATTGCAAATGGACGTGCAAAGCCATGCGTTGGCTTTACGCTGACGTGCATTTGTGACGTTCCAACTGATTCCAAGCTGATCTGATCTTGATATTTTGCACCATCCAGGCCAAGGCAAGCAAGAGGCCCCGGGATGCCCCCGTTGCGCACTATCATAGCTTCAGATGTACACTAGCATATGCAACATACTAGAACAAATATATAGGGTTGGCCAGAATTGTATGTATACACCGTATATGACCATATATTTAATGGTTTCCCTGCCAATAACTCCGTAACATACACCGTATATACATGGTTCATACACCGTATAAATATGGTTCTGGCCAACTTTACAAGTATACAGCATTTTCGCTATGCCAAATCCTTAGCCTACAACACTTTTGTGCGGTCACAAGCAAGTGAACTTTTGCACAAAGGTCCCCAAACCTCACACTTCATGCCCCAGAAAGATGTTGCAAAATATTAACAAAGAATGCTGCCTGTTGAAGCTTCAAGGATGCTTATCTGTGTGTGTGAGCTGACACAGTTAGGGCTGGCCAGAACCATATATATACGCTGTATACACGGTGTTTTTGGCAGGGAAGCCACCAAATATACGGTCATATACGGTGTATGTATATACGGTTATACGGTTCTGGCCAACCCTAGACATAGTGCGTAGGTACACAGGAAATTCGATTGCGATCAACACACCTGTTGCAGTAGATCTGAGTGAGCTCCTCCAGTTCATGTGCACGTGCTGCTGGCCCCTTCCGCTGCTCCTCCCGCTCCTTCTCCACGTCAGCCTCCTCTGTGTCCCGTTGACTGCTCACGCTGATATACTCGCCACAAGCCACTGCGCAAAGGTACCGGCACATTAATAGCGGCAGTGATGTAGTGGCAATGGACTTCCTTGTACTGCCCCTGTGTTCATATTACCATTGACAGCTCACGCTGATATACTCGCCACAAGCCACTGCGCAAAGGTACCGGCAGTGATAATAGCGGCAGTGATGTAGTGGCAATGGACTTCCTTGTACTGCCCCTGTGTTCATATTACCGTTCACAGCTCACGCTGATGCTCTCGCCACGAGCCATTGCACAAAAACCAAAAGAGAAGTTCCTTGTGCTGCTCATTTATTTGCACCTCTCATACTTTTCGACCATCTACTTCCCTTGAACCTCTTAGAGGTAAGCACTACCTTTGTACCTTTGATAGAAGGTCCTGGTTAGGCCTTTCATTACAGAGCTGCCCTTTGGCAGGGCTGGACTAAATCGTAAGCAGAAATTGTGCTCATTGTTGTCACCATGCACACTAAATTGTAAGCAATAAGTAGTGTGCTCATTACTGTCACCATGCACACAAAATCGTAAGCAGTATGTGTGCTTATTATTGTCACCATGCACACTAAATCGTAAGCAATAAGCAGTGTGCTCATTGTTGTCACCATGCACACTAAATCGTAAGCAATAAGTAGTGTGCTCATTACTGTCACCATGCACACAAAATCGTAAGCAGTATGTGTGCTTATTATTGTCACCATGCACACTAAATCGTAAGCAATAAGCAGTGTGCTCATTATTGTCACCATGCACACTAAATAGTAAGCAATAAGCAGTGTGCTCATTATTGTCACCATGCACACTTAATCGTAAGCAATAAGCAGTGTGCTCATTATTGTCACCATGCACATGCTGCCTACCATCCACTTTGTCATTGAGCCTTCTCCACAGGATGGACTGAAGAACCTAAGCTTCACTCACAAGGCACACACCGCACCGCACACATGGAACGCGCGCTTGTTATTCACGTGTTGCAGGATGATGGGGCTGTGCACATTTGAATTCGCGTGTAAGCATACAGACACAAACAATTAATACTCTGCTTTTTGCAAGCATCTTAGAGAGGCACGCAAAGAGGATACGAGGACTGTCTGTGAGCGCAAAGGCACTCTGATTCTGCTGGACTCTCTTTCCCTGCGAGTTGAGCCCTAGAATGAAAATCTAACATGCCTGCCAATGATTCAAGCAATAACGTGGACCTAGTGGATTGCTGACTTCACGCATTAGTAGGGTTGGTCAGTACCATATATACACAGTGTATATATGTAGGGTTGGCCAGAACCATAAAGTATATATGGTATATGGTATTTTCGGCTGTGAAATTACCAACTATACGGTCATATACGGCATGTATATATACACGGTTCTGGCCAACACTACGCATAAGCACATCCTTTCTTCCTCTGAGTCATTATCTGGATCAGGAAGCAAAAAACATTACTTTCTCATCGCATGAATGAACGGGGAGCATCAGTGGACAGGATACTGCAAAGCACCTCAAGCTGTGTGCACTACACAGTTATTACATAATTGCTGCACGCAATTTTGAACAGCATCGCATATTGCAGTAGCCCAGGCACACGGCGACTCCCCCTTTAAAAGGGCTGACCAGTAAAAAAAACAACCGAGCTATAGGCGTGTGCTGCGCAAAGCAGCAGCATTGACTCACCATCACCTGCTAAGATGTGAAATAAGCAACTTGCCAGGACGTTTGGCAAAAGGAAAATTGTGACGACATCACCTTTCGATAGCATAGGACCAAGCAACGTGCCAATTTTCTCATAATTTGAAATTGCCTACTTCATCCCTTAAAAGAGCCAGGTTCTTTATCCCTTAAACAAAGGTAGGTAGGTCCTTTATCCCTTGAAAAGAGGTAGGTAGTTATCCCATGAAATCAGGTAGGTACTTTGTCCCTTGAACTTAGGTAGGACGCATGACTCACTGGACAAGGCTCCTGCAATCCAGCCACTCATTCCAGCTAGCCGCCTGAGGGTAATGAGTGGGATGGTGATGAGTGATGTTGGCGTCTCTGTATCAGAGGGTGTGTCTATGTGATTGTGTGTGGCTGCAAGAGCGGTTCTGAGCCCTAAACAGTTCACAAAAGAGGTAGCAACAATTCATTTGATGAGTATGCATTCGTTAACTTGGACACTCCATGATCCCCCGTCTTCACAAGAAACACATTTGCTGGAACTTGACCACACTACCAGATGGCTCCATGCAACCAATGGCTAACTCAATTACTAGTGCTGCATGCACCTGGACTTTTGCCCTGGTTGTGGAGAGCAGTAACGATTGATTTGCTTGTCACACATTATTACGAAAGTTTCACTCACATCAAAGAGAGCTCCGACGATCCGCCTGCTACGCCAAGCATGATGCTAGCGACAGACACAAGTCCATCGTTTGCTCCTAAGACGAAGGCTCGCAGCCAAGGCGCACGCTGTGAGTACTGTGGACGTAAGGGAAGAGAGGGATAATGGGAGAGGTCTTGTACAAGTCTAGCGTGTTTGCAAAGTTGCAACCACGCCTACTTCTGACCACTTACATGCACATGCTCATCCACGTCGTGATTATAGGCCTCCTGCGTTGGTGTAAAGGTGTTTGTGCCGATCAAAATGTTAGATAGTGTCATGTGTGTGTGGACGTGTGTACACATGCCCGTGTTTCATGGCAAACAACGTGCACATTCCTACTAGATTGTGGGATTCAGTGCATAGATTCAGTGGACGATACAACAAGTGAAACATACAAAGTAGAAGGAGTGGTACGGTGGATGATGTGGCGCAATAGGTAATTGCCTCCTAGGTAATTGCCTACACGCATATATTTAGAGGCAGATCCTTTACATGTACTGTGACCAGTGGCTCCTCCAAGTCTCCCTGTTGAGCAGCAGGGGGCAAAGCACGGTCTCCGACTGAGTACTGTTGAGCCATTTGTGGCACTAAATATAATTTAATAACAATTAATTGCAAGAATATAAATCAAACTGATATGAATCATGCAACACAAGTTCAATAACAGGTTTATGAATAGGTGGGTGGAAGATGGCTGAAGACCTAGCCACAGTTATTGGCATCAGTGACAATGTACTTGCTCCGCAGCTTGCACGCTCCCAACTGCTGCACTCTACCGAGGACGCAGCACAAGCACAGTTCTTTCGGTGTAAGGCAGAGGGAGAGGACGCATTCTTTGTCTCGACCCACAAATTTGCGGGGGGCCCATGCGGTCTCCGGGCAGGCATCGTTACCGGCAGGACTGGCAGACATGTCGAGGGACCTGCCTATCAGGCACGCTTTGTTATTTGACAACTTGGTCAACGTTTGGAGCTAGATGGGGTACGCTGTGCTTCTCGCTGCTTAGTAATAATCCTCTGTATTTCTGCAGAGAAGTGCTAGTGGATTGCCTCAACGCGCTTGATGCACACAATTGTCTGGTCCTACAGGTGAGAAGGAGCATTGTCGCTTTTAATTTTTTTCCAAAGGACGCTAAGCTGTTCACCAGATGTAAAAAGAAGCTGTGGCGTTATGTATTAAGTAATATGTAGAGACCAAGGTTTCCTTGTAGAGCGTGCCTGAATTATAATTCTGTAATTATAAACTTCAAAAGCGTGTTGACGCCTGTCTGCCTCCTGCCGTATGTGCGTTTGTGATAGAACGTGGAACAGGCGACGATCCATTCCATCTCCAAATACCTACTCACAGGCACCCCCAGGCGCAGGCAAAACAAGCATCATCCCGCTAGCCCTTTTAAAGCACAACCCTGCGTGGCTTTTAAGGGCATCAACGGGAGGCAAGAAGAGGAAAAAGATAGTCGTCTTAGAGCCAAGAATTGTCGCAGCAAAGTGAGTGGGTAGCTGTATTGTTGGGAAATCTGAAGTCTAGATGACATGATGAGCAATCGGGGTCGTGCTTTGCAATGCAGTGGGGTGTGCAAGCCTTACAATATCACCAATTAAAAAATCAACACGTTTGTTTGCACAAATAATGCAGTGTGTATCAACTAGTTTAAAATGCCAAGGAGCCAATTGTTGTACCTTGGTGCGTTTGTCCAATAGTTATTTCTAGGGGGAGGGATGCACGCCTCACTTGTTTTACAAACATGGCATTTGCTTTATTTCGGTGATACTGAACCTCCAATCACCTTCCTGCCGTTCTATTAATCTTTTGCTTTGTTGGCACGGTTGCTAGACTCTGTTGCACACCCGCTCAGGTCTGCTGCCTGACAGATGGCAGCACTCCTGTTTCTTTCCACAATGATTGGCCTCATTAATGCTCCACGCATTAAATACGCTGTGCTTGCACACACCTTATCCATGTCTGCTGCATGACGGATGGCAGCACTCCTGTTTCTTTCCACAATGATTGGCCTCATTAATGCTCCACGCATTTAAGTACGCTGTGCTTGCACACACCTTATCCATGTCTGCTGCATGACGGATGGCAGCACTCCTGTTTCTTTCCTCAATGATTGGCCTCATTAATGCTCCACGCATTAAGTACGCTGTGCTTGCACACACCTTATCCATGTCTGCTGCATGACGGATGGCAGCACTCCTGTTTCTTTCCACAATGATTGGCCTCATTATTGCTCCACGGATTAAGTACGCTGTGCTTGCACACACCTTATCCATGTCTGCTGCATGACGGATGGCCGCGCTCCTTGACTGTGGGGGAGACGGTTGGGTATAAAGTGTGCTTGGACACACGAAGCTGGCACACATTTCATTATTTCATTACAGGTCAGCCGCCAGACGGATGGCAGCGCTCCTTGGCTGTGGGGAGACGGTGGGAAACAAAGTGTGCTTGGACTCACGATAATGGCACACAATTCATTACAGGTCAGCCGCCAGACGGATGGCGGCGCTCCTTGAGTGTGGGGAGACGGTTGGGTATAAAGTGTGCTTGGACACACGACGCTGGCACACATTTCATTACAGGTCAGCCGCCAGACGGATGGCAGCGCTCTTTGGCTGTGGGGAGACGGTGGGAAACAAAGTGTGCTTGGACTCACGATAATGGCACGCAATTCATTACAGGTCAGCCGCCAGACGGATGGCGGCGCTCCTTGGCGAGACTGTGGGGGAGACGGTTGGGTACAAAGTGCGCTTGGACTCTCGTGTGTCAGCCGCAACACAGATAGAGGTCGTGACTGAAGGTACGTGGCCGTGCTGGGCTAATTGCTTTGGTTGTGGTACTGGCACGTGTTTGATTCTGGCTAGGATTGTTGTTGCAGGCACAGGGAACTGTCACTTCTTTGGCGATTTGTACTTGTGTTGAACCGCAAGCAAAAAACGAGGTACTCACTGCATGCTGCAGAGCGCTCAGCAGTGTTTCATATGACCTTGAAAGAGGGCATGCATCAGGATTTTGACAATTATGAATGACCATTGAACACTTTCTTGCGGTGCCTCGATTGCTACTTCCTGTGATGATTGCAAAACGCTTTGCCCTACTTTTGGTAATGTTTTCCCTGACACTGAGTAAATATGTACAAAATTGTAAAAGATACAGTTAGGTGCCATTAGTCATGAAGGTGAAAACACATTTCTGCAACTGACCGAATCTGAATGCGCATGGTGGCAACGATCAAGGCCAATTACTGCCACTGACACACACAACACACAACACATACACAAACTCACACACACACACAAACTCACACACACAAACACACACACACACACACACACACACACAACACACACACACAACACACACACAACACACACACACATACACAGACTCACACCAAACGCCTCCCTGCTTGGATGTGTTGGGTCTTCAATGTTAATGATGAATATGACTTTAGCCATTTTGCATTTTTTTATGCCACCTAAGTCGGTTAGCACCATACACACAATTTAATGCCCCTTAAGTTGGCCAGGACCATACATTATCTTACGCTTGCCACTTAGGTCGGACCATACATATGTATATACACTGTACACTGTACACCAAAGGCCCTCGCATAGGCCGCATTGGGGTATATAATTTGACTGTGTGCCCCTCGCATAAGATCGCATCGGGGTTTATCACAACTTGCATTGTTCACGCGCATATACGGTTTTCAGTATCTCTAGCAGGGATTACCACACATACAGTCGTACACGTTGTACATGTACGGTTCTGGCCAACCCTACACGTTGTACATGTACGGTTCTGGCCAACCCTACTTGCGACCTGTCTGATGTGGGATACATATTTATGAAGCCTAGAGCCTAGAGCATTGGACTGCATGACTCAACTTGTTTATTAGTGAAGATGGCCATGAGCATGCTGTACTACTACAGGTATTATAATCTCATGCAAGTGTGCTTTTTCAGAGTACTTGTTAGGGTTTCATGCATGCTGCACTCCGCGCACAAATTGAGCATCCGTTTCCCCTTCTGTTTTCCAAAGAGCGAGCGCCCAACTAGATCTAATTATCATCACAACTTATTTGAATAGAGTCAGAGCCACCCAACGATCTAATCTGCACGCAGGTGTTCTTTTGAGGCGACTGCAGTCAGACCCTGAGCTCGAGGGTGTCGGTGCTGTGCTGTTCGACGAGTTCCACGAACGCAACCTTGACGCGGACTGCGCGTTAGCACTGTGCCTGGACTTACAGGTGGGCATGAGAGCACTGATTTTACTGTGGAGCTAGCTGCGTGCTTCATCGTTATTTTCCAAGCAGAGAAGACAGTGTACAATATCAGTGAAAGACAAAACTGCAAGTTTGTTAGGTTATCAAGCAAATTTACACTTTAACAAACATGCCTCCCTTGGTAGCGGCAGACCTAGGCTGACCATGTACGCAAAGAGCAAGCACTGACAGTGTACAATATCATTGAAGGACAAGGTTGCAAGTTTGTTAGGCTAACGAGCAAATTTCAATTAATACTAGCATATACCTTGGTAGCGGCAGACCAAGGCTGACCAATGGACACACACACACACATACAGACCATGTGTGCAAAGAGCAAGCACAAGCTGGTTTGCGTAGCCGGACCTGAGTCACCCCCCACTTACACCCCCTAGGGAGTCATTGCCCTAAAAAGGAATAAACAGAGACTGGCTTGCTTTGGAGCACGTCTCTGAGTATTTATTGCTATTTTTCAAACCTTAGCTGCTTGTGTTCGTCTCTGACCGCTTATTATATACTCACCCCTGAGCGTCACACGTCGATAGGCTTGGCCAGAACCGTATATGAGCGTACAATTGGTGATTTCCCTGCCAAAAATACCGTATATACACCGTATACATATGATTTTGACCAACCCTACACGCAGATTATGCAGGTTAGTGCTCATGTGACATTTGTATGATGTAACCGTATCTGCCTTGATACACTCATGTTGTCACCACATGTAGGCACAACACAGGCTCTACTTGCGATTTGATCTCAAGGCGTGCCGTCATGCGTGCAGCGCCTAACTCTTGTATCACGTCGTGGATGGCAACATTAATCAAGCATTATATTACACTGCCTTGATTACCATACTCTCCTCGTCACCTTGGTATGTGCACGTATCACACCTTGGCAGACACGCACACACACACGCATGTACACATACACACATACACACATACAAACACACGTGCACGTATCACACCTTGGCAGACACACACACACGCATGTACACATACACACATACACACATACACATACACACACGTGCATGTACACATATGAACACACACACACACACGCACGAACACCTGCATACACACACATACTCACACACACACACATGAACACACGCGCACAGGCTCTTGGCCGCCGTGACCTGAGGCTCGTTGTTATGAGTGCTACGTTAGGAGGGGGCTTAGCAGAGGGGGTCGCATCCCTGATGCAGGCTGCAAATGAGGAGGAGAAGGCTGAGGGAGAAGCAAGCCGGGAGGTGCCATGCATAAGCAGTGAAGGGCGATCTTACCCAGTGAAAACGACATACTTAGGTAAGTGTGCCAAGCATTATAGCTAGGCAGCTCTGTGTTCCTCGGACTGGACGTTGGGGCATGGAGCGTGCAGCTGCTTATGTATGTTCCATGTGACCTTTTGCACTGCTCATCTTTGTTCCATATTTCGTTTTTAATGGCCAGGTGCGCCCCCTGGGACTGAACGTTGGGGCATGGAGCGTGCAGCTGCTTATGTGTGTTCCATGTAACCTTTTGCACTGCTCATCTATGTTCTATATTTCGTTTCTAATGGCCAGGTGCACCCCCGAGGACTGAACGTTAGGGCATGGAGTGTGCAGCTGCTTATGTATGTTCCATGTAACCTTTTGCACTGCTCATCTATGTTCTATATTTCGTTTCTAATGGCCAGGTGCACCCCCTAGGACTGAACGTTGGGGCATGGAGTGTGCAGCTGCTTATGTATGTTCCATGTAACCTTTTGCACTGCTCATCTATGTTCTGTATTTCGTTTCTAATGGCCAGGTGCACCCCCTAAAACTGAACGTTGGGGCACGGAGCGTGCAGCTGCTTATTTATGTTCCATGTAACCTTTTGCACTGCTCATCTATGTTCTGTATTTCGTTTCTAATGGCCAGGTGCACCCCCTAGGACTGAACGTTGGGGCATGGAGCGTGCCGCCGCTGACGCTGCTTTGAAAGCTCGATCCGCGGTAGCCAAGGACCGTGCAAAGGATGGAGGAAGCGCAGCTGATGTCCTGGTGTTCCTGCCGGGGGTCGCTGAAATCAGACAGTGAGTCGTTCGTGAGCTTTACGCTCTGTAATTTGTGTTGCATTGTATTTTGGTGAATGTATGCAGGCAATGACGTCCTGATGTTTCTGCTAGGGGTCGCTGAAATCAAGCAGTGAGTTGGTTGTGAGCTTGGTGCTCTGTGCGTTGTAATGTATGTATATTGTGTGTGTGTGGTTCCGAGCCAGTTGTGCGTAACCTAAATAAGTACAAAGAAATGTCTTTCAGGTACAAATAAGGGGTAACGCAGTGTTATTTATTCCCAACAAGTACCGTACAGACTAAGCTACTAATAATGTTTAAATGAACCTTCTGGTGCATGCCAAAATCAAAAGGCTACCCAAAACATGCGGCTGGAGGAGGGAAAATAAGGCCACAATAAAAGTAAGTTTTGTATTTTGTAATATTACTTTTGTAATAAGAATTGACTAATACACCCACACTGCGGCACTCCATTTTCTCACAACTACAGCAATGCCTTGAACTGCACTGCAAGCTTGCAACCCAGCATACCTACAGATTTGGAGCACCCAAACAAACAAACCACATCCTCGCACAGCACCTCTGCTCTGTGCTTGACCGAGTACTGTAAGATGTAAAATGTTTTGCGTTACCTGCACTGTACTGTAAAAATGTGTAATGTCCTGCGTGTCCTGCACTGTGCAATGTCATGCTTTGCGTGCACAAGTGACACAGAGCACGTGCTACACTGTGCACGTGCAACATTGTGCAGTTGCAGCACTGTGCACTTGCAGCATTGAGCACTTGCAGCACTGAGCACTTGCAGCCCTGAGCACGTGCAGCCCTGAGAACGTGCTGCACTGAGCACATGCGGCACTGAGCACATGCAGCACTGAGCACATGCAGCACTGAGCACATGCAACACTGTGTGCTTGCAGCACTGTGCACGTGCAGCACTGTGCACATGCAGCACTGTGCACTTGCAGCACTGAGCACATGCAACACTGAGCACATGCAACACTGTGTGCTTGCAGCACTGTGAACTTGCAGCACTGAGCACTTGCAGCACTGAGCACATGCAGCACTGAGCACATGCAACACTGTGTGCTTGCAGCATTGAGAACGTGCAGCATTGAGCACATGCAACACTGAGCATATGCAGCATTGTGCACTTGCAGCACTGAGCACTTGCAGCATTGTGCACTTGTAGCACTGAGCATATGCACAGTTGCAGCACTGTGCACTTGCAGCACTGAGCACATGCAACACTGTGTGCTTGCAGCATTGAGAACGTGCAGCACTGAGCATATGCAGCACTGAGCACAAAAGCAACACTGTGTGCTTGCAGCACTGCGCGTTTGCTTGCCCAAGAACTCCGCGGTGCAGGCGTGGATGTGTGCGAGATGCATGGGAGCCTTGCCCCTGCTGAGCAAGATGCAGTGGTGAAGCGGCGGACAAGCAGCAGGTGGGTCAAGGGCACGCGTTTTGATTTGCGGGGGCTTTGAAGAGGGAAGAGGTAGACAAGCAGCAGGTGGTTCAAGGGCACGTGGTTTACTTCATGGGGGCTTTGTAAAGGGAAGCGGCGGACAAGCAGCAGGTGGTTTAAAGGCACGTGGTTTGTTTCACGGGGACTTTGTAAAGGGAAGCGGCGGACAAGCGGCAGGTGGTTTAAAGTCACGTGGTTTGTTTCATGGGGGCTTTGTAAAGGGAAGCAGCGGACAAGCGGCAGGTGGTTCAAAAGTACGTGGTTTACTTCATAGGGGCCTTGTAAAGGGAAGTGGCGGACAAACAGCAGGTGGGTCAAGGGCACGTGATTTATTTCACGGGGGCTTTGTAGAGAGAAAAGGCGAACAGGCAGCATAAGGGTTAAGGGCGATTAGTTGGCTGTGTGCGGAGTGCTTTGCTGGCAGCTCTGTTTCTGGAATAGCTGAGTTGAGTTGCTCATATAAAGTAAGTGTGTCTGGCTGAAAGCTCAATGCGTTCTTCAATATAGCAACATCTACAGCTCCAGTTTCCTGCGCCACAAGGCATTCCTTCCTACTTCTACAAGGAAAAAGAAACAAGAAAAACCACGCAGGCAGTGAACATCTTCTACGTCCTTTTTCTGGACCCATCTGATTGTGATGCCACAAACAACATCGTTTTTCCTTGACACTTGACACGTTGTCTTCTTCATCGATACCTCCTACAGTAGGCTGCTATCAAACCAATGACATGCTGCCACTCTTAACGCTTCTCACACTTTTCTGCAGGCTTCAGTTTTCTAAATCTGGCATCGCTCATTACTTCATGCTATGCTATGCTACATCCTGATATTCCATGCCACTTCATGCTCTTACTACCACATGCTTATCCAAGCTTCAACGTGCTTCTACGTCATGCTCTGACTACCACATGCTCATTCAAGCTGCAGCATGCCAATTTCTTTGTGCTCTTCCTGCTTCATGCTACTCTATGCTACTCCATGCCACTTCTTGCTCTTACTACCACATGCTTAATTCACGCTGTGACTACCACTTTCTACTTCACGCTACTTTATGCCACTTCATGCTCTTACTACTACATGCTTTTCCATGCTGCAACGTGCCTTTACGTCATGCTCTGACTATCACATGCTACTCTACGCTGCAATATGCTACATGCTATATGCTATATGCTGCAATAACTTCTTCATGCTCTCCCTGCTTCATGCTGCACGTTCAATCTCTGCAGGCAGCGCATCATCCTTCAATGCCTGCATTCATCCTTCAATCTCTGCAATCATCATCCTTCAATCTCTTCAATCATCAGTCTTCAATCTTTGCAATCATCCTTCAATCTCTGCAGGCAGCGCATCATCCTTTCAACCCCCATATCAGAGTCATCTGTCACTATTGAGGGGGTTGCTGCAGGTAGGTACTTTTGACAGTGAGCATAGTGCAAGCACTGCTTGCCGCTTTATGTAGGTTTGATGAGAGCACGCAGACACTCCGTGCAGGATTTCTCTGCAACACTAAACAACACACATACCTGCTTGCTGAGTAACGCAACACAGAAGCTAGGGGCAAAGCAATAAGCAATGTTCAGCTTGTGTTTTACGCTGCTCAAACGTCATGCCCAAACATCATACTCAAACACCATGCTCAAACAACATGCCCAAACATCATGCCCAATCATCATGCCCAAACATCATGCCCAAACATCATGCCCAAACATCATGCTCACACATCTTGTCAAAACATCATGCTCAAACATCATGCTCAAACATCATGCTCAAACAACATGCCCAAACATCATGCCCAAACATCATGCTCAAACATCATGCTCAAACAACATGCTCAAACAACATGCCCAAACATCATGCCCAAACATCATGCCCAAACATCGTTCCCAAACATCATGCTCAAACATCATGCTCAAATATCATGCTCAAACAACATGCTCAAACATCATGCTCAAACATCGTTCCCAAGCATCATGCTCAAACATCATGCTCAAACATCATGCTCAAACAACATGCCCAAACATAATGCTCAAACATCATGCTCAAACAACATGCTCAAACAACATGCCCAAACAACATGCCCAAACGTCATGCTCGAACAACATGCCCAAACATCATGCCCAAACATCATGCTCACACATCTTGTCAAAACATCATGCCCAAACATCATGCTCAAACATCATGCTCAAACAACATGCCCAAACAACATGCTCAAACATCATGCCCAAACATCATGCTCAAACAGCATGCCCAAACATCATGCTCAAATATCAGCTCAGACATGAGCTGCAGCTGAAATCCTTCTCAAAAAGCCCGTTTCCATTGTTTCCCCCTCACATGCAACTCTGCCCTCCGCAAACTAGCATGATGCATTCCCCAAAAACGCCTTTTCCTTTTGGTCATGATGAGCAGCTTTGCGCCACCTGTCACCTGAAAAGGTCTAGAGGTGGTGTATGTAAGTTCGTGTTTGGGCTGAGCAGCCTATGGGGAGCTGACGTAGTGAGCCGCTACATTTCCTGCGATTGACAGAGGAGTGGTTAAACTGCCTGTGTAATTTTCTTAATCTATCTTGGTACTTTTCTTCAAATAATTGGTACACACACACCGCTGCCGGTTAATGCTTGCAGTTGTTGACACTGGTCTACGCAAAGCCCCACAATATGACAACAGTACTGGGATCAACCGCCTCACGACCTCTATGATCAGGTGACACCCTTTATTTCAATCACTTCATTTTGCCTCAGAAAACCTGCACACATGTTGTGCACGACAGCTGTGTGCTCCCTTCTGTTCCAAAGTGCACCCACGTAACAGTGCCTTAGTAAGCCAGAATGGATACGAGCGTACACAGTTATGTACGTCGCTCTGTAGCTCCTGACAGTGCTTCAAATGTGAATCAAAGGCGTGGGTGAGCTGTTCGCCCCCTGTGTCAAAATGCACCCACATAATGGCTTACTAGGCCAGATTAGGTGCATTTTATTGGGCCAGACTAGATACGTGCGCACACAATTATATGCATCGCTATGCCGCTCCTTGCAGTGCTTCAAGTGCGGATCAAAGGCGCGGGCGTGCTGGTCGTACAGGCCCAGGTGATGCACATGATGGGCAATTTAAATACGAGCAGTTCACAGGGTAACCAATACGCTGGCAAGTTACAGGGTAGCAGTTACAGGCCCAGGTGATGCACATGATGGGCAATTCAGATAAGAGCAGTTCACAGGGTAACCAATACGCTGGCAAGTTACAGGGTAGCAGTTACAGGCCCAGGTGATGCACATGATGGGCAATTCAGATAAGAGCAGTTCACAGGGTAACCAATACGCTGGCAAGTTACAGGGTAGCAGTTACAGGCCCAGGTGATGCACATGATGGGAAAATCAGATAAGAGCAGTTCACAGGGTAACCAATACGCTGGCAAGTTACAGGGTAGCAGTTACAGGCCCAGGTGATGCACATGATAGGCAATTCAGATACGAGCAGTTCACAGGGTAACCAATACGCTGGCAAGTTACAGGGTAGCAGTTACAGGGTAACCAATACGCTAGCAAGTTACAGGGTAACTACTTTTCCAGTAAGTTACAGGGTAGCAGTTACAGGGTAACCAATACGCTAGCAAGTTACAGGGTAGCAGTCACAGAGTAACCATTACGCTAGCAAACTGCAAAGAGCAAGGTTGCCATATAGGTAGCAAGTAGCAAGTGTACACAGGGTCCAGATCCAGGCAAATGTATATTGCAGGTGTGGCTCGTTTGAAGTGTAAAGGCAAACATTGAATACAGTGCCACAACAGCTCCTAATCAATCCACCTTGTGTTGTTTGCTGTCAGGTTTGTGCTACCGATTGTGGGACGAGTTCAAGGTCCTGGATGAAGCTACTACCCCGGAGATCCTTGAGGTAACACCATTCAGTTTGCGCCCTAGTATGAGGATCCGTTGAAAGACTATATTAAAAGACTCTATATTGAAAGACTATATCGAAAGACTCATAAAGTTGAAAGGCTCTATATTGAAAGACTCTATAAAGTTGAAAGAGTTAGAACTTTGGAACACCAGTGTAAAAAGATTGGTTTAGTGGGTTTGCCTTTTCAACTAAGATCCTGCCAGTGTGATAGATATTTTTCGAGCAATCATGTACCTGCCGGTGTGACATTATCATTGAACTCGTATTTATAATGAAGTGGAAAGCTTTTCATCTTGACCTCACTCCTGAGACCCCTGAGATTGAGTCGGTTATTTGAGTTAGTGCAGCGTTGGTGCAGCGTTGGTGCAGCGTTGGCATCAAGGGTTGTCTAAACCACTGAAAATCGTCATAATAGCTACAGTGCTCACCGAGGTCGATGTAGCTGTCGTTGGGGCAGCTTGGATCGTCTAAGTTATAAATGGTTCAGTGCACGCCAGCAGCTCGTGCACGGATTGGTCAACAAAAGTGAAGAACGGGAAGAAGGCTGTGCTGTTAGTTTTAAGGCACTCAGCATGATCATGGGAAGGAGCACTGAGGTGCCAGCACGCGTGCACTGCAATGCCTGCATTCGTGTTCAATCTCGCCCACGTCACTGCTGCAAGCCATCCATCCCACTCAACAAACTCAACACAGTCGCACTCTTCAACACACACACACACACATAAACAACACACACACCCGTGCTCACAAACTGCAGCACAGTTTGTACACTCAACAGACTAAACACAGTCACACACTTCACCAAGCACACACACATAACACACACACACACAAACACACACACACACACGTGCTCACAAACTGCAGCACAGTTTGTACACTCAACAGACTAAACACAGTCACACACTTCACCAAGCACACACACTCGTGCCCACAAATTGCAGCACACTCTGTATTTACCCGCACTCATGCTGAGCTAACACTCTCAACCTCACAGATTGTAGCACACCAGCACCCATGCTGATCTGGCGTTCTCAGACCTGCGGCTTGCCCGGTGGGGTATGGAACACACACATGCACGCACATGCACATACACAGCGCACAGGCTGCAGCCCACTACGCCCTTACCATAATATATGCTGATATAGCGCCCTTAGGACTGCGGCTTGCCCGGTGGGGTATGGAACACACACATACTCGCACACGCACACACACACTTACACAGCGCACAGGCTGCAGCACACTACGCCCTTCCCATAATATATGCTGATATAGCGCCCTTAGGACTGCGGCTTGCCCGGTGGGGTGTGGAACACACACATAGTCGCACGCACACACTTACACATACATACACACATTTCACAGAATCTAGTAGTATACTATTCCCTTACTGCTTACATCCAGGCTGATCTAGCGCCCTTAGGACTGCAGCTTGCACAGTGGGGTGTGGACTTGAGTGCTGCTGCAGCAGACAGCAGCAGAGGAGGAGATCTGGAGGGTCGTGTGGGGGGTTTGCGTTGGTTGGATGTGCCTCCTGCAGGAAGGCTCCAAAGTGCTGCAGAGCTGCTGAAGGGGATGGGAGCTGTGAATGAAAAGGTGTGCGTGTGTATGAATGTGTCTGCATTATTTCAGACGGTAAGAACAAGGAAGCTGACGGAGGAGTGCTTCCGCAAACGAAGGAAAAGGAGTCGCTTGGTATTGATTTCTACAAATTAATGTGATCTGTGAGCGAGGTACACGAATGCTGGTGTAGTTGTGTCTACAGGTGGAATGTGTCTGTTTTGCGGGATGCTACAGGGTTTGAATGCGAAGAACTACAAACACAAGGGTATTTTATTGCAAACGTGCTTTGTGAAACATAACAACATCCTTTCCTAATCCGTGCCGGTGGTGTTTAAACTACTTGTGTTTCTTTTTCCTTTTCTCTTTTTCCCTTTGTAAAAAGTGTTAGCTTGGTTGGTTGAGGTTGCAGGCCTGTTTCGTTTTTTGTTTAATGTGTGAGCTTGGTTGGTTGAGGTTACAGGTCTAACCCCTGGTCAGAACCTGACTCGCCCACACACTGAACACACACTGAACAAACTGAACACACACTGAACACACACTGAACACACACTGAAACACACCCATACGACAAAATAGGTCAAACTGGTGGAGCATGATTTGTTGATTACACGACCATTCTGTATTTACCATACCATGCACATACAACCACATACAACCACGTACAACCACATGCCACAACCACATACAACCACATACAACCACATACAACCACATACAACCACATACAACCACATACCATGCACATACACCACATACCACATACCACATACCACAACCCACAACCAAATACCACATACAACCACATACAACCA
>Ga0307947_1000997_pt1 | contig 21682 bp, 23 predicted proteins | sample OrgLakmetagen232_FD_201840 | JGI IMG/M metagenome (GOLD analysis project Ga0307947, IMG submission 201840) | Saline water microbial communities from Organic Lake, Antarctica - #232 | ecosystem: Environmental > Aquatic > Non-marine Saline and Alkaline > Saline | place: Antarctica: Organic Lake...
TGTCTGTTCTTCAGACACACTCTTTGCTTGTGCTCTTGCGAGCGTGGGCCAATTTCTCAGACTGGTTTTTCAAGGAGGGTTTTTCTGTTTAGGCAGGAGTTTTCCTTTTCCCAGTCTTATAGGTTTCTTCCTTCATTCTGTCAGGCCCTTGCTGAGGACCGTGTAACAACCCCCACCAAAAAAAAAAAAGATTGCCCAAAATCATATTCATTTATATTGTATAAGAAAGGCCTTTTCCCTAGTCCAAAAAGACACGCTTGACATAACAATAACAATCAAGGGTTGGGGAGTGGCTAAGGTTTGGGGGTTATAGGTTCTCCCGCACAGCCCCAGTGCCTCTATTGATAAAGCCTCTATATTGATTGTAACGGAGCAAGGCTTAGCAAACAGGAGCTCCCCAACTAGGCTCTGGCACCTAAGTGCTGTATCCCTTCGTTTGGGATGCTGAGTCTGGTTGCACAGAAGAGATGTTACATCACTTGCTTGGCTTTTTCATCCATGGGAGCCAGGATAGATCAAACTTACGATCAAGAGCTTTCAAACGATCTGGATGCTCCCCTGCCTGAGAGCCTGACCTAGTGTGCAAGAACCTGTGAAGGACAAATAAAGCACGTCTTTGCAAGAGCGCCGTGTGCATTGGTGCATGTACAATAATAGATATGAGAGATGCGCGTGGCCTAGGAGTTATGAGACTAGTCTGAGGTGCCAGCAACAGTTGTGCACAAAAGGCAATCAGAGACGATTTGGAGCGGGTCTTGTTAATATAATATTGGGCTTAGGGATCAACCCAACCACATAACCCAATTCGGTTTCAAGAAAACGCCTCAGGCCAACCCTGGTCAGAGGTAACTTAAGGGTTGCAATTCATTACACCTCACCTTCCCATCCTGGCCCTCCCAGCACTCCCTGTTGCCTGCGCGTCTGTCGCTGCTGGTGCACCTGACCTATCGCTACCGTCGCTCTGTCTAGCCTCTTCACGTGAAGGCTCCCCAACCGACCCACTTGCCAGCCCTTGAAAGCGTTGCTCCTGCTGCCTTGACGGCAACCAAGGCTCTGCGTGCTGATTGTGTGCATCCTTGCGCAACTTGCCGAAGCCCTGAAACTCGTCCATAGCCAGACCACCCTCTTCCTGATGCTTCCGTTTGCCCACCTCAAACTCCTGACTGCTCTCAGTCACATCAAGCGTAGGAGTCACCACGGGCCTTTCTGCACACCCCTGCGCAGTCATCTCTACCTCAATCCCCGCTCGGCTGCCAGAAGGCCTCTGGCCCGACGCTGGCACAGCTACCGCCACTGCTGGTGGCTTCATCAAAGGGTCATCACAGCAGTGTAGCTGAAGTTGTTGTGCAAGCGTTGCACCAAACGCGGCTGCTGCTCGGGAAGACACTGGGAGTTGCATTGGCTGGCTGCCATGCTCTCTCCCTTCTCCTCCTCCTCCTCCTCCTCCTCCAGAATTTGCACCACCCTCTCCATCCCTCCCTTCCTTGTGCAAATCAATAGCAACACCAGGCTTTGTCTGCATCCCAGTCCGGCGTGCCTGTTCGTGTGGTGGCTCCAAAGAGGCGACACCCAAGTCACCAGAACGGGAACCTGCCGCTGCTGCTTCTGCTGCCGCTGTTGGAGGCAGACCTTTGACCACGGGCACTTTAAAACCGGCATTGCGCTGCGACAAAGGCGGCGCGTCCATGCAAGCCGGAGCGTGACCACTGCTGCTGGACCTCTGCTGTAGGCGGGAGGCACACCATGGGGGCTGCATGGGGCTGAAGTGTGTAGATGTGTGGACACCAGCAGTGGGGAGGCTGGCCTGTCGTGGCATACTCTGTGAATGCGGTGTTGTTCTGGCTGGGGCTGCTGCCTGGCAAGGAAAGGGATCAGAAGGACTGCTGCAGTGCGTGGGTGCTTGTGGAATAGGCTGGTTGGTACGGAATGGGGAGTTGTTGCTGTAGAAGGGTGGGGTCCGGGCCCGCATCAGAGGTAGGGGTGGACTAGAAGGGAGGTAGGGACCCAAACTGGACCTGTTGCAGAGATGTATGATGGGAAATTTTGGAAAAGCGACCTTTTATCATGGTGCCAGTGTGTTGCAGCAGGGCTTTGGCTAACACAAAATCTTGTTAAAAGTTTTACTTACACATTCTTCATCAGCGTAACCTTATACTCTTCACTTTGATGCATGTGGCTCAAGACAATGACATGTGTTGTCTAATATTATTCAATTATGAGCATTGTACAATCACTATCTCTCTCTCTCTCTCTCTCTCTCTCTCTCTCTCTCTCTCTCTCTCTCTCTCTCTCTTTTCCCTTTAAACACACAGCCCTATCTTAGGCTTTCTGGAACAATATGCATCATCACTGCTTGCATGAGCTAATGTCTCTTCATTCCTATGATCTGATATGCCCACCTGCGCTTGCTTGCAGCGTGACGGGTTGGGGAGAGAATGGGTAGAGGTGCAGTGTACAGCGTGCGTTGGCTGGGGTAGCCATGTGGGTTGTGGGCATCGTGGGGTGCCTACAGAAAAGGTAAATGGAAAGGAAGTTAGGCTTGTGTGTGCAAGGGGGAGGGAAAGGGTATGGGGGAGGACACAGGGAGGCAACGCATTTGTACCTCATCAGGCAACACAGAAACACATTTGTATTGCTGTGTATTGCTGTGTATTACAGTGTGTTGATGTGTATTGCTGTGTATTGCTGTGTATTGCTGTGTGTTGCTGTGTATTGCAGTGTATTGCAGTGTATTGCTGTGTATTGCTGTGTGTTGATGTGTATTGCAGTGTGTTGCTGTGTGTTGATGTGTATTGCAGTGTGTTGATGTGTATTGCTGCGTGTTGCAGTGTATTGCTGTGTATTGCAGTGTATTGCTGTGCGTTGATGTGTATAACTGTGTATTGCAGTGTGTTGATGTGTATTGCTGCGTGTTGATGTGTATTGCAGTGTGTTGATGTGTATTGCTGTGTATTACTGTGTATTACTGACTCCTGCCAAACTGTAGTCACCCGCGTTGACATGCTGCTGAGGTCTTTATGAAAAATAGGTTTAAAACACGTGTGCATTGGACACCATCTTTCACCTTGATACAGGAAATTGCAGGAGCTTAAACAGGGCTTTAAAATTTTTGAAAATTTTGGTACAGATCACAGATCACCGACATAGACTGCACTCGTTCAATGCGTTATCTGCAACTTGCCGGATCTTTTTTTGTGCAGCACAGCACGGTAATAAATTGGAGCTTAGTTGCATTACTGAGGAAATCCCACATTAATACGAACACAAACACACAAACATACACACACACATACACACTCGCACTGGCTTGCATTTTACTACCAGACAAACAAGAATTACAAGATTACAACATCGGAACTCACAATGTATAAACTTGGCACAGCCACCTCCATCAAGGCTCTGGAAGATACCCAATTACCAGGTTGTTGTGCTGAGTCCTATACTTTGCAGTGACAGTGATTTGGCTAGTTGTTTTTCAGTCGAGGTTATTTTCATTGGTTGTTGTGCTGAGTCTTATGCTTTGCAGTGACGGTGATTTGCTACGACAACGCATCCAAAAAATGTTTGAACTGCAGAGCCTCTTTCAGTCATATAATTGAGTCCCCCTGTTACCCCCTGTCCCTTTCACACACAGTCAGATCTCGCAGAAATATGAATGATTGACAACCGTGAAATTTTGGGCTGGGCCTCCTAAGGTTGTACTTCAAAGACCCAGAACCCCCTCTCCCTTCCACCCACCCACCCACTCACACACATAATTAAACAATCGAAACACAATAGGCAAACAACTTCAAGCATACAGCCACCCTCACGCACTTACCTGCAAAGCTGCCCTATGCCTCCCGCTGTGGAAGCCTCCATGCAGCAAGGGCGAAGGGGGAAGGGACGAGAAGGCGTGGTGATTGTGGTACTCTTTGTGATCTGGAATTGCCAGGCTGTCGTCAGCAAAATGCGGAGGGATGATTAGAGCGTGGTGTGGGGGTGGGGGTGGGGGGTTGGCAGCTGGGTAGGGTGATAGGGAGGGGGATGCGTGTGGGTTGTCGGCCAACTGCCAGCGTCCGGGTCTGCTGCCCCTGCCAGACACTGCTGCATCTCCTCCTTTAGCTGCTGCTGCTTCTCCTACTGCTGCTGCTATTCCTTCCGTTGCTGCTGCTCCTTCTGCTGCTGCTATTCCTTCTGCTGCTGCACTGGGAGGTCTACTTGTTGCACTGCTCCTGACTGCTCTTTCCTGCTGCTGCTGCTGCTGCTGGTGGTGGCCAGACTCCGTGCGTTGCGCTGTGAGCATGTGCGTGTGTAGTGCAAACATGGTGATGAGCCTGTGCTCTGCACTGAACGTTGCGGTTTGGCGATCTGAATGAGACAGCAACACTGTGATTGCAAGAGATCTGGCCAGTGAGAGCACTGCTGAGAGATCTGACGAGTGAAAGCATGCTTCAGATCTCACAGCACAGTGATTCGACTCCTTCCTGTATACATGCACGTGCGCTACCTAATCAAGTGTACTGCGTCGATCTAAACCTGACTTTGCTGAACACCTCAGTGCCAAGTGGTTTTGCTATATTGCAGTGTACCCTCTCAGTAGGAGGGTCTGTCAGGAAGTGGAACTCTACAATTGCATACACAGGCATGAAAGACATCCAAATGCACACATGAAGCCGTCCATTTCCCCACCTCCCCCTTTAAAAACACACACATACACACACGCACACACATACACACACACGCATGCACGCACGCACACACACCCGCACGCACGCACGCACACACACACACACACACACACACACACACACACACCTGCAGAGAATATTGAGGATGGGGATGGATAGGTAAGGAGAGAGGACACGGAGTTGGATTGGGAGGGGGCAAGGCTGGTGGCAGTCCTGCACGCCAGTTGGGCTTGAGAAAAGGTACGCGAGATGACCCTACCATGGGTACGCTGTCTTGTGGAGGGATTGAGGTGGGAGGCAGAGCGGCGGGGAGGGAGCCTGTGCACCGTGTGTGTGCGTGTTTGTGTGTGTGTGTGTTGTGTTGACGTGTGTGTATTTGTGTGTGTGTGTGAGAGTGTGTGTGTTGTGTTGACTTGTGTGTGTGTGTGGTTGTTTGTGTGTGTGGGGGTGTGTGTGTGTGTGTGTGTGTGTGTGTGTGTGTGTGTGTGTGTGTGTGTGTGTGTGTGTGTGTGTGCGTGTCTGTTTGGGGGAGGACACACTCAAACGCCTCTAGGGATAACCCAAACGGCATCATGAAATATGACAGTATGTTCAGTTTGGTGTGTTCCAAAACTTTTGCTTGGAACCCACTCGTTATATATGATGAATGTATATAGGGTTATGTGTGTGTGTATATGTTCAGTTTGGTATGTTCTTGGCACTTTTGCTTGGAATCCACTCGTTATATCACTTCAACCATGCTCTGCCCCTCCTGCTCCATTGCCCCCACACAGCACGCACGTTTGTCATGCTCACATATTGTCACGCACCCATACACCCACACACCCACTACCCCCCAATAACACACACACACACTTGCCTGTATGGCACGCTGTGCACGCTGTCAGGAGCGTTGCTGTTAGTAGGGCTGGCCAGTGGATGCTGCACAGAGGTGGGGCTGCGTGAGTAAGCAGACTGCCACGCTTGGCCAAAGCCGTGACCATCATGGTCGCTCATGGAGGTGCCTGTGTAGCCAAAGGGGCTAGTCTCTGGGACGGCGTAGGAGGTGGGGGAGGGTGGTACGGAGGAATGTAGTGATATCAGGTTGAGTTTCAAGTGCGGAGGGGGGGTGGCGCGTGTGCGGAGGCGGGGCAGGGATGAACTACCTGTAACAGTAACAGTGCGTTGTAAAAGGCATACTTGAGATGTAAGATTAGGAATTGTATTTCTATATGTATCGTTACACACCTACCCACCCCCCCACACACACACATACACACACACACACACACCTACCCACCCCCACACCTACACACCTACCTAGCCACACAAGTTGTAACAGCGCGTTGTAAAAGGCATACTTGAGATGTAAGATTAGGAATTGTATTTCTATATGTATCGTTGCACACCTACACACACACACACACACACACACACAAACCTACACACCTACCTAGCCACACAAGTTGTAACAGCACGTTGTAAAAGGCAGACTTGAGATGTAAGATTAGGAATTGTATTCCTAAATGTGTCCTTACACTACCTGTGCCCTTACTTTTTTGGGGAGAAGATGACTCGCAGGTTGAATAGGCACCCAGGGGGGAGGGAAGGTAAGGATTGGGATGGTGTGCGTCCATGGTGCGGTAGCCGCCCCTGTGATCCAGCAGGGGAGAGGGGGGCACACTCCCAGAGGGAGAGCTGTCCAAGACGTGGTAGCGCTGGTCAGCAAAGGGGGTGTAGGCGCTGGGGGGAGGGCTGTGCATGTGCTGGGAGGTGCGTGTGAAGGGGCTGCGGCTGAGGGGGTGGAGTTCAGAGGAGTAGGGGCTGGGGGGGGGGCTGTGCATGTGCTGGGATGTGTGTGTGAAGGGGATGCGGACAGGGGGGTGGGTTGCGAAGGTGTAGGGACGGGGGCTGGGGGGGGGGCTCGAGTTGGAGAAGAGGAAGGGAGTGCCTCCAGGGGCTGTGACAGAGGATGCTCGTGAGAGCTGGTGGCCTGTGTGTGGTACGGTGGTTTTTATGATGTAGGGATTGGAAAACAAAGTACAGTCTTGTAGGGTGCAACTGTAGGGTGTGTTGGCTGAGGGTGCTCGTGAGAGCTGGTGGCTTGGGTGTGGGACAATGTTTAGTGTTTAGGACTGACCAAACTGTGTGTATAAACTATGCTCTGGATATGACCGTATGGGTTTTAAGGTTAGGGTAAGTATGGTGATTTCCCTGCTATAACAAAGTATGTAATTATGGTCATTTCCCTGCTAAGAAGATGGGATCCAGGTAAAAAGTACGAGAGCTGGCCAGCAGAGTTGCAATAACTGTTCTGCGCGCTTTCAGAGACATTTCGCTGTTTCCATAATCGATCAGCTTTATCAAGGGAAAGGAAAATTGTGCCCAGGTGACGGAACCTGATTGGTGCTGCTGGTGCGATCTGGAGTTTGTGTGTACTCATGTGTTTGTGTGTGTGTGTGTTTGTGTGTGTGTGTGTGTGTGTGTGTGTGTGTGTGTGTGTGTGTGTGTGTGTGTGTGTGTGTGTGCAGAGACGGTGTTGCGTGCAGACACCAAGCCCAATGTGAGCTAGGTAGTGCATGCCCACATGTTGGGTACCTTTGCGTGTGTAGTGACGGTGTTACGTACGTTTGGGTTGGTGTACGCTCCTTCAATTCTGTCTAGCTGTGATTTGGTTGGGATTAAAGCCCCACTTTGTCCACACACAAAAAAAAGTACGTAGTTAGTGGAAATCGAGATAAATTGAGCATGGATTCAGCAGATGGATTGATCAAATTTTAGAGCAAATCTATATGCACTGGGAGAGTGCCTGCCACTGAGTAGGCTCATATGCACTGATGCTACCTGGCACTGCGTAAGATCAACTACATTTAGAGTGCCTGCCACTGAGTAGGCTCACTTGCACTGGATCTGCCTGGCACTGACAAGGCTCACCTGCATTGGGGGTGCCTGGCACTGAGTCAGTGGGCAGCAGCTTGAAGCGCGTCTGCCGACCAGGCATGAGGTTCAGACGTGCTGACTTGCGGGTAAGGTTCACGGCGACAGCGGCTGCTGTGGCGGCTCCGGCGACAGTGAGTGCGACAGCTGCAAAACATTCCATACGATTGTGATTGACAGCTGCATAGCGTTCCATATGACTTTGAGTGCGACAGCTGCAAAACATTCCATACGATTGTGAGTGACATCTGCAAAGCACTTCATATGATTTTGAGTGCGACAGCTGCAAAACATTCCATACGATTGTGAGTGACAGCTGCATAGCGTCCCACATGAGCGTGAATGTGACAGCTGCACATTGCGCGTGCTTGTCCGAAAGCACAAATTCCTCCCTTACAATGCACGACACATACCAGCCCAGGGAAAACAAATTTGTGATCTGGGAGTATACAGGAATGCAGGGCTACTGATTCTAGTAAGTAGGTACTGAGTAGTTAAGTAGTGACCGATTCTAGTAAGTAGCTTTTTGTGTTTGCAACCACCGCACTCATATTAAACACCCTGCACTCATGTTGAAGACGGCGGTGGCTGCTGCACCCATGGAGGCATATGAGGAGCATGCTTGGATTGCTATATGTGTGCAAATTAATGAAGCTTTTGTGGAGATTGCTTGTGTGTGTGTATGTGTGTGTGTGTGTGTGTGTGTGTGTGTGTGTGTGTGTGTGCGTGTGCCAGGCTGGGTGTTTTGATTATGGCGATGGCTGGAGCAGAAGGAGCCTCCTGTTGCCCATGGTGTTAGGGGTGGCCTTCATTCTTGCATGCGCTTCTGAGTTTATGCAAGTAGAAGGGCATCCACTACATCCATCCATTATTGTCACGCAACCGAGCATGAATGCGTGCACACAATCATGTGGTTCCCACATGCCCGGGGAAGAAAGATCAGGGTTTGAATATGCTGCCCTCAGACCTCGACAGAAAAGACATTTTCAACTCTAACCTCACCCAATCTGCACCCTTACAAGGATCACACCCACCTACCAAATTGCGCGCAAACACACACACACACACACACACAAGCACACACACACAAGCACACACACACAAGCACACACACAAGCACACACACACACAAACACACACACACACACACACACACACACACACACACACACACCTGCAACGACTGCCAGCCACAGGGGCACGTGACGGACGTCACGAGTGGCGCGCTGCTGCTGCTTCTGCTGCTGCTGCTGCTGCTGCTGCTGCTGCTGCTGCATGGCCCTCACTAAACTCTGAAAGTGCTGCTTGCCACCTCCTTGCGTGCTGCCCGCTCTGTCGTCAGGGTCAGCCGCACTGTCAGGCTCAACAGAGGATGAGCAAAGAGAAATGAAGATGCCCGTGCGATTGACAATGTGGCTTAAACTGCAGTCTTGTGATGGGCTGGGAGGCTGGGTTTGCGGTCCAGGCGTTTGCTGCGTTTGCTGCGCTTGTAGCAGACTGCGATGTGGCGCTTGCCGTTGCGGGTCAGGTGCGTGGGTGCGGTCGTTGTCCTCACCCTCTTCCTGACTGCAATCAGGCATACGAATACATTTTTATGTATACAAGAGGATGAGGAGGTGGCTGATGTGATGTTGCAGACATTGGTTGAGTCTCGACAGCAATGATTGATTAGAAGTGAGCATTGTCAAAGATTGGATTCATTAAACACACATCCACACCCACCACCCACAACCAAACCCACACCCAAACCCACATTCAAACCCACACCCACACCCACACCCACCCACCCACACACACTGATGTAGGAGACTTCCTGGGGAAGTAGGAAAGCAAGCCCCTTCTTGCAGTGCAAACCAAGTCATGCATGCATGCAGATCACACTACTGCCTGGCACCCACAACCCACAAACCAACAAGCACTGCCTCTGGGGGAAAACTGATGCCAGGGGGCTAACCCCACACAGGAAAAGGGGGGGTAGGTTATTAATCGACATGGGGAGGACTTATTGCCTGGCTACTATGCTGAGCGCTCAGCTTTCAGCCAGGCAATAAGTCCTCTCTATATTGGATAGCAGGTGGAGCATTCAACCCACGCTTTGACCTTACCTCATATTCATATATACATCTTCACAGACATACCTGAGCCTCACAATCATGCCTAGCATCCGCGATCACTGATTGCAGCAGCCCCTGCACATCATCTGCCCCCCCTGTGTGCCTCAACCAGACTGCATCCTCACGTACACTCATACCTAACATCCGCAATCACTGATTGCAGCAGCCCCTGCACATCATCTGCCCCCCCTGAGTGGCCCATCAGCAGGTAGGGGGGCAGTTTGAGGTCACGCAGGGCTTCCATTTCAGACCACTCCAGTGGCACGTTTCCTGTGTGCACCGTGGGAGTGATGCGAAATGTGGACATGCCAAGTCCTTTTTAGAAAATTTATTTTGAGGTTCCAAAGCAAGGGGGCGTGAAGCGCTCCCATATAGAACATTGTGTGTGCACCGTGGGAGTGATGCAAACATTGTTTGTGCACCGTGGGAGTTATGCGCACGTTATGTGTGCACCGTGGGAGTGATGCACATATTGTGTGTGCACCGTGGGAGTGATGCGAACATTGTGTGTGCACCGTGGGAGTGATGCAAACATTGTGTGTGTACCGTGGGAGTGATGCGAACATTGTGTGTGCACCGTGGGAGTGATGCAAACATTGTGTGTGCACCGTGGGAGTGATGCAAACATTGTTTGTGCACCGTGGGAGTGATGCAAACATTGTGTGTGCATTGTGTGAGTAATGCGAACATTGTGTGTGCACCGTGTTAGTGATGCGAACATTGTGTGTGCACCGTGGGAGTGATGCAAACATTGTGTGTGCACCGTGGGAGTGATGCAAACATTGTGTGTGCACCGTGGGAGTAATGCAAACATTAATTTTCACAAGGGCTGCCCTTTGGGACAAACCCAGGGTCGTGCATTCTGCGTGCATTGCGGCGGTCATGTGTAGGGTTGGCCAGAACCATATCTTACGGTGTATATACGGTATTTCTAGCAGGAAAATCACCAAATATACGGTGTATATATACGGTTCTGGCCAACCCTAGTCATGTGTGGTATTCGTAATCTGCCACCCCATGCCTCATACCTAGGGTTGGCCAAAACCGTATATATACACCGTATATGACCGTATATTTGGTGATTTCCCTGCCAGAAACATTGTATATACACCGTGTATATATGGTCCTGGCCAACCCTACACATACCACTCACAATTCAGATCTGCCTGGTTCAAACATTGATTTGACGATATCATCATCGCTGCATGGCATACGAGGTACGCATACTGGGTGCCAAATTGCATACAGGGCTGCCATGTCAGACCTCTCCAGAGAAGGTCTGAAGCGGCAGCCCTGTATGCAATTTGGCACCCAGTATGCTTCCCTGTATGCAACGCAGCAATGACAATATCGTCAAATCAATGTTTGAACCAGGCAAATCTGACTCGTGAGTGGTATGTGGCATGGGGTGGCGGATTTAGCATAACACTCAAAGGAACAGCATTCAGATCAATTCAAAAGCACGTCCCCTGTGTGCACCGTCGAATTGATGTGGCCAATAATTTCAATCAGGGCTGCCAGGGAACATTGATTACAATTAGAGCTGTCAAGTCTGACCACCCAGCAGCATGTTCCCTGTATACAACATGGCAGTGATGTAAGCGCCAAGTAAAATCAGGGATGCGATTTCGAACCAATCCTGGGCCATGATTGCTGCCTGCACATAAGCAGCACTGTGTGAGCCCGGTGGAAGCGTTGCGTAAACTGCAGAGTACTCTGCAGCCTGCTGCAGAAGTACTCACGTTCTTGGAGGCAAGTGCAACCGAATGTCAGTCAGAACTGTCTCGCCACAGCTTGCGCTGTGGGAACCATCCTTTTTACACCTAATATTTAGTCAGCGTTTAGGTTAAATTTCTGATGATGGGAAGCATTGCGCAAACTGCGCTGTACTTGGTTATGATACACATGAGGGGCATGAGCATTTGGGTTGAGGACTGATGGGGATGGCAGTTTTACCATTTCAGGAACACATTTCCTGTTTACACTGTGGCTCCTTTTCCTTATTAAATGCGGGGAGTGGTTTTTCACTGCCTGCATTTTTTCTCTATTTCTTCTTTTTCTTGTGTGGACCAGTTTAATGATGAAGTAGCATCATCCCGATCAACTGCTGAGTTAAGCCCATGTGTGTGTGTTGTGTGTGTGTGGTGTGTGTGTGTGTGTGTGTGTGTGTGTGTGTGTGTGTGTGTGTGTGTGGCTAGTTAAGGCAGGCAGCAGTAGATGGCAGTCTTGACCATCCTAGATGCTCGTTTCTCGTGTGCACCAGGGAAATGATGAAGTAGCATTAACCTGGTCATGTGCTAAATTGATCCAATGTGTAATTAAGGAAGGCGGCTGCAGTAAATGGAACTATTGACCAGTCCAGATGCATGTTTTGTGCTCACATGGGTAAAGATCTATCAGTGATTAGTACACACTAACCCGATGGATATATGAAAAGGTTTTGAGCAAAATCATGATCAAAGTTTTTTATTGTAGTTGCTGCACCTTATAACCCTTAACCCCCAAAACAGGGACTGCAGCACTGAGTCAGTGCCACTCAGTACCACTGACCCTTTACCTGTAAGTGTGTTGCCGAAAAGGCTGAGGGATTGGAGAGAGGTCATGGCGGAGCCCCAAGAAATGGGCAGGCTGCCGTGGAGATCATTGTTGTGGAGTAACCTGTGTGTAATTGATTGCGGGCGAGCTCACGCGTTTCGTGGAGATCATTGTTGTAGAGTAACCTGTGTTTAAATGTGTGCAGGCACACTCACGTGTTTGTGTGTATGTGACTTTGTGCATTTTTGCGGGTGCGCTCACGCGCTTGTATGTATGAATGTATATGAATGTGTGAGTGAGTGAGTGAGTGAGTGAGTGAGTGAGTGAGTGAGTGAGTGAGTGAGTGAGTGAGTGAGTGAGTGAGTGAGTGAGAGAGCGAGCGTGTGTGTTGATTCACCATGTAAGTGTGAATGTGCATGCGCATTAAATTATGTGTCCAACTAATTATTTGTAAGGCGTCGGTTAAAAACGTAGGACAAAAGCCACGCTGTCTAAAAATAGAGTGGGATGGGAATCTGCACAGCCGTGCTTCGGAGTGATCCAGCACAGCTCACACAGACAAGAGGTGGCTGTGTAATCAATGTTTCCACTCTTTTGCGACACGACAAACAAATGCAGCACACACACACGCACGCACACGCACGCATACACACGCGCACACACACACACACACACTGATTGATTGTACGTTTGAGTGTATGATCACAGCTGACAGATAGCACCATTTTGCCACAAGACAAACAACTGTGGCATCATTTTGCCACACGACAAACAACTGTGGCATCATTTTGCCACACGACAAACAACTGTGGCCTACACTGAAGGAAAAGCATTGCACGCTTGCATGGTCGAATGACAGCTGACATATTACGGTGATGGAAAATGCATTGCCTGGAAAGCTTTCATAACACGGGTTGGCTCAAACGCGTTCCATTGTGCCATTTATCACACAAGTGTTTGCATAACACAAATCCTTGCACGATCTCGCTGCAAATCAATACATGTACACAGCAAACATGTTTAAAGGGCAATGCTGACTTAAGGATGCGGCATATGAATTCCGATTGATGAAGCATATTGTTTTTGATGATGGCATATACTTGGGTCCAGGGGAGATAGCAAACTTCCTACTACGAGGTTGAAACGACACTGAAAATTGATAAATAAAAGGGAAGCAAGAGAGGCAGGTTGGAAGCGATAACATTAAGTAGGGGGGACAACCAAGGTGACGAGAAGAAAGGCAAAACGCGTACGAGAAGGTCAAGCATATTCCGATTATATCAGTTTGACACTTGACTGATCTTCATGTTTACGCGCTTAATCTTCCCTGAATTGTTTCGGAGGGCAGGAATCAAATGAACGAACAAAAAAATAAAAGAACAACCAGAAGACAACCAGCAGGAGCAACTTACAAGTGCGTCAGCTTTTTAAACGCTGTCCAATCAGATGGCAGCCTCCCACGCAGTTTGTTGCCTGCACACACAAAAAACGCGGATCTGGTATTTCATCGTAGGTCAAGTCGACAGCGTCCAACATATGGGCACCATGTGTAGATGAGCACATACATCTGTAGAACGAACAAATCAAGCTGTCTTGCAGATGTATATGCGGTTGTACCATTTTTATATAATATAGTTTGTATTTGCGGTTGTACCATCTGCTTAAAGGTAATGGAAAGAAGACGAAGAACTACGCTGACAGTGAAAACCACTCCCCACATGAAATAAGGAAACAAAAGCCAATTTGGTACCGAGTACCATAGAACTCCTTTACCAGCAGACAAAAAAGGCCCAGTCAGAGAGGTCCGACAGAGCACCAGAGATGGTATTAGTGATGATTACCGCAGCACTCAGCAATGCTTTATGGATTTTGGGTCCTATCAGCAGTCCCAACCTACTCCTGTCATATGTTTCCTGACTACAACTTCCGAGTGAGTGCTGTCCCAGCACCTTCATTTCGCCAAAGTGACATCAGGAAGTGTAGAAGTAAAACAGGCCATCCACAGAACATCTCACACGCGATCAGTGGCACAAACCAATCATGATTCATTTCGCAAAAGTAACATCAGGAAGTGTAGAAGTAAAACAGGCCATCAACAGAACAGCTCACACGCGATCAGTGGCAGAAACCAATCATGAATCATGTAAAGTTTCTGGTAAACCCCATTAATATTTCAAGGTCACAGTTGTTTAATGGAATCAAATCGATTCGGCTACCCTTCTGATGCAGTGTCACCCTTCTAGGCACTCTTTTTAAGTAGAGACGTCTATTGTTGTCATCCCGTGCCGCATCAAACAAATCTGACAAATCTGCCTGCGTAGTTTAATTTTCTTTCTGACAAATCGTTACAGGGTCCCCCCTCTAGGGACATTTCTCCAGGTACGTCTATCATTGCCAGACGATGCAGCATCACACAGATCTAACCAACTTTTCTGATGCAGGGTCACCCCTTTAGCACATTACTCCCTACCAGATAGGTCCATCTTTTTCAGCCGATGCGGCATCACACTGATCCGACCAAATGCTACATCTGATGCAGGGTCACCCCTTTAGCACATTACTCCCTACCAGATAGGTCCATCTTTTTTAGCCAATGCGGCATCACACAGATCCCACCAAATACTACATCTAATGCAGGGTCACCACTTTAGCACATTACTCCCTACCAGATAGGTCCATCTTTTTTAGCCGATGCGGCATCACACAGATCCCACCAAATACTACATCTAATGCAGGGTCACCACTTTAGCACATTACTCCCTACCAGATAGGTCCATATTTTTCAGCCGATGCGGCATCACACAGATCCCACCAAATACTACATCTAATGCAGGGTCACCCCTTTAGCACATTACTCCCTACCAAATAGGTCCATCTTTTTCAGCCGATGCGGCATCACACAGGTCCGACCAAATACTACATCTAATGCGGGGTCACCCTCAGCACATTCCGCCCTACCAGATGGGTCCATCTTTTCAGCCGACAAGGCTCACACAGATCCGACCAAATTTTCCTGATACCAAGGGCACATTCTCAGCACACTCCGCCCTACCAGATAGGTCCATCTTTGTTAGCCCTTGGCCCAAGCTCCCTAGAGCAATGTGCCCACGGCCTCCGCTGCTTTTCTTGTCGTCAGATCTAGCCTTCTTTTTCTCTTTGCCTCGGTGTGTGGTCTGAGGTGCTGCCTCCATCGAACCCCAGGCTGCAGGTATGCTCCCCTCCAGTTGGTTGCCACTAAGGTCCAGGGACTCGAGGACATGCAGGCTCTCAGACCACAAAGGAGGCAGCATGCCTGCTTGTTGTGAGGCAAGGTAGGGGAGATAACGAGATTGTAAGTAAAGTGAGAACACAGCAAGAAAAAGAAAAAGCTACGCAGGCAGTGAAAAATCACTCCCTACATAAATCAAGAAAAAAGGAGCCACTTGGGTACCGGATACTGCAAACCTCCTCCCCCAGAAGAAAAAGATCAAGCATGATTGGGAGGCTTTTAAGTACGTAAGGAAATGCTGGGATGATCCATTATGAATTGGGGTACTTTATGTGCTCACCTTGCTTTTGACAGCTCGAGCTTCATCAGAAACAGCAATGGAAGTGCAGCTGGTACGCTGTCATGCGTGTCATTTCTACTGGCCAGACCGACAAATCAATCAGAGAGACAAGACAGGTGCCTGGGAAAGCACCCGTTTCACAAAACACACATTTGGCTGGCTGATCAGAAATTTCAAGCACCTGCACACATACCTGACAGCCGGTTGTTGCTGAGGTCAAATCTCTTGAGGCGACCAAAGGGAGCTTTCTGAGGCAGATTCCCGTGCAGTTCCATAGATCTCAGATCCAGATGCGTGATCTCGCCAGCCTGGAATGCACACGCGCAGCTGGAGCGTTAGTTTTTAAATTGCAGCGTCTAGAAGCAGGTAGGCATCTATTAAGAAGAAATCAGCTTGTGTATGTGCGTGTGTGTGTTTGTGTGTATTTAAAAGAAGTCGTGCATTCAATGAATGCATCAGACACACACACACACACACACACACACACACACACACACACACACACACACACACACACAACACACACATACACACACACGCACACGCACACACACACAAACGCACATGCACATACACACACACCAGCAACAAAACATACGCCATTCAGAAGCCAGCTACTTGGCACACCAATGCCACCTCACCTCATCGCAGCTCACCCCTTCCCACGCAGGGAAGCCACAAGGATCACTCCCCCATACCCAGCTCCTCAGGACTGTGGCGCACAACCCCTCAGCTCCTCCCGCCTGTTCGCACTTTTCCTTACTGCCCAAGCTCGTCAGCGATGCCTTCAAGTCCAGCAGGCTTGAAGCTGGAAATGTTGGATGCAGGGAACAGGTGGGGCTCTGTTAGATGGGCGCAGCACAGTCACGCAATTCCCGCATGCTGCACCATTTACATTACGGCATGCAGTGTATGCACACACACACACACACATGGCTGGCAATCTGTCACACCCACGCTTCTCCATTGTTGTCATCGATTTCTGCTATGATATTTGGAGAGCTGTGGGTCTTGTAAGTACGGGCTGTTGTTGAGATTTGTTTGAATGCGTGAGCTTTTTTGCTACGTACAGGCAAATGTCATGATACGTATTAGTCAGCTGAATCTTTGACTGCTGGCCTTAATCAGGTCTCAAATGATCAGGCTCGTGAACTTCGAGTATCTGCACTGAGCCATCCTGCATCAGCTGACCAGAGATCTATGACCGCTGGTTGTTATTGCTTTTGTGATGTCAGGAAAATATACATCACTTTGGCACAGACAAATATTCGCCATGTTGTTTGCATACCTTCTCAGGATATTATAGTATTTGGGCCTTGGTCATGAGATAGCCGTGCCAGGAGCAGATTGCAGGCTCTTACTGACACTCTCCTAGTTCTATTGACTTCTCACAGGCTTGTTTTCTGCTGTATGGAATGTGTGTGTGCAGCATCAGAAAGAAAGGTTGCTTATTACTGGTTTTCCTTTTTGTCAAGGAGTTGCTTGCTCTGTGAATTGGAAAGATGCAGTTTTTAAGCATCAGCAAAAGGTGGCTGCTTTCCTGTTTTGTTCAGGAGTTGCTCTGCGTATTGGAAAATGCAGTTTTCAAGGAAGTGCAGTCTTTGATACAGCTACCCTCTTTCTCTTACCTCGCCTTTCAAAAAAAGGACAGGTTACAAAACCGTTCCTTCGATTGGGGACCACCTGGAAGAACCAAGGTTAATGCAGACCATACTCCCCACATAAAATAAGGAAATTAGGGCGTTTACGTTTTTTCACCTGCAACAGCCCAAGGGCATTCGCCCAGGCTGTCTGCCTCAACCGGGTGGTTGTCAGAGCCTTGTCCGTCATCCGTTGTGACAGAGACTTTGTGTGCCTGTGTAGATGAAAAGTAGGTGGGAATTGGCTTGTAAGGAAGACTGTCTTTAATATTAAACGGTTAAAGAAAAGGCTGGAGTTTTTCTGCTTAAGCAGCATGGTGCCGGAACTGTTTAACGTTCCTGGCTTGCATAAAAGCCACAACCCACAATAAGCGTTTCAATGACCTTCATTTTTTCCTTAGGTCTCCCCCCTTGCCTTCTTTTTTCGTCCAACCCGCCCCTCTTGCTGCCTTTCTTTCTGTTGCTTTCATTTTTTCCTTCAGCGCAGTAGGAGTTTGCTACCTCCCCTGATCTATGTAATACCCTCAATATCAAAATCAATAACAAATTGGTACCATTGGTGTGGCAGAGATCCCAAACTAAAGCAACATACAAGTCACACTCTCACACAGGACATCAATACCGGATTGGTACCTTGAGCGTGGCAGGGATGTCTCCGCACATGGATGGGTTCCCTTGGATGTGTAGGGTCTCCAGTAGTTTGCACGCTGCCCAGGACCCAGGCACCGTGCCTTGCAGGTTGTTGTGAGCTATCGATCTGAAAAGGCAAACAAGCGCATGCGTAATCGTCACTATTTGTGATAAATAAATTAAGAAAGGCGCATTTAAAATGGGTTAAATCGTGGCTGGGATACAGCACCTTCCATTTTTTGCTGTGTAAGCAATGCATGCAGTTTTTCAGCATGGTTTAATTTCTCACGCTCCTTCAGTTAAACAAAACTGCACGCACTTGAACAATCTGACAGGGGATATTTAAACAACGTAGCCAGCACGCACAAAGGTTGTCCTCAACGTAACTTTGAACTAGAAAATTCTGTTCTGGTTGAGACCATGGTGCTGCAAAACAGGGGCCGTGGTGCTGTAAGATAGGGGCCCTTGCTACATTCTACGAGACACATCAGTTGAAGCCGTTGTGACTCACACTATGGTCAGTGAGGCCAGAGAGCTGTAAGCCAGGGGTAAAGGACCTTGGAGGAGGTTGCTGGACACATCCAGCAAGCGTAAGCTTGCCAATGAACCCCAAGAGGCTGGTAGCAAGCCGGTCAGCCGATTGCCTCTCAGCTGTCTGCGTGCACAGATCACGGATGTTCATGAATTGTATAATGTTATTACGTGCTGCATCACTTTGGCGATCAACGTAATGGAGCCTAACTTTAAATATCATCGCCAGATCAGCAGTCTCAGGTTATCGCAAGTTGCACAATACAAAGCTCACTAAGGTATTAATCATAAGCAACACGTCCAACGTCAGCTCACTACGACATTGGTCATAAGCAACTCACTAAGGTATTAATCATAAGCAACACGTCCAACGTCAGCTCACTACGACATTGGTCATAAGCAAAATGTCCATCGTGTCATAATCAAAATGTCCATCATGTCATAAGCAATATGTCCATCATCTCACAGCTTCAGAAGGCTCTGCATGCTTCCCCAGGAGTTGGGCAGGGGGCCTTCTAAGTCATTGCCTGTAAACAAGTGAAGAATAACACACAAGGAGCGTCATACACAGTGCGCAAAGGCCAAGAGCAAGAGGCACATGCGGCTTGTTCTTCGTCAGTTCATGCTGCGAGGAGCGATCGCCGCTGCCTGCACACTTTTCTGTTTTGATTTTCTCAGCGACAAGAGTAATCATAATAATATACAGCAGGCCCGTCTTGACATACAGCCAGCCTGTCTTGCATGCACCCTGCACTGTTGGCCTTAATGGATAGCTTGGCATGCACACGCTTCTTGCAATTGCTAGAAATTTTCTGCAGGATGCATGAAATTGTTTTGCCGCCCCTCCACTCCACTGACTTTCCTGACAGTAATATTTATAGTTCTATGGCACTTTTACGTTAACCGGCTACCACAAAGTGGCAGTGTAGAGCATCATCACTGCACTTGATTGGTGTCTATCTTCATAGTAGCTTTTATGGCCACTTGTACCAAACTACCACTGCCACTGCCTCTTAAATCAAAGTGCATGCATTGCAACCAATGTCGGGAGTCCAGGAATGTTCAATAATAACTGCAACAGGAATCTTGAACTGTCCTGCTTGCAGTATCTCTCTCTCATATAATAGTCACGCTGGCTGCGCAATCTCGTTAGCAACAGATACCTTCCTTTCTGAATCCACTACCTGCCTTGTAGGTCAAGAAATTTGAGGCCTTTCAGCCCCAGGCCCCATGGAGATCCCGGGAGCGTGCCTGAGATCTGGTTGCCACCAAGCTGGAGCTCTCTTAAATTTACCAAAGACCCTGTGCAGAGCACAACAATGTTTGGTGGGAGTGCAGCGAGGACCTAAAAAGTACCTTGAAAATGTAAAGATAGTACGGATATACCCTTTGCTCACAGAGAGGGATATACAAACACCCAAACATATTAAACAGCACAAGCTCTTCTGATTTCCCCCTGCTTTGCCTACTAGCTTGGATGACCTTATTGCTCATCAACTGTGCATCACACACAAGCCACCCTGAGCTCGGACGCACCATATGAAGACGGCAACCGCCCTGTGATTGCGTTTCCTGCGGCTGATAAAGAAATAAGAGACGCTGAGAGGGCTGAGAGCTGAGGCGGCAGGGCACCTGTGAGCTGGTTGCCGTCCAGCATTAGCACCTCAAGCTGAGGGGCCCACGAGGACAGGGAGGGGGGAATGATGCCATGGAGGTGATTTCCAGAAAGATCCCTGAGTTTGAAGCAGTGGGTGGTGCATGCAAATAATTGAGCACGTGTGGGCCCCTCGCTAAGCGACCAGAATCTATGGATAGCAGTGTCACAGATAGCAACGGTTTACACAAATTAATGCAAAAGACTGCCATAGCGTAATGGAGATGTTACTCCTTGGTCAACAGCAAGTTGTAAAGACATCAACTGGGCCCTGTCCGCCCCCTCAGCTTTTCTGTGTGCACTATAAAGCTTACTTCTCATGCATGTCTAACCAAAAGCTGCCACTCACAAAATTTGTAGGAAAGGAAATGCTGGAAAGTCTCCGCTGCTGCTGAATGAAGATGCTGCTTCGGGCAGTGTGCCTTTGAAGCCCACGTTCCTCAGCTCAATTATAGCAACATTTCCATCATCATCACATTTGACGCCTGGCCAGGGTCTCGCGGCACAGGGCTCGCTGCCTGAAACCCAAAGCTGTGTAATCAGCTGCAACCCCAGGCTGCTGCTTTCAGAGCTGCCCCCCCCATTTCTCTCTCCCCCTCGTCCTGCTCCCTCAACAGTGCCCAGCAGAGCCTGTTTCAGGCTGAGCAGGGCCTGCTGTTGCGGGCTGTTCGTCGCGGCTTCCGCGTACAGTCCAAGTAAGGCACACGCCAGAAATGCTGAGTGCAAGTTGTTCATTTTCATCGCCTTGCGACCAATTCGCCGCGGCGAAGGGCAAGCCCTGCGGCGAAGGGCAAGCCCTAGTGTTCGACAAATATCAGGCCAATATTGCGATTTATTTACAAGAATGGGGAGAATATTTAATGGTTAAAAACTACTGCCGTTCATTGGGCTTCGTTCGAAGTGCGATTTGAGTGAGTCAGGCCCTTTTGGCCAGGTTGACGTTGAAACAACTCTATTATTATATTTACAGTTTCCCCCCCTCTCTTCTGCTCTGGATAAGCTTGCATTAACAGAACCTGCTGGCTGAACTCTCCCCTGATTTCCTTGCAACTGATCTGCTTTAGAAGAAACAACCATGAACTGATTGTTGCGTTGCAGTGCGCTCTCATCACTTCCTGAGTGCAGGTCGCGCTGAATGCGTTCATTCAGGGCTGACAGGCTCCCTCAAATGAATTTTGTGTCTGACGTTTGTTGGACACGGAAGCTTCACATTTATAGCATCAGTAGGTAGGTCCTACTTTGCAGCCTGACAAGGTAGTGTCTCCATTTTTTTGACATAGGCCAGGCTCACGCACCCCTTTGTTTAGGGGGTTATAAAGAAAAAAAATAAAAAAATAGAGCCACTGTACTCGTTGCAGTGGCTCTCTCAATTTTTGTCGGGTCTGGCGACCTGTGTTGGTTATGCATGGTTATCAGGAGACCAGCCTCGCCGTCTCCTCTTCAC
>Ga0307947_1000998_pt1 | contig 21681 bp, 23 predicted proteins | sample OrgLakmetagen232_FD_201840 | JGI IMG/M metagenome (GOLD analysis project Ga0307947, IMG submission 201840) | Saline water microbial communities from Organic Lake, Antarctica - #232 | ecosystem: Environmental > Aquatic > Non-marine Saline and Alkaline > Saline | place: Antarctica: Organic Lake...
TAAACTACACAATGCTCAGCCAGATGGTTGAGTAAACTTCCCAGCCCTGGGGAGGAGAGGCGCGGCAGCCGACTAGTGTGTGTGTGGTATAGTATACGTCAGTGCGTCAAGTAAGTCGGATTTGAGAAACAGCAGAGAAAGAGAGAGAGTATCAGGAGAATGGCAGTCTGTAGTGCAGTTCCCAGCCTTTGTTCGAGAGAGACTCGACCCTGGCTTAAAACCATTCTTCAATAAACTGATTTGCATCTTGCTTCTTTTGATAGTTCTTGCTGGTCTGCTCAAGTCTCAAATGCGTTCAAGGGACTACAAGGTAGTGCAATGTTCAAACAGAATATGCTGAGAGCCACACAGGTTCCCATGCAAGAGTTCTTTGCGATTTGCGTTTCAGACATTTGAAGGTATATATGGAGGGAAGCTAATTTTTCATGTCCTCGCGCAGTAAACAAGAAAGCAGTGACGTATCACAAGTGGTGTGGGAGTTCTGAGAGTGGTCCTAGAGGCTCTCCTTTTTCTATCCCCTCCTACTTGTACAAGGATTTGGACAAACATGTGTTGAGGAATTTCAGCAGGTTCAGATTGCGTGCACACCATTTGAGAGTGGAGTCTTGCAAATGGCATGGGGGTTCTAGCATCTGTGATAAATGTGAGTGTGAAGAAATTCAAGATGAGAAGCATGTGCTTTTCTTTTGCAATTGTGCTGAAGTGTGCGAGCTGCGCATGAGATACAGATACCTTTTTGAGGAATGTTTAAGACTCTGCGTGTATTTGCTCCTTCGAGCTCTGAATTTCTTCCTTTCTTATCATCACAGTATCACTGATTTTGAGATGGTTCAATGCACTCCTGAATCAAGACTCATACAGACTCCTCAAGTTTGTGTCAGATTTAGTTTCAATTTTCGACACTGGTTGATTTTGTTTCACCAGCCAATTGCCATCAGCCAGAGACTCGGGCTGTAGGCCATCCTTGTAACCCTTGTAACCCTCCATGAACTATTTCCTTTAAAGGAGCAGGCTAACAGTCGCACTATTGACTGCAGGCCTTTTTTGTTAACCTCGTAAATTCTGTAGCTGTGGTTTTGTTTGCTCTTATCCTGTACGGCAAACCTCCAGCTTCTCACGGCAAACCTCTGGAGCGATGCCTCTTTACTTGTGTAGATACCCAGACAAGTGACAAGTGGTCCCTTTTTTGTCTGTGGCTTTCTAGTCTCCTTTTAGCAACGCGCAGCTTTTATATTAGTAAGTCCAGTATATAAAAATTTGTATCACAGGTACCACAATTGCGAAATATAGATATTTTCACATCAGTATAGACATAAGTCCAAATAAACCCAACTACCTATCCAATTTGTTAAATTAGGCCAACACAGGGTCCTTGTCAACGACCTGCACCAGCGCCTTGCCCTTGTTCTTGCCATTCTGCAAAGTGGGGCATTCATAAATATTTCGGTTAAAACCATTCAAGAACCTTGGGTGGCAGGTGTTGTTGCTACATCCATACGTGAGACGATTGAAAAAAAGGATTAAGAAAGCGCAGATGAAGAGGTGATTTGATCCTGTTATAAGATACTGCAGCACAGGCAAAATTTTTGCTCCATCGCCAAAAGATAAAATGGCAGTTGCGGTTAAACGCAGTCTTCCTTGCCACGGTTCCCTCAAGACGCTAACATACACACTTCCAAATCTGAGCTAGCGCCCCAAGCAAGCTTGAAGCACATGTTTGGCTCTCTTGAATGGCGTGGTTCAATTGCTGCACAACTACATGTTTCTCTTGCAACTCTTGTTAGATGATTGCACTACATCTGTGCTTACCATCATGTCCACAAAGCATTGACCAGCATTGGGCAGCCCCTTGACGATGTACTCCAAGTCCTTGATCTTGCCCTCAGCTACCCACTTGGGCATTGTCTCAAAGAACTCTGTACCAAAAAGCAACAAGGAGGAGTGTTGAATGCTGGATGTTGATGTTGGAAATGTTGAAGTTGTTAAATTCTTGCGCGAGCCCTCGCATATCTGCGTGGGCCTTGGCTCATTTTACAAAAGGCCTTGCACACATTTAATTGGTCCAACACACATTTTCACTCCTGGTTTTGTGTGCAGCATGGTGATGGTAGTTTGTTCTGCTCGCGTGCAAAGCTGAGTGACATACTTGCAAAAAAGTCCAAAACAAGCCTGATTGCAACACTGAATGGCTAATTACTGAATCAGAAGTCTTACCAGGAAGGATTTCAGGGAGGAATTGGAAAAGCAAAAAGCCCTCTGCAAGTAGGAAGCGATTACGCAGCATTGTGTTGGCAAGACAAGAAGAGACGTACCAGGGGGTTGTGCTTGTTGTATAAGTAAGCTCTACGTCTGGAGGAACTTATTGTAATTGTTTGTGAGAATCCATGCGTGTGGGCATCCTTTGTTTTACGGAAAGTGCTGTACAAAGCTTAATATCCCTGACCACACGCACACACACACACACACACGCGCGCGCACGCACACATACACATACACAGGCACACACACCACAGAAATGAAGCAAAACAGACACCATGTATATCCTCCCGACCTTGTAAGACATGATCAAAAGGGTAGCTCAGGTCTGAAACAGTGCAGGGGTCAGGCAAAGCAGCGCGCCATGTTGCTTACCAATTTTCAGCTTCTTAAATACAACGTTCGCTAAGTTCTTTACGCCGTAACGGTCGTCCCCTTTTTTGTCGTATTGCGAGATCATCCCACAAGCCACCTACGCGAGGGAAAAAGGGGGCTTATTATTGAATATTGACCTTTTTAGGGTACAACCAACACTAAGGCAAAATGCTGCATCACGATTCAGAAATTCGCCTACCACACACGTACATACGCCCACACTTTTGGAGGCGACGAGTGCCTTAACATGAACGCTTGTCTCTTCTATGCAATTCAATAACTTACGATGCGCGCTCCACTGTTGCACTTCTCTATCGCCGCTTCGAGCGTCTCACCACCCACGTTGTCATAGTACCTACAAATGGATTTGAGAGTAGGCATGCGTCACATTTTCACTAGGTGATAGCAACCTATCCCTCAAGTCATCCATACCATGTATGTCATGGTCCGTAACTCACGGATGAGGTAAGGAGGCAAGGTATCACATGCAGTGCCAGCAAGAGTGTGAAGAGTGCACATACTGTTGTGAAGAGTGCACAAACTGTGGGAAGAGTGTACATACTGTCTAGCATGCTGAAAGCAGAGGGACCTGCACAAGGTGGCATGCCAACGGCTGGCTAGCTAGTATGATACTAGCTAGTAACCAATCGTTAGTGCAGAACTTGCTTGATTACAATAACGTATGGACTCATTCATTGAGGGTGCACGTACATGTCAATTCCATCTGGGCACAGCTTGTTCAGTGCCTCCATGTGCGGCGTGGTCTTGTAGTTGTACGCAGCATCAAAGCCCAGCTCCTCCGTGACAAGCTTCACCTTTGCAGCAGAAACACGACAGGACAGGACTCCTCGGTCAAGATTTGAGTCGACTATGTCGTATCATGCCAGAATTATTTGATAAGAGTAAGATTAAGAAAGAGAAAGAAAATCATCAAGGGCTTGATTGTGTCCTTTGGGCAATGATTACATCCTTTCATATAGGCATATAGGCAAAGGAAGGGGCTTCACCATAGCAGCAAGCTTACTTTCTTCAAGGTCCCAAGGCCGTTGCCCTACATCATATGCTTCCAGGCCGTCTAGAGCAGATTTAGATCATGGAACGGACAAATGCACCGGCACTTTTGATTGACAGGGTGCGGGCTGGCTATCCGCAGATATTCAGTCTAGTGCTGCAGCACATCTTCACTTGCAAATTAAATACATTTCGGTTCATTGACTTCAGCCCTTTTTCTGCGTGTTGTGACCTTGACATGCACGCCGACAGCCGTTAGATTGCGCGCACTTGTTGTCTGCACGACAATCTTAGTGGTGAGCGAGAAATATACCTACAAGACCAGGAGTGGCTTATAACAGATCATGTAATGGGGCATGCCGCTGGGCGAGTGTTGTGCTACAAGATGGGCTGCACACTGCAATGATTTCCTGTTTCATGTGCAGCAGTTTGGTCATTTTTGATGACCGCGAGCAGGTCGTAGCTTACAGAGATTAAGCTATCCTAAGCGAATGGAGCATTGGGTTCTGCTCGTAGCTCAGCTTGGCAGCTTGCGGACATTCCTGCGACATGCAACCATTACCCCAAAACGCCATCTTCTGATATTACTCTGCCTGTACATCGCTTCCCTGCACCATTTGGCAGCTATACATCTACAGCACAATTTCTAAGCGCAACCCATGAAAACACTGCCCTTTCTTGCCCACCTTTTCATCGCTCCCTACTGAGCCCACCACCCGGCAACCGTAGACGTTCTTACACATCATACCCACAACCATCCCCACACCGCCTGCAAAACGTTGCAAAACAGAGGCATTGTCTGATGTGAGTGGATGGATAGAAGCATGGTTTATATGGACAGTGGCATGCAAGGTGCAACCGCATCTCCTTCCTTAAACGAGTGAGAGATGCTTTGCTGACACAGGTGCAAATTAATGTAACACTTGTTGCTGGGAGCTTTGTTGACGAAAGACAAGTTTGTTTCACACACACACACAGTCTTTCTTACCTGCAGCACCACTGACAAACACGGTTTCCCCCTTCTGGGGCTTCCCGATTCGAACGATGGAAGCGTACGCAGTCATGCCTGCAATAGAAGACATGAACAGTTCCCTGATTAAGTAAAATGATTGGATAAGTTTGGTCCCAAACCAGGTTGGAAACGACATACCACTCAGCACCCATTGTTGTATACATATGCTGATGCATTGTATACATCAGTATGATGCTAGGCCAACCATCGAGCACTTTGACACCTTTCAGGTGTGACTGGGGACAACACTCAAGAGGTTGCTGGATACCCCTTTTACTACTCACAGTCACAGTCGGAAAAATGAGTAGAGTCACCTGTGAGACCTAGCAGGCCAAGGTAGCTCCTGAGAGGCAGCTTTGCCTTCCTGAGCACATCCAGATCAACCGGCATCATTGCCTTGATCTGGTCCTGTGAAGCATATGCACAGCCAGAGATCCAAAGTGCACATCCAGACAGAACAAGAAGTGAGAAAGAGGAGAGGGGGCAGATGACTAGATATTCATTCATTGACCAGATATCCATTCATTGACTAAATTCATTGACCTAGATATTCAGTGAGCAAAGCTCCATGCACATCCAGCCTAGCCTATCTTCTGTAATCGGCATTGATGTGACAGGAAACTTTCATTCAAAATTAATACACAAGAATGCAGTCATTTCTGGGGGCAGATAAATGCACATGAAAACATGCTGGCAAGCATACCTTTGTCATGATTTGCGGTGTGACCCACGGACTGTGGTTCAAACGGGCATGCAGCACAAACGGGTGTGAGTATGAGGAGTTAGCAAAGCGGCAAGTTACCACAGTGACAAATTCACGACACAAAAGACACACAATACAACACACAAAGTGCTGCTTTCAGACTTACATCATGCCAGAGAAGAAGCTGCCGTTTTTCACCCCCTCAATCTTGCTCTGTAACGTGAGGGAGCAGACGGAAGGTGTTAGCTCAAATCAGCTGAACCGACCGTTCAGTTTAAAACACCAGTCTGGACCAGATTTGCCCACCTCTTTCACTAGGATAATTCCGCCGCCTTCAACAGGCTTGCCTGCGTGGAGAGGAGAAGAGGTCAAATCAAAGTTGAGTGAAGATGGCTTCACGTTTGCTACAGTGGCCAGCTTCGTAATGTGCACCAAAGTAGCCCGGATGTGGGGCTTCCCCAGTAAGATTTATTTTATTTTATCGCCTGTCGCCAATCCTATGGCTTTGCTTCCTTTCTGCCACATTGCTTGCCAGGTGTTTAAGGTGTTATTTCATCATCAGAAAAGCAGGAAAGGAGATGCAGCTTGTTCACTTGCAAATCCACAGGCACGTGAGCGAGGAACATTCTGGCACCTGGCTGTAGCGGCCCTACAAAATAACCAGCCGAGTTCCTCATACGTCCCCGCATGTAAGGATCCACACTGTGAGTGTGAGGTAGGAAAAAGGGGAGGGAATCGATATATACATGTTGTAATGTAATGGAGTGTAATGGAGTAAGTAGGCATCGGCTCGGTCACCCTCATTTGGTTGCCCTTCTTGATACCTGGCAAAAGCAAACCTTTGCAAATACGAATACTTGCGAGCGTGAACTTCCTTGCCTCATGTCAGCTCATGTACTCATTTTCCTTACCTCAGGTACTGAACTTCCACAAGGGCTTCATTATCTTGGACTGGCGCAGGCTCACTTGTGGTTGCCAGTTGAAAGTGCTCTGGCGTCACCTGTAATAGAAGCACGGCGCACATTGTGTGGGGTCCCTGGCCTTGGAAAAGCCAGGGCCACAACCCCTGCCCTGACAGTACAGGCCGCTAGCCTTACCTCCCCAGATTCCACGTATTCTCTCCAAAGTACGCTCTGTTGGGGCATTGTCCTGAACTCTGATAGGATGGATGGTACAATTGAGTTTTTTTATTGATTATGTGAGGAGTGCGCAAGAAAATATATAATAGTAAAGTCGTGGTGGTGTAAGTGTTCATAATTGGGGCAAAACTTCGTTCTGAACTTCCTGTTGAACTTTTGCAATGCATACTTCCTTATTAGATTTCACGGGCAGTGCTAGGCTCAGTGTTGCACAGCCCTGCCCTCAAGCAAGAGGCACTGGTCTCCCATTTGGCGCGCGGCACAAGCACAAGGAAAGGCGCCGGGTGAGATACACACCCACCTTATACACATACGCGCGCTCTCACACACACACACACACACACACATAAACACACACACACACACACACACACACACACACACACACGCGCGCGCACACACACACACACACACACACACACACACACACACACACACACACACAGACACACACACACGCATACACATGTTCTCAAACACACACAAAAACACATTTGCAAACACACATACACACACATACACGCACTCTCTCTCACACACACACACACACACACACAACACACACACATTCACACATGCACACACGCGCACGCACATGCACGCACGCGCACGCGCGCACACACACATGCACGCATTTTACATACACACACACACACACACACACACACACACAAATGCACAAACACACAAAATTACACGCACACACACTTACACACATTCACACATACACACAAACACACATACACACAAACACATGCAGTTACACACGCACACACACAACACACACAATTACACAACACACACACAACACACACGCACACACATGCTTGTGCTCAATAAAACGAACGCAGAGTCTTGCACCCCAGAGAGCCTTACCGCCCAACCAGCAGCAAGAAGAAGCAAAGGAGGATAGGGGCTCTGCAGGCAGGCAGCAGGAGGATGCGTCAACCAGCAGGTGGTCAGCTTCTGTGTGGGGCATCCTCAATGAGGGTTCATACATAGCAGGTGTCCTCTCTTCTTGTAGATGCCCATACAATTGCTAACTCTGCGTACTGTGTATTGCCTTGCAGCAGCTCATTGCGTGAATCAGAGCGGCTTGAAAAAGCAGACATTGACAAGCAGCTGGCCCCCATCTGGGAGGTATGTTTTGTGATGCAATGGGTCGCCCAGGTACTAATCGTTGGCAAGGAGGCCAGTTGCAACTCTGTGACAACACTTCAATGTGACGTTCACTTGAACATGCAATTGGCATGCGCACAGATACAGAAGACACAAGTATAGAAGACACTCGTATGACATACTTACGCACACACACATACACACACAAGAACGCAAGCTCACACATACACACAGAAACACACACACACACACAGACACAGACACAGACACACAGACACACACACTCATACGCACAAGCACACACATGCACACACACGCGCTGCAACACGTGCTGCTGCAGGACATCAAGCGCGAGCTGAAACGGGATGCAGAACCAGAGCTGATCCAGATGTTAGACGAGGTGTCCTATGAAGAGCTGCTTTCGTCAGAATCAAACGACTTCTTCAAGCGTCTAGCTGAAACAAAGCTTGGGCCCTACATGGCAGCCATGGGGCTGGACAGGGACCCTCTAGCCTTTTTCTCAGAGGCAAGCTGAAGTGGTGTGTGCATGTGTGTGTTCGTGTGTGCGTGTATGTGTTTGCAGGCGTGGGTATGCGTGTGCGTGTGCGTATGTGAGAGTGTATTTATGTGCTTGTGTGTGTTTGTGTCTGTATCTGGGTTCACAAAGCTGCTGTTCTCTCTTCTCTATTTAGACACAGAGATGCACCTGCCTGCTTCTCCCCTGCTTCTCCTCGATGCTCGTGCTCTTGTGACTTTTTAGTAGGGTTGGCCAGATTCGGGTATATGTACACACCGTATTTAACCGTAGTTTGGTGATTTTTCTGCCAAGAATACCGTACACACACCTTATATAGGTATATGATTTGGGCCCACCCTACAGTATAGGCATGGACTGCTTGGGGTAGCTTCGATCTTTGGAGAAATATCAGCAGACACAAAAAAGGATTGCCCGCTGAGGCCTGCATAAATTTCGTGTCGAGGCTCACTGACCGCTTATCTTTGGCAAGGTGCACAAATAAAGCAAGGTGCAAGGTTCCTCTATGGTAGAGCTGTAGTACCATAAGTCTTACTCTATGATATTACTGTGGTACTGTAGACAATTGCATTACAACAAAAAAGACCTGTGATTGCCTGAACTCACTCTTATGTTCCATTTGGGGCTCTGGCATTTTCCCAGCCCAGATGGTGTGGGCTGAGATCAAGCTTTGGTTTGGAGGCCGTACCCTACTGCATGCTGACCTTAATCAACGTCAGCTTTTACTTTTGCTCAATGATACATGTAATAGGCCACCATCAATAAGCGCAACATACGATTGGTGGAGGAGTTTCACGGTACCCAATACCAAAGTGTCTCCTTTCCTTTGAATAATGTGAGGATTGGTTTTCACTGCCTGCGTAATTTTACTCTTCTTTCGCAACTTACAAGACCGTTTGATAACCAAGCTCACAAAATAGTATTGAGGAATTTGCAGGCGGTGAATACCAGTAAAAACCATATTCATCAAGGACAAGGAGCCACATTGGTACCGGGTACTGTTAGACTATTCTACCACTCATTGTTAAACCCAGGCTGTATGCATGTCCATGGTAAGGCGCATGTCCATGGTAAGGCGCATGTCCTTGGTAAGGCGCATGTCCATGGTAAGGCGCATGTCCTTGGTAAGGCGCATGCCCATGGAAAGGCGCATGCCCATGGTAAGGCGCATGTCCATGGTAAGGCGCATGCCCATGATAAGGCGCATGCCCATGGTAAGGCGCATGTCCATGGTAAGGCACATGTCCATGGTAAGGCGCATGTCCTTGGTAAGGCGCTTGTTCAAGAGAAGGCGCCCTGTGCCGATGGCCATTTTACAATGGTGATCCCCAGACAGATCAAGGCGGCATAGTGAGCACTAGCCGAGAGTTTTTATGCTTGCACGCTGGCCTTCAGTTTTACTCACCGAGGGGGCAAAGCCGCTTCGCAGCGTTTTCAAGCCCTCCAGCTATACCGTCTTTCGGCTGCCAATCTGTCACTCACTTGTGTTTGAGGTGACACTAATCCAATGCGGCCTGTGGGCCAGTGCTTTTCTGATTTGAGTACAAGATAATGAGCTTAGTAAGGTTGGACAGGGCCATGTTTATACGTATGGCATACTGTTATACGTACGGCAATTTTAGTAGGAAGACTTTCACAAGTTCACACACACACACACATGCATACATGCATACATGCATATACGTGGCTATAAATGTTGTATGCATGTACTTTTCTGGCCGACCTTGTTCTATGTGGCCTACACCCAACCACAAAGTCCACGCCTTTGCCTGTGCTTTTGTGCAGGTCGTCAAGCTGGCGCTGTTCCTCCAATTTGTTACCTGCGGCTTTTTGTTCTATGGCTGTGAACTTGTGGGCCACCTAGACACAGGTCTGTACAGACCTCGCACTCTAGTAGGAGCCTAGGTAGTGCAGCTCCTAGGTCGGGCCTGATGTGTCTCACGTGCTCCTTGTCTTGGCCTTACTTTTTATTAAGTGGCAGACAAAGGGGCATATCTCAATGAACCAAAGGTTGATGTGTCTTACGTGCTCCTTGTCTTGGCCTTACTTTTTATTTAGTGGCAGACAAAGGGGCATATCTCAATGAACCAAAGGTTGATGTGTCTTACGTATGCTCTTTGTCTTGGCCTTACTATTCATGTCAGCCTCGGCTACTGCTCCGGTGTGCATGCTTTCCTTGGCAACAGAGAGCACTCATGATTGTGTTGAGCGTATTGTTGTGGAGGTTTTGTTCAGTCATTTGTCCTGCAAACACAGCCCCTGTCAATAGAGTGCCTATTTCTCGGGCACTTTTTTTGCGGGGTGCATCATCTGAGTGACAATAGGGGCCTGGTAGGTGGTTCATGAGTAGGGTTGGCCAGAATCTAATATATATGCGGTGTATGTACTTTATTTTTGGCAGGGACATCACCAAATATACGGTCATATGCGGTGCATTTGCTTTGGGCCGATGTTACGTGGATATATGTATGTATGTATCGCACGAAGCACAGAAGTGGCATCTGTTGGATTACCCTTATAAGCAACGTTTCAGCCGACCCTACTCACAAATGATAATGCTCAAAATAGATTGACTAGTGGTTTCATGAGGGATACTGCTCAGAATTGACATCCAGGCAATATGGGTTCACGGGTGTCCTGTCTGTGCCTTGTTTGCCTCTCCTCGTTCGCCATTATTATTAAGGTAGCACACTGACTCAGACCCTGACGTCAATTACACGATCTAGGGCCTTGACTAAACGAGGAAGCAAGAACGCTTTGCAATGCACTTTAAAAGGGTGTCGATGCCTTTGCAGCAATGCTGTGCTCACTCTTTGATGTCTCCAAGGCACCCCCCCAGTGTAGGATGTAAATGCCCTGAGGTGTGTTTTAAGATATTAGCTGCGAAATCAGACAAGGAAAAGCGCCTTACATGTGATTTCTCTGCTTGACCGCAACGTTGTGACGTCAAAGCGTTCTGTGGTTACATAGCAGAAGGTGCTTGCATGATTGGAAGTACGCAATTTTTCTAGACAGTGCAAGCACCTCTGGACTAACAATAAGGTCAGTAGTCTAGCAGATCCCATGCCAAAGTGTCATGAAGGCACCAAGGTCTTGAACTTGAGCGGAATGTTGGAGCAAACTTTGCGCCTGATTTCGTGACCAGCAGGAGCAAACGTTGATGTCTGTGTGTGTGTGTGTGTGCATGCACTCTGCAGGGGATGCATTGAGGGCTACGCTGGGGATGACGCTGGGCTACGTCAGCCGGCCCTTTTTCAAGATGGAGGCTCTCCTGTATCCCATCTACAACTCTGTGCTCAAGCTGGTGCTGCCGGATGCACTGTTTGAGGTGAGAAAAGCTGAGCAAGAGGCGAAGGCGGTGTTTGAGGAGAGCCTGGTGGTGAGAAAAGCTCAGGCAGGTACTGCCGGATGGAGTGTTTGAGATGAGAAAAGCAGAGCAAGAGGGGGGGCAGATGATGAGACAATGCAGTACCCCCCACTCCGATGCTTGATTCTGGGAGTGTTTGAGAAGAGAAAGCAGAGCAAGAGGGGAGGCAGGTGATGAGAGGCAATGCAGTCATACCCCCCACTCACATGCTTGATTCTGGGAGTGTTTGAGATGAGGAAAGCAGAGCAAGAGGAGGGGCAGATGATGAGACAAGGCAGTCATACCCCCCACTCCTATGCTTGATTCTGGGAGTGTTTGAGATGAGGAAAGTAGAGCAAGAGGAGGGGCAGTTGATGAGACAAAGCAGTCATACCCCCCTCTCCTATGCTTGATTCTGGGAGTGTTGAACATTACAGTACAGGGTAAGGGTAGAAGGTGTAGGAAGTGTTAAATTTTACAGTGCAGGGTGAGGGAGGCTTAATTGTGCCATGCCCTTTCACAAGGGAGGGGGGACAAAACATGGTGCATCATCGCAGAAAATGAAGGCAATTCTTAAATGTCGCATAATTGCGGTATGCGTGTCTAGTCGCTGGTGCTAGCCAAGGGGGGTAGGTGCACAATGCAGTTGTTCATAAACATCTTTTAAGAACAAGCGTGAGGATGCAGGCTGCTAGCTTGGCTTCTTGGCAGATGCACCCAAAAAGTGGATATGATGTTTGTGATCCATTTGATGATCGTCTGAAGGTTACAGTTTGTGATCCATTTGATGAAGTTTATGATCCATTTGATGAAGTTTGTGATCCATTTGATGATGTTTGTGATCCATTTGACGATGTTTGTGATGCATTTGATGATGTTTGTGATCCCTTTGATGATGTTTGTGATCCATTTGATGATCGTCTGAAGGTTACTGTGTCTATTGATTTGACAGAAAAAATAAAGCATGCTGTACAAAAGCAAGACAAGGATGAAGCTTAAATTGGCAGTGGCAAGATGTCTGTTTCTTTACCTTGCAACTTCCCTTGGCTACCATTCCTATAAATACTAACAGAGTACGCCTTTTTTACACTTTGGGTTAGGGATTAGCAACAGAGCAGGGTTAGGGAGTACTAACAGAGCATGGTTAGGGAGGACTAACAGAGCAGGGTTAGGGAGTACTAACAGAGCACGTCTTTTTATACACTGGCTCAGCAGCTTCCCTTGACCATTCCTCTGAAAACAAGCAGAGCACGCATTTTCTTACACTGGCTCATACTTCACAAGGGGTAGGGTCCTGAACAGCTCACACTGACACGTGCACTTTCTTTTTCCAGATCCCTGCCAGCAGTCGAGAGGCCGCGTACTCTACCATCAATAGCATCGGCGTGGCTTTAGCTGTAGCATTCTTAGTTCCACAGGTGTGTTTACGTTACAAATATGTGTTTTGTTGTGTTGTGTGTGTGCAAGTGTGTGCACGCAAGTGTGTGTGTGTGTGCAAGTGTGTGCACAAGTGTGTGTGCTTAAGTGTCTGTGTCTACGTTACAATTGTGTTTTGTTTTGTTGTGTGTGTACAAGTGTGTGCGCGCAAGTGTGTGTGTGTGTTTGTGCAAGTATGGTTAGCTTGCTGGCTGCCTGTCGGTCAGGCCCACAACTCCCTGCCAACTTTCGTCCCTATCATGAACTTCACAACTTCAATTTCAATCAATTGCTAGAGAAATCAAAGCAAACAGCTAAAATGTGACCTTCAAAAAACCTAAAGCGGTGAATTTGAGGTCTAGGTAGTAAGTTAGGGGCTTCATTTGTGCCATTGCCTTGCCAGGAACATAGAAGTAAATGAGGTGGCATGGGTGTAGAAGTGCGGCTTTTGAACCAAATGCCACTGTTTCCTTCGTTCGTAGATAGGTGCCTCAAATCATACACATCAAATCAAGATATGCAAGCTGAAGTGTGGCCTTATAGGACCATGTACGGAAGTGCAGGCCCTGATTTCTGCCACTGGGCAAATAAGGTGCATTTCTGCTATTTTTGGATGCGCGCTGTTCGGCAACTACCTCAGTGTAGGAGCTTTTGTGTATGCTCCCAAGGATGCCCTGCCAAGTGTCACAGTCTAGTTTGCTTGAGTGAACCATGTACGGCATCCAGCTTTTTGTTGGTGCTATCGTCCTTAGAAATCATTCTGCAAATCATCTGCATGAAGGAATTCCCTGTTTTGCACAGGGAGGAGGAGGCTCAGTGATTTGTAGCGTCCCCTGCCAAAAGTGGGGTCAAAGAGGGTCCGGGAACCGGCCCCTCATCTCACCCTAAATGCTCACTAAAAATCAAGATCATTGCTTTAAACACCCCTTTTTCGGGCGGCGAGGAGGCGCTTTTTAATTTCAACCTCTTGTAGGATTCCTTCTTTGCACATCTGGGCACTTCTCTGCACGAACTGAGTGCGCAGAGTTGCTTAAACAACTAATTAAGGGTCCTGACTTCTTGAAATTCAAAGGGGACTGCACGAATGCACGTTAAATCATCAATTAAGGAGTAGTAGGTTCGAGTGCCAGATCAAGCCAGATTCTTAATGGTGCGTCAAGCATCAAATTTGCCCTTTTGTATGCTCTTAAGTGCTTGGAGTAGCTGCCCTGAAAGCTTAGTGGCCCGTGGAAGAGACCAGACTCTTCAGGGTCACGGGTTTGAATCCGCCTGGTAGCGTGAATACTTTGCTGTCCGACAGCTCCGTCTCCATTTCTTTAATCCATGCTCGTTCTGTTATCACCCCTTGCGCATAAATTGTTTTTTGCTGGCAGCGGAAACCAATCTCTACCTTAACTTCAATACTTGAACAATAAAAGATCACTTTTGTGTGTCTTGGCATCATCGCACACTTACGTCTTTGCGCGTTCTGGCATGTGCAGTTCCTGCTTGGATGGAACTTGGAGGACAGCATTCAGCTAGCAGCACCGCTGACGTTAGGATGGCTTCTTTTTGATCTCACGTACATGAGCTCCCTCCTCCTAGTTATACAGCGGGACACCCCTGAAGACCCTTCTGAATGAGTCTTTAGCACATTTTAAGCGACTTATCTTCTTCTTGCAAACAGAAGTGATACATGGACTTATCAAATTCTGCAAGCGCTCCAAGATTTTCCTACTTCTCAGCAATTTTTGGATGCCTTACGATCTCGCGAGTCTATCAATCTGAAACAGTCCGAGCTCCTTCTACGTGAACAGCTCCTTCTACACGAACATATCATTGGGGACTGGAGAGCTTGACAATCTGACACCACATGACACTCACCATTCCAGCAGAATTATGAGGACTTATTAGACACATTTTGGTGTACCTTTGGGGATTGTTCCTGGCTGATGGGATGACAGAATAAGAAATCACAAGCCTATATTACATCTCTGCCTTCGCTTGGATATTTCCAACATTCTCAGCCGTGCACTTTCTTGCCTTCGCCTTTCTGGCCATAACTTTCTGGTCCAAAGAATGCCTCATAACAGGAATAAGGGGTTACAAGGGGTTACAAGGATGACCTACAGCGCGAGTCTCTGGCTGATGGCAATTGGCTGGTGAAACAAAATCAACCAGTGTCGAAAATTGAAACTATATCTGACACAAATGTGAGGAGTCTGTATGAGTCTTGATTCAGGAATGCATTGATCTCAAAATCAGTGATACTGTGATGACAAGTTAAGAAAGGAATAAATTTAGAGCTCGAAGGAGCAAACACACGCAGAGTCTTAAACATTCCTTCAAAAAGGTCTCTGTATCTCATGCGCAGCTCGCACACTTCAGCACACTTGCAAAAGAAAAGCACATGCTTCTCATCTTGAACTTCTCCACACTCACATTTATCACAAATGCTAGAACCACCATGCCATTTGCAGGACTCCACTTTCAAATGGTGTGCACGCAATTTGAACCTGCTGAAATTCCTCAACACATGACAGGAATAGAAGGCGCCTACAGGCCTCTGCACTGTATAAAATGTTGTGGACATTGGGCTTTTGCCAGCAGCATCCAGTTGGCACTTGTGGTCCAAAGAAGCAATATTAGTCTGAGCCTCCATGACGTCCAACCTATCATGCTCTAGTATAATCGGCACATGATAGCTACCAGACCCTAGATGAAAGCCATAACAACTCCGATTGCAGCCCGTCTCCCTTGCAGAAGCAGTAGCGCCATCTTGATTTGACCCTCCTCGTCATCAAATTTTATCAGTTATGGCACGTTTTGGGCTAAGTAATGGCAATATTCCCTAATCCTATACCCTGCCTGTGGGGCAGCCATTTCTCAGTTCACAACATAGGCATCTAAAAACGTTCCCTTGCCTTTGAGGATCCTACACAGCTTCCGCGCAGATAACCAGTGCAAGTACAGACCTAAACATTAAAAGTAAGAGCTCAATTTTAGGCCTTAAATTTCCACCTGGTTGAGCTAAAATTAGTAAACATATTTATCTGACCAAAACACAAATTTCCTTAAACCATCTCACTAACATGAAATGAATTTCACTGCCTTCGTACTTTGGCTTACAGGTGCACTTCAATTAAACCAGGCTGGAGGAAGCGATAACGAACATCCCAACCCTTCAAGGCTTCAACCATGGCTGCTGCGAGACGGCCATTTTGCTTAGCAGTAGGGCCTTTGGTGTGGTGCCCAGTCCCGACGCATACATGGATCACCTGAATCTGCCCGCCTGCATATTGGTTGGATGCTTTCAATGAAGCGGGTGCTACAAAAGTGTAGAGTGCTTTAGTCCTGCCTTACTGACGCAAAAATTGCTTGCATTGCTTTGTCAAGAGGAGCAGGCAAAGAGATACAACGGGTGTTTCTGCTGGCTACTTTTTTGACAGGCGAACTAGTTTTGATGACAGGCAGAGACTACAGTGGGTGATCATACTGCCTACTTTGAGGTGGCATGAAAAGGATTGCAAAGGGCACCCCCCAAACCTCCCAAACCCAACGCCCCCATGGCTAGGGACCAACAACAGCACAGTACGGGCTCCATGATTTCTTGCTTAACAGAAGACGCGCATAAGATGGACGGTCATCCATCACACGCAACGCAGAAATTACAAGCTGCTTACCAGAGCCAGGTGCTGTGCTGGGCCCCTGTTCCACGTATTGCTGTAAAACAGATAGCGCCTCTTGGACATGTAACCCATGTAAGTCAACAAAGGGGGGATGTGCTTTACCTGTGCGCACAAAGTTGGAGGCAAATAGGGGGTGGTTTCAATTGATTACTTTAAAGTTGATCCAGAGGAAGCAAGAGCCCTTGATACGCACAAAGTGATTACGTTAATTGTTTGCTTTAACGTCGATTCCAAAGGAAGCACGAGCGCTTGAACCGCACAGACAGATATACGCACACTACTCCTGCTTCACGCACATGCCGCTGACGCCTGATTCCTTGCATTTCTCTCGGCTAAGATGTCGTGTGCTGCTTGGGCATGGGCAGCAAACATGCTGTCAGATGCCTCCCTTCCTCTGCGAGAGAGCTCCTGTGCAGGAGACACGGCAAACCAAAGGTCAGGGCTCAATAGCCAATACACAGGTAAGGGCTCGAAACAATACAAAGGTTAGGGCTCAATAGCCAATACAAAGGTTAGGGCTCAATACAATACAAAGGTTAGGGCTCAATAGCCAATACAAAGGTCAGGGCTCAATACAATACAAAGTTAGGGCTCAATACAATACAAAGGTTAGTGCTCAATACAATACAAAGTTCAGGGCTCAATAGCCAATAGCCAATACATAGGGCTCAATAGCCATAGCCAAATGCAATACAAAGGTCAGGGCTCAATAGACGCAATACAATACAAAGGTTAGGGCTGAATAGCAGAAGGTGTCACTGAAGATAAAGGGGAGGAAAAATATTGCGAAAAAGCTATGAGAGGTGAAGCGGCAGCAGCAAGGTGGATGTGGAGGCATTATAAGTGGCAAGGAGAGCAAACCAAATACAATACAAAGAATACAAGGAACACAAAGAGTACAAGGAATACAAAGAACACAAAGAATACAACACAATACAATACAAGGAGAGCAAATGAAATACAATACAAAGAATACAAGGAATACAAAGAGTAAATTACAATACAAAGAATACAATACAATACAAGGAGAGCAAACGAAATACAATACAAAGAAATGGACGCTGCTTTGGTCCTGGGTACCGGACTACAAGCATGTGTGGCCTTCTAGTCATCGTTCTACAGAGGTGTGAGGTGTGAGTGATACAGAGGAAAGGAAACTATGCCTATGCAACACTCCCACACCACCAAAGCTGGTGTTAAGATCGAAAAACACGTTGCAACACGTCCAACCACCACCACAGCATCGTCAAACGTGACCTTTGCTAATGCCTTGTTCCCACTGCAGTACGCAAGCGTAGCCTGTATGGTGCAAAGGGGGTCGGGGGTTAGCGTGTGAGTTGCTTACTCAATTAGGTTGTCTGGTTAAAGACCAAAGTTGTAGCTGAGCAGGCAGCGCAGATCAGGTCAGATCACAAGGAGGAAGGTAGCCCTTAATAGTAGGAAGGTAGCCCTTTATAGTAGGAAGGTAGCCCTTTGTAGTAGGAAGGTAGCCCTTAGTAGTAGGTGACTTGTTTGCGCTTTGACCTTGAAATGGCAAACGCGCTTCTCTAGGGATGGGAAGACTGTAGGGTAATACAGACACACCTGCTGGAAGGCACGGTTACGAATCCTTGCCCAGTCCCGTGCCTCCCCTCGAGCGTTTGCATACTGCAGCAGCAAGCCAATATAAGGCTGTCAATGTAAGTGGCAAGTATTCACGCTCAAACTGTGGGTACAGGTGAGACGTGCGTGGTGCAGCTGCTCTACCCCCAGCATCACATACATTCCGTCACATGAATTATCTCTTTTTATTTGGCGGAGAAGGTGGATTAAATTCTTCTCCTTCTCCTCCATTAACTGAGGTTTGTTACTTTTGCACCCCATTGATGCGACAAATCGGTTGGAAATCACGACATGTCTGAGGCCTGACAATGAATGCAGCAGAGCACAACACGCAGCACCAAAAGGTCTGAACCCTGCAGGCAACTTGTAACGGATGGCGCAGGCACACACACACACATGCATACAGGAAAGCCCACTCCTGATGGGCACACAGATGGCAGATAACTAGGGTTGGCCAGAACCATACAGTTATAGGTATATACGGTGTATATATTGTATTTTTGGCAGGGAATTTCACCATATTCACAGTCATATACGATATTTATGTACGGTTCTGGCCAACCCTACAGACAACGCAAACGCATGCATAGAGGAAACCACACAGGCAATGCGTAGAGTAACGCACGCACTTGAGCTGACACCACCTCCCCGGTCTGCACCCATGGCACTGCTGTAGCGCATGTGGACCTGGGCCAAGCTGATGCTGATGCAGCTGCAGCTGCAGCTGGTGCTGGTGCTAAGACTCTGCACCTTTGATCCCCCGCTGCATGTAGGAGCGCACGTGTGCATGTGTGTATGAGTGTATGTGTGTGTCTGTGCACATACGCGCGTGTGCGTGAGTATGTGTGTGTATGAGTGTGTGCGCACGCTGCATGTGTGAGTTTGTGTGAACGTGTGTATGTGTGTGTATGTGTGTGTGTGTGTGTGTGTGTGTGTGTAAGCGTGCAATTGTGCGACTGTGTGTATGCGCTTGGCAGGAAAAGCTTGTGTGTGGTCAAAGAAAGAAGTGGCTCTGATCCAAACAGAGATCTATACCCATTTCAAGTCAGTAAGAAAAGAATTTTAGTATAATAGGGATGGCTTAGCCACAAGCGCTCTTTAAGAACCCCTAAACCTCCCAAGGGTCCATATTGCATAAAATGATGATTTCAATCATTAATCTTGATCATATGAGATCATGAGAGGAGGACAGAGCTGTGATTGACACAAATTCGACGACAACGCTGCCTAAATCCATACGCACAAGCACGTGTGAAAGACCAGCATGGCAGAGGAGAGAGGTTGACATTACACGAACGGAAACTATGCGCTACCACGCGCTCACAAGAAATGACAGCTGATCCCAGCAATAAGCACGCCCTTCGTCACCCAACACTTACATGGCAGATCAAATGCTCCTGGCTTTCGGCCGTGTTGCTGCCCCAGCAACAGAGCACTCGGTGCTGCTGCAATGATGCCGGTGTGCGCTCCACGGCGAGCAGCTGCAGCCCAGTTTCCCCCCTCACCCTCACGCCACTGTGCCCCACCCCCTTCGACTGTATCCTTGCTGCCAGCCCCTCCTGACCCTCCAGCCCCACCGCTCTCCATTGCTCTACTCACGGCACCGAGAGTGGCAACAGCACCCCCCCCCTGCGCATCCTCCTTGTTGCCTGAAGCTACCCCACAGCTGGACTCTCCGAGGATGGGGAAGGAGTTTTGGTCGTGTATCGCTAGCTGGTTGTGAGGCCTACTTCTCGCCCATAGGGGCTGTGCCCTTTCTGCAGTGCTTGGGTGAGGAGCGAATGGTTGCGTTTCTTGCTCCAAGAGCACTAGCTCCTGCGTGCCAGTGAGGTTGACAAGCAAAATAGGAGACAAGGACACGTGGGGTTGGCCAGAGCCAGGTACATACATGTGGATGAGCCATACACATATATGAAGTTGGCCGCAGCCGTATTATTTGGGTTGGCCAGAACCATAGATGTACGGTGCATATACGGTATACTTGGCAGGGAAATCACCAGACATACGGTCATATACGGTGTATATATATACAGTTCTGGCCAACCTTACATATAATCTGTATGCACAGACATGCAAGAGCCAAATACATGTGGATGAGCCATTACACATATGTGGGGTTAAGATGGGCTTAAGATGGGCTATGCAGGTACCGACAGTACCTTCCCCCTAAATGCACGGATAAACACGGTGCGTTTTGACCAAACCTGTGCATCTGTAGATTAAGTTTAAAAAGGGAGTGGCACAATTGGTAGCCACTCCTTACTCGCGCAAGACAATGATGAGCAGAGTCAAAGTACCAAAATAACAAGCCTGCAAAGTGCCGACCATTCACGACCATAAAGTCTGTGCAAGTGATGAATGGCATCGACATTTGCTGCTGAAAGTCGCACCACGTACAATAGCTCTGGTTATGTACAAAGCCTTCCTCTGAGATGATTCCCTTGGGCCCATAAATGTACAACCATGTACAACAGCTCTGGCTGGTTATGTACAAAGCCTTCCTCTGAGATAATTTCCTTGGGCCCAAGATTGACTGTCGTGTACAGCCTTGAAAATCGGCGTTCCGCAGAAAAAGTAAGACTTCATCACTGATGATCTGATGCTTCTTAAGAGCTGATGCGTTTAACCGTTCTGCTTGTAACCCATAACCCACGTATGCATTCCGTTTTTTATGTTGAAGCGGCATTTCACACAAAGCCAGTAGTGGCTTGGGACCTCCTCATGTTCGAATCCAAAAAGGCTACGGATTACTCTGCACCCACCTGCACCCACTTGCACACACACACACACTCTGCACCCACCTGCACACAATCTGCAACGCGGCCGCTGTTGGCAGCAAGCAATGCTGTGATGGCCTCTACACCATAGCCTGCATGCACCCAACATAAAATCATCTCCGCGTGGTGTGTTCCCAAAGCCATGCTCTCAATGCATCAAGGACTAGTGATTAAACAATGAAGTGGTTAAACGATGAGTATTTGACATTGGATGTGCCTGGTGGTTGGCATTGGAATTGTGCAGTTGCAAGATGCGCTTTACAAAGGCATCTTGTACCCCATCTTCCAACACCTGCTAAAGTTGTGCAGCGAATGTACACACATGAACCTGCATGCCCATAGCCTACAGCAGACAGCCACACACACAAGCGTTCAGACACACGTGTGCACACATGCACTCACGCACACACACACACACACACACACACACACACGCACCCACCAGGGAACAGGATGCCCAGCAGCTCAGCCGACTGCTCAGGCTGCAGGTGCTCACACGACGCAGCCAAGTCCACGTACGGGTGCTGCTTCTTGCCTTTTGCCCTGCCACCACCACTCCGCTTACCGCTGTCGCTGCCCACCCCTGCTCCCCCCAAACCCTCCTCATACCCACCCCCAGGCCTCGATCGTGAATGACCATGTGCGTAACTAGTCCCGCTCACTTGTTCCCTTACATCTCCCCCCTCCCACCAGCACTCCGCTCCCATTTTCCACCTTTGGCC
>Ga0307947_1001002_pt1 | contig 21647 bp, 18 predicted proteins | sample OrgLakmetagen232_FD_201840 | JGI IMG/M metagenome (GOLD analysis project Ga0307947, IMG submission 201840) | Saline water microbial communities from Organic Lake, Antarctica - #232 | ecosystem: Environmental > Aquatic > Non-marine Saline and Alkaline > Saline | place: Antarctica: Organic Lake...
GTGGTGTGTGTGTGTGTGTGTGTGTGTGTGTGTGTGTGTGTGTGCGTGTGTGTGTGTGTGTGTGTGTGTGTGTGTGTAAGTGTGTGTGTGTGTGTGTGCATGTGCGTGTGTGTGTGTGTGTGTGTGTTTTGAACCGGTTTAACTCACCCAAATAACATGCAATATGCAGCTCTTTAACACGCCGGGAAGGCATCTTGTTACCCATCCCGGAATAACGGCTAGTCCTCTTGTATTGGGCAGGGTGCACGGACAAATTCTGATTCAATTCAACTTCCGCTTTCCGTTACGTTAAAACGTTTGTGCCCTTCCTCCATACTGTATCATTCAATTATTTTTAGTTATCATTTGTTAAAAGAAAGAAATGGTCTGGCTCAATTGCATTCGTGGCTGCTACGGATTAACGATTTCCAGAGGCTATTTCGTACATTTCCTGCATATGACAGGCCCTCGTAGCGTAGCGTAGCGTATTTACCTTAGCGTATTGTGCAACGCTTATGAGCTGAGGGCTTTTCCGTCCAAAAATCCCACCGACAAGCATTAGTTCGCCATGGCGCATTTACAATGCATGGGTGGATTAACGAATTTATTGATTTTAATTAAACCACTTTTGCATTTAATTAAACCACTTTAACAACGGGCGGATTAATGGCGGATTCGGGTGGAATAATGATAAATGCGGATTACTTTTGATTAATCTCCATCGAGGAGATAGAGAGGGGGTCGATAGAGGATGAAATATAGTGGACTAATTGTACTGCAGCGTTGACCAAGTGCGAAGCTGTTTTAATCTAAGCAATTCAGATCTACCGAGCACCTAGATTTCGGGACAAATGGAGTCTGCAGAGGAACATTGACCATTCAAAAAATCGCTGCTTTACCTTCTCGACGCCTGATTAATGGTTCCCAGTCCCTTTCTGAACTCTCTGTGTCAGGGGCTCAGGGAACGAAAGGGAGTGCAAAAGCAGTGATGTCTTTTGCTGCGTTGTAAACGTGCGGTGATTAATGCGCGGATTAATGTTTTTTCTTGATCCACGATCCACCCCAGTAGCTTTTTAGCATCTGTTTTTAACACAGCAAGGTACGACCCGAATGGCGTTGAAGTACTACTTAAGATTTTGAGTGAATACGTTGTTGTCTCAATTTTGTTATGTATTGGCTCACGCTTGAATGGCGAGGATGATTTAAGAGGGTGATGGTCAAAAGAGGGACTGCACACAGCAGCTGATGGATTCGCTTTCTCCTTTTGGCTGTAGAAAGTCCTCCAGAACCCTTCCGTATACACTGCTGAGGACAGACTGCAGGCAGCATACGTATGCTCACATTACCTTGTGTACCAGTATTCCACCCAAACCTGAGCAGCCTCACAATTAGGGAGAGTAACACTGACCCCGCAACGACTGGGTCGCCTCCGCGCGGAGGGCCTGCTGAAAGTTCAACAGTGAACTTGAACTTGTAGTTTTTACGAAGGGAAGAGGCCTTTGAGGGACACCTGCAAGCACGTCTTCCAACCTCTAATACTACCCCGCGCTCCTGTACAAGCAGCACTTGTGTGTGTATTTGTATGTGTGTGTATGTGTGTGTATGTGTTTGTGCTGGAAAGGTGCAGTAGTTCAATAAGGTAAGGTAAGGTTACACGCCTCAGGGGCATCTGAGCGAAAGAGATGGAATGATAGAGGAAAGTTGGAGAAAAAGGCGAGAAGTTGGAAGCCAAAAAGGGAACTGAAGAATAATCAGCAGAAAAAGTTTGGTCTAAACACGGAGAGCCTTGAAGGAGGCAGGGCCAGTGCACCTGTCTACAGGTAGACATGCCGAAGATCAAGCCAGCTTTAGAACCAGAAGCAAAGTAGTAGGCGGTTCCTAACAAGAAGCCTCGGTGCTGTCCTTGTGTGTGATTGTGGGGATTGCACTGGAAGGCCTTGACGAGGAAGAGGTGGAGGAACCTTCACCTGTGTCACAACAGCATTAAGTAAGGTCCAATCAGGCAGACTTAGATGCCACGGCCAATGATGTGGGTTGCAATTCTCTACCGGTTGCAATTCTCTACCTGGTTCCATTTTGTGATAAAACATCAAGCTCTTGAGGGGCAGCACGGGCAGTCATGTGAACACAAAAGCACAAGTAATCACGTACGCGTGCACACAACACACACATACACATCACACACAAATACACACTCATCACGCACACACATTTCACATTACATGCACGCAGAAATGCTCACAAATGTTACACACATCACACACACATCACCACAGCAGCTTATTAGGGGCGTGAAGTGTTACTACGTCATTACACATCAATACCTGGGAGACCAAGCAAGGAGTAAGCGCAAGCAGCTTAAATTGGTGTACTACTTAAGAAGCTGGTACAGGTCAGGTGGCATCCATGATCTCGACCTGTGCGATGATGCAGCTTCGCAAATTTGGATATTTGTTATATACCCTGTCACAGGGTGATATGTCTATCATTTGCACTTTCAGCGAGAGGTCAGGAGCCGCCATTCCAGATTGCCTTGAACGCATCAATGTGATGAAAGCCTGGAAGGGAAAGGGAAGCAAGCTGACCAGTGGCGTACTGCATGTATATATACTTACTACCATACATCATAGGTACAAGTGTGATCGTGTTTCCCTTATACTACATGTTATAGCGGAGGACTTATGCACTGCCGACAAGCTGGCGCGTCAGTCTTGACTTTGCTTATTGGGTACGGAGATCGTGCGTGAACTTGCTTTGGATAACTTGCTAAAACGATTGTCCGTATACTATTCCTGCTGGCATGTGTGGTAGCCAAGGAGTAAGACCCCATGCATTATAGTAGGCCAAGATGGAGCCCGCTATACATGCATTTGGGTTGAGCATCAGGCTTGTTGAAGACGTTATAAAAGTTATACCCATCCTTTAGCCTTCTGTTGTACTTCATGGTGCTCTTATGCTTGCTTGAGAGTTGGGCATCAGTGGAAATGGGTGCATTATGGTGCTTGTTTGCTTGGTTATTGTGGCCTAGACATCCCTGGGAGTGAGATCCTCGAGGACTGAGATACTGAGACTTGATTGCTTGTTTGCACAGTTTAACTACTAGAATGGGTCTTGTATTTTGCTTTCTTGAATTCAAGACATGCTGGTGCAGACCTGGCTCTGCCTAAACAGTTATGACTTCAAGTCTCTCGCATTGCTTCTTTTAAGGTTGTACATCTTTGATGCTCAGACAACTTCTTGAACTGCTGTGTTGTGGCTCCATCGAACTCATTTTTGTCTTAGGTTTTGCCTTACTGCTTACTACTAATTGTCGTCATTTGTACACAGCTGCTTTTTGTTTTGTTCTTACACATTCATCGTTAGCTTTCACTCTGCTACTTTCAATTTTATTACAGTTACAATTTGTTGTTTTGAGGTTTGAGGTTTTACCTCGTTCTTTGGTTGAGCAGCCATCCCAGACTGAACGCAATTGTAATCCCACCAAACTAAGACCCCACAGACACCAGTCACCTTTTCTCACACAGATTACTTTGCTTCCTTCTGATAGAAAGGTTTACAAAGAAAGTCCTTCAGTCAAGAAGTGCGACTGCTGGCCTTCCTTTTAATACCTTAATCACTGATTTGTTCTGAGCCAGTGATATAAAATATGGGGAACTGCAAGAGTTTTCTGGCTTGTTGTCTGCAACTCGTTTGCACTTTGCTATCAAAGTGCACCAGTTGTGTGGGCTATTACTACTAATTGGACGATACTTTGAGAATGTACAATCATTTACAATGGCTGGGGGGGGGAAACGCTGGCATTTCCCAAAAATTACGGTCTGACGTCATCAGCTACCAGCCAACCCAATCTTAGTGCAACAAGCCCCACCAATACATAATCAAGGGGTGCAAAAACTACCATTCTCCTAGTTTCACTCCATGAGACATGGGACGACTTGGATTCCAAGTCCTCACCAAGGTCCTTCTAGCCAGCGGCATTATGATAATTAACTTCATCTTTCTCGCTTTGGACTCAGCCGATGTACTTACTGCTTCTGTGTTGTGGGAAGAAAAAAAAATAATAATTTTACCAGAACGACCGAGTGAAACAAAACTCGCTTGTGGGGTCCTCCCTGTTATTGAACACTTACATCTAATATTCAATGCAAAAGCTCATATCATTAGGTGCAAAGGAGCTTATGATGGCATGTAAAAATATGTATGTATATGGTAAGTACAGGTATCGTTATGATAAAGCCAAACTGATGGCGGCATATATAGTACCTAGTCTTGCTGCAATGCACCAAAGGCTCTTCACCAACCCAATTCAACAACTAGGAATGCTGCTTGGCACGCCTATGAGGTTGCTGAAAGTGGTCCTGAACTCCCGTTGTGAATGTTGAGCAGACTCTACTGCTGCTGCGGGCGCTGACCCCTTTCCTCCTACGCCACTTTGTTGCATCGAAGTTGGCAAATTTACACGCTTCATCGGCTGCAGTTTCAAGTGGGGTGCCTGCAGGTCAGGTCACAAACGCACGTCGTAAAAGAAATAATAGTGAATTGTAATTTGTTCCTGAAACATTGAAACTGTTACGATTATGTTGGCAGCAAGCTGATTGGGGAGGATAGCAACGAACAAGTCTTCATTTGGAATTGCAAGCTCATTCTGTTCTCAAGCAAGTAGCGGCAGACGCGAGCTCAGGACTCTCGAGATGTGAAATTGCCTAATTTAGGAACAGCATATGTCCGACGTTGGTAAATCTGCATCTCAACACCCCAAATGTTTAAGGTCGCATCATTAAACGGATGTATCCACGCCTTAAAGTAGCCAATTCATCTTGAGGAGGTGAACGCGGTCACACAGCGTGGTAGGCAAAACTAGCATCCTAAGTCCTAAGTCTGCTTTCGACATATCTCCAGTGATGCAACATTGCTGTTCCCTCCTGCTGAATCTCCATGATGGGAAGCAAGCTGTCTTTGTAACAAGATATCCCTGTGATTAATAAAGAAACAGAGCCTGAATGTAGTACCTCACACACACATGCAAAGGTTTTTTTATAATGTGTATGGGTGAATGCGAGTGGGGGTGCGCTTCAAACATTTAAATATCAGTACCTTCATCTGACAGCATCCAGAATGCTAGTTTTTACCTCCAGACGCAAGATGGTAAAAAATTCCTGAGAATATCCCTTACAGCTCAATCTAAAAACAAAGAATTGCAGCAGTTCATCACCACATTAAATTGCAAATAAAATGACAAATTTCAAGGTTTAGAATAGGATGAGTGCAGACACACACATACACCCATAAAAATACACTTACACACATGCACAGATCAAACGCTCAGTCACATCCACGTACATATTCTCACACATATGCTTAAGCGCATAGGCATACACACATGCACCTGCACACTTGCACACACATGCACAAGCATGTGCACACACGCACATGTACACATCCATAAATGCGCACGGATACGTGCACACGCTCAATGCACACGCACAAACATACGTATGCATGCAATCACGCTCGTATGCACTCACACAAAACACATTTGCACATGCAAACACATGCACAGACACGCACGTGCACATGCACACACATACGTACATGCACAATACGCAACACACAACCTTTCACGCGCACATGTACAGATGCATACACGCACACGCATGCATGTGCACGCGCGTACACGCATGCACGCATGCGCTGCGTACACACAAAGGCAAACATGCAAACAAACACTTACATGTACATGCACACGTGTGCTCAAGCACACACACTTAGGCTGGTACACGTACACATGCACACGCATATACTCTCACATCCACGCGCACGCACACGCACATATACACACATGCACACAGGGAAGGATATTGCACACACGCACATAGGGGAGCATACTCGATAAAAAAAGAGTTGCTCAAAACTAGGGGCCTCTCCTGAGCAGTTGTGATTGCCCCAAGCAACTAGCAATGCAGGGCTAATTTGTATATCTCCTTCCCTTTTTCCTTTTATTAGGGGATTGTTTTTTGCCGCCTTTTTTTTGCCGCCTCAAGAGGGACTGTAAGTTTGGACAGCATGCCCAAAATATATACCTAGTAGCATTCTGAAAAATAATTTACCATGAGGCTACCAAATAAGCGTGACTAAAACGTACAGGCGCATAACCAATGCGAGTTTTGAATTAATAATCCCCAACGCGAGCTAATTACGAGGGGCACACAATCTAATTAATTACCCCAATGCGGCCTACGCGAGAGCCTTTGGCCCTCTGAGCTGCACGTGCACGTGTGTGCATACGCATGTGTAAGCATTTATAGCAGCTCCAGCTTGTCGACAAGGCATAAGTCCTCCGCTATAATGCTTGGTGGTATACACTCTATACGGTAACCTACTTGTTGCAAAGTGCCCTAATAATCAGCATATCATACCTTGACGTACTTATCCTGTACCCCTAATTTCAGAAATATTTTGTCAGGGATGGGTAAATAGACGGTAATAAATCGAAAATACTGTGTTAACTAAATCTGACAGCATACAAATTTTGCAAATGTTGGCACTTTCAAATTCTCAGGTCCCAATTCTTCCAGGGGGACTCCCAACCCCTTGAAACGCAGTAAAACCATTTTCTTATTGTTTTATTTTGTACAGTTCTACAAACTGGGAAGCTCTGTTCAGTCTTGTTCAGATTTGCCCTTCTGCACTGTTCCACGGTTGCCTGCTGCTGTGTGTGTCTGCTGCTGCAGGTACTGGCTGTGTTCCTGTCCAGCTAACGCTGCTTACTTGCCTTGCTATCATCATCGATGAGAGCCATTCCTGCAACCACCTCCTCGATTTCCTGCAGTGGAGCTTCACACCAACAGCCGGGTGTCGCTTGATGAAGTGCTTGCGAATACGGTGAGGGCCCCCCTTGAAGTTGGCTTTGCAGTATTTGCGTGTGAGCTCATAATTCTTCCCGTTCCGCCTCCTAACATTGACATGTTCTCAATCTGGTTCCCTAGCAGGAAGCAAAAGATTTACTGGGAATGTCCTGCGGATCAAACGGGTTTGGTTGGGGCAATTGGAGCAAGCCCCCTGGTCCCCCCCCCAAAGGCAAAGAGTTTCGTAAAAGTAAGCACAATTTTAGTTTGCATTATATTTATTGAACGTCTGGCAAAAACGTATTTACCCGTCCCTGTATTTTGTTGAACTTCGCACTTTCCTGCAACCCAGATTCAATATTTTTTGCCCTTACTGCACGAATCCTGCAGGGTCAAAATATGTAAATCAAAGCGTACGGCAGTCACCCCGCAGGGCAAACAACTATACTTTTTTGGTACAGGGTATTAAAATAAGGTAAGATGATTTATTGTGAGTATTTGGGCTTTACAGGGCCTTCATAATCGATACAGTATTTGTGGGATTTGGGTGATTTCTGTCCTCTCCTCTAGACAGGGTTCACAACCATTAATGGGTGTGGTTTCTTACTAACCACTTAAAGGCATAACAGCACAAAACTTGGGGTGAATGGCAAAAAGTACAATTTGGCAGGGATTCTAACCCAAGACCTGCAGCGCTGGCCAAAACCAGAGTGTTCAAAGTCGAAGTTTTGCATTGATTGTTTACTCACAGTACTACCAATAGCTCTACGGTGTATATTAGGGTGGGTGGTGGGTGGGACAAAAGGAGGGCGTGTAGAAAATAATTAGTAACTTAGGGACAACGTTGATGTGTAATTATCATCTTGTTTCAGACAGACGGATGCAGAATTGCAGAAACAGCAGAATGACACCCTCTTTGACCCAGGAAGGAACAGTTGGATGGGGTTGTAGGTCTGGGAAGTCCACTTAGAGGCCTGGGCCTGGGCACTTTTTTTTTTATCTGATCACGGTTTAGCTCCTTTCGACAAAGAGGTACGCATCTGACAAACGAGCAAACAGACTTCACGCACCTGAGTGCCCCTTAAAGGTGGGACTACGGTGTGAGTGATTTCTGCATCCAGAAGGCCTTGCATTGGACCCATGTATGGCTGGATTGGCTGTGTGTGTGCATGTGTGTACGTAGATGGCTACATGTCAGGTTATTCTCAACCCACAGCATCAATGCTAAAACAATAAGTGATGCAACAAAGACGATTTAGGAAAGGCACTGGTAGACCCATAGCCCAAAGCATACAACATACACCAGAGCACGTGTCGGTGCAGCACGCACCTGCAAATTTGAGTCTCCAAAACCGGCAGCACGCAGTTGTGAAGGTGTGAAGCCCACACTGTAGAGCTCCTGTATAGGTGGAGAGCATTCAGGTTTGGTTTTAGTCCATTGAATTTGCTGCAATTATCTGTTTTTGAAGCAGTATTGCAAGAATGAAGGCATATATTCATGTATTTGTAAACAATCAGGCTTTGGACTACAAGCCAAATAGAACAAGCTGTTTTTGGAGTGTGCATAGCACCAGTATTTCAATCTATGGCGGAGCTATTAAGTTTGCTGTGCTGGCTGAGCCACCGAGCTAAAACAATTGAGCTGCTTAGACCCTCTCAACACAAAAAAGAAAGCACAACCTTAGGGCAAATATTCTTTGAGTAGACCTCCAACACCCTCTCTGAAGTGTTTACATAAGGCATAATGCAAAAGAAGTTATGTGCTGGAGCACAGATGGATTGAAGCAAGTTTGGTCATTGGCCTTTCCCAGCCAAATTGCTGCTGAATCAGTGCAGCACAGACGTAGGGCCACATTGCCTCCATCATGAACATGATGCCAATCTCCACACTACCAGATCAAATTGTGTTCATTCCAATGTTTGGACTGCTCAGGGGAGGCAATGTGGTTCATCGAATAGGCAGACAGCAGACAGCTGAACGACACACTTTGTACCACCTGTGTGAACAACCTGCTGACCATACAAACAATCCCTAAACCAGGCAATAAAGAGGAACTAGTTCCTTTTCAAAGCAGAGAATAGAGGTGCCATTGACTGTGCAAGCCATTTTGCCATGAGCGATAACCACTGCCAAAAGTTGCCAAGGCGGCAGCTACAAGCGTTTGCACAAGCAACACAAGGACGAATACACACACGCACACGCATGTCTATGCATGTTGGCAGGGAGGTGCACAAAAGCGAAATACTACTTGGAATGTAGCATTTCTTCTTTAAAATTTTTGTAATCTGTAGAGCACACCAAACCGCTTGGTGTTTCTTTCTCTGCAGCATAAGATATTAGCACAAATATAGTCTAATCGATCTCAAACCCTCACCATCAATCCAAAGCCCGCATGCGCCAAACTCCAAGGATTTGCAAGATTCCCACCACTAGCCACGAGCTCAGTTGCCGAGAATCCAGCCTGTACGGGCCGAAATGAGAGTCAATACTGGTCAAAAGAATTTGCTGGGTATTGGATGAACCCGTTGTACTGCTACCCTGCCAGAAATCCATTAGGCCGTGAGATCGTTGTTAAGGCTCTGTCATTCCCCTCTTGCGCATAAGCAATCGCAAGCAAAGTCGCTGCACAAGCTTGTCAGGACCTTTGGCACTCCAACCTCACTGGCTTGCCTGGCTTGTCAGAACTGTTCTGTTTTATAAAATGGGCTACTATCATGCTCGATGGGTAAGCTATGTTAGAACCACCATGCTTTCATACTTTGGGTCAAGGACACACCTCGCGCAGCAGGCGGATTCCGCGACCCTCTTGCAGTTGCTGTGCCAGATCGTATGTGCCAGGACAGTCCAGTATGCTTTGGACACCTAATCCAGCCTCCCTGCATTATGTACAGTGTGTGAGTGTGTATGCATACGTGAATCTGTACAGAGCAAAACAATTGCATTCTTGTGTGCGGTTTTGTTGTGCAATGCCCCTACAGCATTTGAGGCAGCTGATTAACTGAGTTGTTGGCACCCCTACGGCACAAAAAGTCAGCATTATTAACGTTTGGGGGGGGGGGTGATCAAGCTGCGCAAAACTGTTGTTTACTAGTTTTATATATATATTTATTATCGAGGTATAAAGAATAAAAAAACCATATGTGTTTTTCTTACAGTCACTTGTGCTTTCCAGGGCGTGAAGCGGCGAGGTCAAGCCTGCAAAAACAGTCGTATGACTGGGTGCATGAATTCACCTCAATAGCTCTTATAAACTGAAAAAAGGGGCCCAGAGAACAGGGGGGCGGTATCCGTAAAATAAATATATGTAGGATTCTTTTGTAAAATATACATATATCAGGGGGGGTGAGATTAAGTAAAGTATTGTAAAAATTGAGTTTGACAGTAGAAAATCCTGCAACTTGGGTGAAAAACAGCTCCCAAACATGGGGCTGACGATAACAGAAAAACCGAACCGTGCACTAAATTGATGTTAACGGTGAGCATCAATTTGCAATTTTTTTCTTTCCAGCCTCGTACCCTGATCTCAAAGTGTGGCTACGATCATATTCCTGCTCACGAGAAACAAAGTTGATGGGCGGCTACTACATGAAATGACATTGAAAGCGGAGATGTGTCAGTAAAATTCCCATTCAGAGGCCCATTAGCTGCATGCGTGTTTGTGCTTGCATTTTGTGCACGCACAAGCACAAGCGTGTGTGTGCAATTACTTTGTGCGCATGTGTACTCGCTCATGTATGTGAGAGGGTGAATTATTTCCCCATTTTGATGCAGACACACAAAACCCTCCTGGGTCCTACCAGACAAATGTGTGGAGAACTCTGTGCAAGTACCTTAATGCCCGCAGGTTCAACTGCCCAGCTTCTACAGCTTCGTAGACGGAATAGCCTGTGCGGAGGGCGTCAGACTCGTTGAAACCTGTGCATGCATTTGTGTGTGAACATAAGTTGGTCGAAATGTTATTGTAATAATGTAATTATTTATTGTATTCATGATGGAAATTTTAATTTTCATCTTGATCGTGCACCATCATACAGTTTCAACCAGGGATGTTTCATACCGTCATTTGGGACGTTCAATACAGTTCAATTCGCGTTTCCCTGGATTCAACAGATGGTGTCACAGTGTCAATTTGCTTTTGTTTTGAGCCTTAAAAACAGTGAAATGCGGTCATGCACGGTGTATATATACGGTTTTGCCTAATCCTACAAATGCGTACTTCTATAACTCTACCTGTTTCTATAAAAACTTGGCTCTACTAGTCGTGCTTTTTTGCTTACTTTCTTGAGATGCTGCTGCTTTAAGCCGCGTTCAATTGCAACAATTTTTTTACTGCATTTCTTTTATGTGTGAACATGAGTTATGTCTCTCGTGGCTTAATATGTACTATGTCCCAGAATGTCCTCTCTTTTCGTATTAGCCAAGGCATGTGCTTTCTTTCCCCAGAATTGCTGACAGGAGTTCTGTCTGTCTGCTAAAACAAAGTCACACAAAACCTAGTCTGCCATTTTGCTCCTGTATGTGCACAGATCCCTGAAGAGCTGAACCGCTTGGAAAAAGTGAGCCAGTTCCAGCAGCTTATGGAGCTCGCAAAGCAGAATCCTAATTTCAAGCATGAGGCAAATTGTGGGGTCTCAGGGCTGTGCCCTTGCCTCAGTGAGCAAAGCTCCGGAGACAGGTGATCATTATAATCATACAAAGCTCCCCCAGTCGTAGGGCCACACTTCCCCAACAGGCACATTCTGCAAAGCCCCCTACAAGTGCACCCGCTCTTCACTAACTGGCACATAAAACAGCAACATTTGGCAGGAAAGATTGAGGGTGGGCAGCAAACACGACCTGTTCTTAACAAGGGAAACATCTTCATGCTGGTCTTGGTTTTGAAATCGATGGTAGTCGGTCAGCGCAACAATTTGAATCGTTTTGATTGGGGTGCCATTGCGTGTACAGAAACAAGGATTAGGTAGCACCACAAATTGAACGTCATTTAGGCCGCACCATGTTCTAATAACTGTTCCACTGAAGCTCCCCTGCGTGCTAGATCTCTCAGCCCTGTGAATGATGTGCAGAATTATGGGCAGACACGACTCTTTCTCTCTCATTTGAGCATGTTTCTTGAGGAAGGATGAGCAAAGTTGGCGGCCCCTATTTCTTCCTGACTCATTCTCGTTCAGGCACGGAGCAAAATTTTTGACGATGTTATAGCCTGTTTTCAATATTGGGCTTCTTCTCACCAGTGACGCAACTGACGACATACACACCATGCGCAATAAAACACACACGACTTATCACACACGAGTACAATCTTGGATACAGCATCGTGTGCACCACACCCACACACCTGGGCAGCTCATGGATGGCACTGCGCTTGGATCCCCCAGAGCAGCACTTGCGGCTGAGAGCGCCATACGCACATTGTGCTGATTTATGTTTAAAGAGGCGAGGGGAAGGATCTGCGTGTGCATGTGCATGTATGTAGGCCTCGTGTGCGCGTGTGTGTGCACGTGTGTGTGCATGTATGTAGGCCTTGTGTGCACGTGTGTGTATATGTATGTAGGCCTCGTGTGCACGTGCACGTGCATGTGCATGTATGTAGGCCTCGTGTGCACGTGTGCGTGCAGGTGTGTTTCGTGTGGGTGAATGAATGTGTGCGTTAATGAATGTGAGCGCCATGTCAGTTTCAAGTACGCCAATTTGGAAGGAAAGCATTCCGCCATGTGCCTATTGTGGAATTGCGGTTCTACGTCAAGTGCGAGCCCGTGATCCACGCACGCCTCTAGCTTTACAATGCGCACTGTACAGGACATTATAACCTAAATCACGGACAGAGCCTGGATCCTGGTTTTGTGCTGATTCAGATGATGGTTTGATTTCCAAGGGTGCAGCTGAGTGCAGAACTTGCAAAACGAAGGTAAGACCAGCTGAAACGCATGCCACATACACGTTCCTGAGGGTCAAGTACATAAGGTAAAATGCGTGCTACACTTCCATCGAGGCTGTGCGGGCCGTTATGGGCATCGTGCTGTGCGTGCTGTAAATTGACCTGGTCCCCGATACACACACAGGCCAAATGGTGCAAAACCAACGCTCTGGGTTTTGGGAACATTCCTGGTAGCCGAAAACAGCACCTATGGCAAGTGGGGGATCCTGGTCCATGGACAATTTAGGGATCCTTGCATGCAAGCGCGTCAGACGATGGGAAATGCGACCCTTGCAAGCGTAAATGCAGAACCAGGCAAAGCAGTCCACACAGACAAACACACACACATTCCTGAGGTTCAAAAACAAGGAATTGGGCGTGCACAACACGTCCATCGCGGCTGTGTGTGTGTGTGTGTGTGTGTGTGTGAAGGAAAACGCCAATAATGCTGTGTGTGTGCTGTAAACTCGCACGTCATCGCTACAGACATACTCGAGACAAAAGATGCAAAACCAGCGCTTTGTGTGTGTTCCTGGTGGTCGAGAATGTGACCTTAGGCAAGCGCCTACCTTACTCTCCTCCATGAGCAAACATGGATTCATAACGTGACCCCCACCTTCTTGTTTGTAGTAGCCAGCAGGCCAGCTAAAGCAACGCGCTCCTGGGAATCAAGCTGCTCTGTTCCTCGGTATATATCTTCTAGCCCCACACGCTGCAGGGGTTGGCGAGCTTAAAAGTTAGGACCAAATTGTGCATTACAAAGCAGCATGAAAAAGAAGGTCACAATTCACTTGGCAAACTTGGCAAATCACCTTTTGCTTGTTAATGCGCTCATCCATGTCTGCCAGGAAGGTAAGCCACGCTTCTTGCTGCAGGTGTGACACGCTTGGGATTTTGTTATGAGTTTCTGTCAAGGTCAGCACGGGAGTGCCTTGATTAACATGCAGAGCCTTGCAGCACACTGGGTACACTAATTAATATTCCTAGCTGTCACTCAACAGGCACAACTTACCACAGGAGATTTTTTCGGCTTTTTGTCTTTTCCTCCTGTAGGTGCCTTCTCTTCCTTCACTTCCAGCTTTTTCTTCCTCTTTCCTTTCTTCCCTTTGCGAGCCAGTTTCGCCAATTCCTTGGCGCGTGCCTCGTCCAGCATCTGCACAGGACGATATAGTGAGGTGAGGAGCACTTTTCATTGGTTTGTCAGGCACTTCCTTCTCAAACTTGATGAGGTGCTTGGCTTCCACATTGAAAAAGGAGAAGCGAACTCTGCCCTGCTGTAAGCATATCATTTAGGTCTCAAATGGCTTCTGCGAGTAAAATAACCTGCGTTATTATGACACAACTCACGCCTGGGATAATAACCTGGAGTTGCCATGTTTATTAAAGAGGGTTATTTTTTGTGTGCATTCTCACCTCCTGTCTTCCCTTGTAGAAGTGAGAAATGAGCTTCCGAATGACAGTGCTTACAACAATAGCACGCTTCTGTAAGCGCTCCTGTGTGTTTGTTGTGTGTGTCTATTGTGTGCGTGTGTAAATGATGTGTGTGTGCGTGCATGTGTGTGTGTGTGTGAGCGTGAGCGTGTGAATATATGTGTGCGTGACTTTTTGCATGAGTTTGTATGTGTGTGTGTGTGTGTGCGCGTGTGTGTGTGTGTGTGTGTGTGCGTGCGTGCGTGAGCGTGTGTGTGTATGTGTGTGTGCGTGCGTGCGTGCGTCAGCGTGTGTGTGTGTGTGTGTGTGTTGTGTACGTGGGTGCGTGCACATGTGTGTGCACGTGTGTGTGTGTGTGTGTGTGTGTGATTACCTGCAAAGCGAGCTCCTTTTCTTTGCTGGCCATTTCTCCTCTAAGTGACCAGTATACACTACATCAGTCAGTTTTATTGTTTTTATGCTTTTTAACATTTTGTTCGTTCCAGCGTTTCGAAGCGCGAAGAAGCGTTCTTCCACCATACCATGGAGGACAACACCAAATCCGTGCTGCTTCCTCCTGAGCTTACTCCTTTCCGTGCTTCTGTTCAGGTGAGAGAAATTTCCTCGCCTCGTGCCCGGTCTTCGGGTTGGCTTCCTCCAGCTCGTGCCCCTCCCGCCTGCCTACTCTCTCGTGCACCATTGCTGGCGGTTTTTGAGGCACACTGTGAGGCACACATAGCAGGCACACATAGCAGGCGATATGTCTCAACTCGAGCACACAATTGTGATTCTGCCCCTGTGCAGGCCTACGTCCATGCGCGGATTAAGCAGTTTGGGGTGGCCTTTGCACAGCAATTGAATACTCAACTGGACGAGGTTCAGTTGTTGGTAGGTTTCAGACCCTTACACCAAGCAAGCAGTGGCTGCCAGTTGGTTCGTTTACGCAGCAATTTGCTGTCATTGGTTGTCCCACTTTTTTTGCTCGTCAGTCAATGTGGTGTTTTGTCACTGGCTTGCAAGTAAACTATCCGCTTCATTTCCCTGCTGCAGGATACCATTAGCAAAACAATCACTGAACTGAGCGCCAAGGACGTCTCAGGCCGCACCCTTCGTCTTGTGCTGCGCCATGATTGCCTGAGCACAGGCTGTGGAGAGGCTAGCTGCATTATGTGCCAGTTTAACCCAAATCGCCTGTGCAAGCGCAACCTAAAAAACAAATACCTGTAAGTGGTTCTGTTCACCGTGACTTGCAGGAGGCCTGACTCTCTTTCTCCTGTATGAACCGCCAATTACTCAGCACGTGCGCGATTTGAATGCAGAGTGCTAAGTATTTGCAGTTACAGAAGTAAAACTTGCAACTTCCATGCCATGCATAGGATCGACGACCATATAAAGGCGAAGTGCGGTGCTCCCCTGCGTGTGGAGCTGGTTGATGGGACAGGAGCAGTTGTTTTTGACAGCTTGCCTTCAGGCATGCAGCTGGAGGTGAGGCAACGGTCTCAACAGGACGTGCATGCGCACATACACACACATGTATACACACACCAACACACACCGACACACACATTCGCACACACATACACGCACACGCACATGCATGTGGTTACTATGAAATTTTTGTGTAAACAAAAAATTTGCTGTTCTGCTTACTCATGACAACTGACGAATAACAGCTGTGAAAGGGGCGCTTTTGACACTACCGTGAGACACTCATTCTCTGACTATTACTGTGTAGGTGAACGTCCTGAACGGTGAGAAGTACAAGGAAATCTGCCCGGATAACAACCTGCTGTCACAACAGCAGCTGCGCACGTGCACTATTTCACACCACACAAGGGCACTGCTGCGGAGGGATGGGGGGCCTGATGACCAACTGCGCTGCTTCTTGCAGCTAGAGGTGCGCTGGATGTGCTGCACAGGAGCGTATTTGTAAAGTTGGCCAGAACCATTGATATACACGTTGGCAGGACATTTTCTTGTACCTGCATAGCAATCTTCAATGTGTTAATGGTTCTGGTCAACCCTACGTATTTAAGACGCGCAATGTCACATTGCCGTGCCATGCTGGTGTAGTGATAAAACATCATGGATTGGCAAGAGCTGATTTAAGCGTGGTTTTGTTGGCAGCTCGGCATGTCTGTTTAATCTGGGCTGGCACCCTTGTCTTCACCCTTACACACACAGTAAACTGCACCATGTCAGGATCAAATCAGCACATATATACAGGCTCAAGCACCTGCTCCCTTTCACAATTTGTATCGAGAGCCTCTATTTGTCTCTCCTTGTCATCTCTTTTGCTTCCTGGAACGGGACAACTGCACTGCGTGCGTTACAAATAACTTTTTTGTGCACTGCTCAACAGACTGGCACCACTGCCCTGAGCGACTTACAAGTGACGACTAGCTCTGAGGCGCTGCTTTCCGGCAAAGCGCCCACTTTTCGACTCCTGGTGTCGGCAGTGGACGACAAAGGAGTCCCTTTGCCCAATGTGACATATGTGGTGTCAGAGAACTTTGTGGTGAGTTGTGCGCTGCGTGGGTCCAATGGTTGCAATTGTAAGCATATTGCTGAATCTGAAGAAGAGGCCTGCTGTAACCATTTATCACCTCTGACCAAGCTTGACAGCCAAACTTTGAGACTGCATGTTGCCTTTTGATTGCATTTCATAGTCAAAAGTAGATCAGGGAGATATGGAACTTCTCAAATACATACAGTTCTAATTCTATATTGTGGCTATGAGTGGAACGACCCTGGAGCTGCTTCCCCAGAAGAGGCACGTCCGTTAGATCAATTACTCTGTTTTCATAAAAGGAGGCTTGATGGGCTGCTCCCTTCCTTTGACATAGTTTACATGGCAGCCTCAATTCACACAGAGAAGAGAGAGAGAGAGAGAGAGAGAGAGAGATGGCATATGCAAGTTTAAAATTTATGTATGCAGTGGCAAGTAAATACCTGACCTCACTTTGCCTTCCCCCTACCTGCGTCTTAGTCACGACCGCCTGACGTAGCCTTGTTGCCAGTTTGCGCGACTGCCACGTCTCTTTCTACAAGAAGTAAAAGCATGCTCACACCGCGATGAGTAAAACCCACCCACAGGTCGCCACAAAGCGTGTTAAGCATGCCATCAAGTCAGACATTCCCAGTGTGACAGATTCAGTATCCAAGCTGGTGCATATTGGAAAAGCTACAGTGGAGAAGCTGCACAACCTGAGGCAGGCTGCCACAGAGGAGGGGTTTGCCATTCAGGTGTGTATGGGCTTCCGTGGCGGACTTAAAAAAGGTCTCTGTCATTACACCAAGTTTAACATATGTGCTTCAAGGTCTGCTGATTCGTTAAATCCCTGCCTCCTTCCTGCCTGCCGCAAGCCTCTCTTTTCAGAAGATCGCTGACAAATCCAGGTGTTTATGCTATAACTCAGCCATGCGTCTGTCCTCTTGCTCCTGCATGTGCACAGATCCCTGATGAGCTGAACCGCTTGGAAAAAGTTGGCCAGTTCCAGCAGCTTTTGGAGCTTGCAGAGCACAACCCTGATCTCAAGCATAAGGCAAGTTGCCTAATTTTATCCAATATCAACCAGCATACTGTCTTCCTTACTGGTTAGCTCAATATAACTTTTTAGCAACATGCAATTTTCTGTTGAGAATGAATGCCTCCTATGCAGACAGGTACCAGGTACCAATTTGACAAGTCCTCTCGTGTGACACACTTGCGCAACTTAGACACACACACATGCATGTATGAACACAAACAGACGCGTATGTACATGCAGGTGCGTCACCTGTTGAAGCTGTCTCCTGAAAAGTGGGATGAGGTCGCTCAGCACGCCCAGGGTGCAGTGATGCCTGATTTCAGGCCACGTGCATGGTGGTGCCCTCTCCTGCGTGCGGGGCTGCTGTTTGGCACCAAAAACGGCTCTGTATGCATGGACCAGCCGATAGGTGCGTGCCCCTTCGTGGTTGTCCAGAAATGCGTGCACGAGGTCTTCAGCAGTTTAGCAGTACTCTTTTGGTGGAGATGGGTATGATGGATGATAACTATCGACATAAATTAAAAATATATTTAGTCCATAGTGTATTGGTATTTTATACAAACCTTCAAATTAGCGGACTCATTTGTACATCATCCACATGTGCAGTTACTGTATACAAGTCAGCCTCTCATGCAGCGTACATCATCCACACGCGCTTTTGTTCATTGCTTTACTGAACCTCTTCCCCAACAAGCTGCTTCCTATGCCTGCATCTCACCCTGCCTTGTGTATGCTTATGTTGGCTTACAGCAGCAAGATCACCATAATCATGGCATTGCTACCCTCCTCGCTCATGGCGCGTGCATAAAGCAGCAAGGTCTGCTAACAAAGAAGCCAACCACAGGCACCACAGAGATACCTGCAGGCTTGCTCACACCTTAGTGCAATGAGGCTGTATGGGCCTATGTACCTAAATTTCCCGGCACTCCTCGTTGCACACACCATGCACGCAGCCCTTGTGAAGATGGGTGCCACAGCAGATGATGCGGATGAAGTCATACCCATGAGTCAGCTGGACCCAGGCACACAGGCAAGGATATAGGCATATAGGCCACAGGCTATGCCCGCGCATGAACGGACATTGCTGTACACCGTTTGTGCTCTGGTGTGTACACATGAATACCCTTTTCGGGGTCAGCCTGTACAGCACAAAACGGCTGAGGCTGGTCCCCTTGTGAACAGGGTAAGCAGAATGGAAACATTGTATCAATTGGGCCAAACATAGCACTGCCACATAAAATAATCACATGCTGGGCACAGATGGAACTTGAACATGTGCTTGAATCATGCTGCCCTCCTCGCAGGCGATGGTACCTCGCTTGAAGTCAGGGGCCATCCAGAGCTGGCCTTACCCTCACCACCCAGGCTGGGCCATCTACTTCAAGGTGCTCTTGGGTGTGGGTTTGGGGGTGGAGGTGGGGGTGTGAGTGTGGGTATAGGTGTGCATGCGTGCGTGCATGTCTTTTTGTGAGCATGTTTAAACAATGAGTGGGGCTTGACTAAGCTTATATAATGGAGAGCTGTCCGTTTTTGACGCCAGACAGCAAACACACGTAATGACAAATCATTTTACTGCAGCGCTTTCGTACCATAGACCTCATGGAGGCAGTAGGATATTGCACACACATGCACACACATTCTCACTCAGGCATACATACATCCACGCAACAGGAGGGCAAGGACGCTACACAAGATCCCACAATTTCTCAGGCTGTTGTGCACCAGCAGCTAGCTGCTGGGCAAACCCCCAATCTGGCAGCAGCAAGCCCATCCAGTGTCCAGGTACATCTGCAGTCAAACCCTGGCTACGCACGTCTATGAACACAACAATTACACCAAGTTTTTGGCAAAGCCTCCTTTAGGGAGCGTAAGCCCCTAGCGTTGCCTCCTTCCCACCAAACTTCACAATGGCCGGCCAGGCCCATTCAGGGCAGCTCCTGACCTGGTACTCTGGCTGCCCCAGTACAAAGTTTAGTTAGGCAGCCCCGCGTGGTTAGGGAGGTGGGGGGGGCATGGGGTGGAGCGGTACAGCCCGATCTTCAACATTTTTTAAAATAGGGGCCGAGCAAGCTCTAGCCAGGCCCACCCAGGGCACCTCTTGGACTGACACTTGATATAGGATCTTAACCATAATCTTCACCAGGGCAAAACAGTTTGGGGGCCCTAGCAATGTGTAAAGTATAAGAGCCCATGTTTACGATTGGAAGCTCCAGGAAAACTTTGTCAGCCAGGCACCCAGGCCACTAACGGTTAGTGCAGTATCCAGCAACAATCTTTCCTGTAAGTTTCTGCTGTGTCAGGGGCATGCAGGGTGGTACGCCAGCTGTTGGACCATGCAAGCGGAATTTCTGAGCTCAGATTCAATCAATGCTAATTTTGATAAGCTTTTCTTATTTGTTAATGAGATGTTGATGACTAGTGGAGGCTCACTTGGATGGATTCTTTGAGGAATGTTCCGGCACAGCGCCATACATATCACTGCAGCATCTGTGAGGCAGCAGGGCACACGCACACATACGCACACTCGTGCGCACGCATACACTTAAACACACAGGCGTGCGCACACACACTCACACACATTTGTATACACACGCACACGCGTGCACACACATACACATGCATATGCACATATGCACGCACACATTGTGACGCTCCCCCACTTATCTACAGAAATACCCTGTCCAAGTCAACATTTGCTTGACATTCACGCCTCACACACTTCCACACATGTACACACTACACAAATGTATACACAGCAGTGTACGCCCTTGCAAGCATACGAGCACTGCACATATGCACACTAGCGTGCACAATTCATACTCTTCTGCATGCACACATGCAGGCCGCGTCAACCATGGCTCATTTGGGAGCCGGCGCACACAAGGGTGTAGGGGGGATGGCCCAACAGCATTTCATGGAGGCTGAAACCGCTATGACTGCTGGTGTGTGCTTTTGTGTGCTTGCTAAGCCCTAACCCTTCATGATTTGGCGTGCCTGCGTGAGTAAATGTGTGTGTGCCTCCTGTGTGTGTTTGCATGCAGCCTTGCGCTGAAATAAGCATTTTAAGTCCTCACCCTAGTACCCTGTCGTAGGCGGAAGAGGTGGCAGCAGCGCTCCAAGCGCAGGAGGAGGAGGGCTTGGATGGACGGGTCTCTCGGCTGGAGGGGGGCTAGAGCAGCAGCAAGCCACCACAACGCAAGGGACACAGGGGAGACAGAGCGGCCGAAAGCGCAAGCCCACGCAGCTGCCTGGTGGGTGTAGACTTCACTTATTGGCAATTGCTGGGTCAGATCTGGCGCTGTCAGGTGCCTTGCTCCAGCAGGGTACCCTTTGCGGGGGGGAAGATGCTGTGCTTACTGGGATGGGAGGGCAGTTGTGGTTATCGTTATTGTTGCAAAGTAGTCACTTGATATGCTCATCGGGCCTTTCTAGAAGCTTTACGCCCCCCCAACACCGGTAGCGGGACTGCATGCTGTTGTGCTGTTCGTCAAGGTATCGTGACAACGCAGCACGTGCCTTTCTACACTGGGCCTGAAAAGCTCAATTGAATAGAGGCATGGTGCCTATCACACTCATACTATCCTCCCATAGAGGAGGTTGCATCCTGCCCTACAAGCGCGCGCGGCAAAGAGCTGTGGAAGTGCAAATGTATGATGACAAAGGCTGCGTACTGACTTGTATGTTGTTTCCCCTCACTCACTCCACCAATAAGCTCTGTATATCCCTCCCCCTCATGACACTCATGCGTACAAATCACCTTTCTCTCTCTCTCTTTCCCTCTCTCTCTCTCTCTCTCTTTTTCTCTCTCTCTCTCTCTCTCTTTTTCTCTCTCTCTCTCTCTCTCTCTCTCTCTCTCCCTCTCTCCCTCCTCTCTCTTTCTCTCTCTCTCTCTCTCTCTCTCTCTCTCTCTCTCTCTCTCTCTCTCTCTCTCTCCCTCTCTCTCTCTCTCTTTCTCTCTCTCTCTC
>Ga0307947_1001003_pt1:0-2500 | contig 21642 bp, 20 predicted proteins | sample OrgLakmetagen232_FD_201840 | JGI IMG/M metagenome (GOLD analysis project Ga0307947, IMG submission 201840) | Saline water microbial communities from Organic Lake, Antarctica - #232 | ecosystem: Environmental > Aquatic > Non-marine Saline and Alkaline > Saline | place: Antarctica: Organic...
ATGGACATGCAGCGAAGTGGTTCAGACAGGGGGGAGGACACTGAGGGAGGGGTTTTTGAGGAACACATTTCGAGTAGCAGGAAGTTAGCTATCAGTGGCACAAGTGCCACTGTAGCCCACAGTGAAGTTAAAGAAATTACGGTAATTTACCGTAATCGAGGAAAATTATGGACCGTACCGTAGACCGTACCGTAATCGACCGTAATACGGTCCCAAATTTGCGAAAACCGTACAAATTACGGTGGTGTACCGTAACTACGGTACCGTACCGTATTACCGTCAACCGTACCGTACACCGTAGGGTCACAACACTGATTGCGTAGCCCTTGAGGAGCTGCACACCTTATCCAAATTAGTTGTGCCAAAATATCAAGTTTGAAGGGCTAGGCCTGTCCAAAGCCAAAGAGACCCCAAAATGGCCATTTCCAGTGCAAAAAGAAGCCCAACTATTTTAACCACCAATAAAACATTGCGATTGAAGCAAATACATGCATTAATAGAAAGTGGGAAGCAAAGGGAGTGCTTAATTAAAAGAGCCGCAAAGAATAAATGACCCAAAAAAGCTAAAAGGACTGTTGTTGCTGGGATTCGAACCTGAGTCTGGGGTGTACTACTTGAAATACATTATTGCACCGTATCTTTATACAGATAACGGTATGTATATACGGAATAGGGCGCATCTATGGCGTATATACGCTGTATAATACCTATCCATTTTTGGTACGGAAAATACGGAATACGAATACGGCCTCCCCCCCCCTGTATTATACGGTGTATATACCGTACCGTATAATACCTATAATTATACTTATACGGATCTAGCCCACTCTATGTATTTGCTTGCATACTCACTCTACGCAGCAGTCAACTCGTCAGACCTTTACTCTGGAACACACACTTACATGCATGTTAATTGCGCGCGTGCACGCAGCTGAGTGTTCGTTAGACACTGTGGCTTTGTTGCTAACATCCTGCTCACACAACCACATCGATAGGTCTCAGATCGTGAGCTGTACGACAAGCTACTGGCCAGTGCTCCCCCGGGCAGTGGGCATGCAGCCTTTGTGGCTGAGCGTGCAGAGCTGCTGCTGCAGCAGTCGGCAAAGCTGGGGCTGTACACACGGTGGGTGAAACAGAGGCTTTGCAACATTGTGACTTTTGTAATTTTTTGCATGTCGATTGCTGCCTCTGTGGCTGAGTGTGCAGAGCTGCTGCTGCGGTATTTAATAAGGCTGGACATTACAAGAGCAGCAAGTTTCCTTTCTCTGCAAAGGAATTATTACACAAGATATGTGCACGTCCAGTGCATGTTCATACAAATTGTGAGGTTGAACAACTTGGGTTATATTCCATTAAGATACAGTTTCATATTTTTGTAGTCGTGCCTCCTAGATATAAGGCACACATTTGACACTCTTCTTCATCCCATCAGCGTCTCCCTTTTCACCTAACCTGCCTTAATCTTTGTCCCAGTCCCCCCTCCCCCTCATGCATACTCGCATTTAACGACACACACACGCGCGCACATGCACATGCGTATGCACACACACACACACTCATACACACACATATGTACACACACAGTGCCCAGTGCCTCAACTACCTAGGCTCCCACTTCCGCTCGATGCTGGGCATGCCCAAAACAGCGACCTCCGCAGAGGTGGCGCACCTCCTGCTGAGCGAGTACGTGTTCATCCACCTAGACCAAAGGAGGCCTGCGGACAAGCTGGCCCTGCTCATGCAAATGCTGCACAAGCTGTATGCCCTGGTGAGTGCTTGCTGGCGCTGCACATGGGCGGTTGGTTACGCAGAGGGCTGTACGCCTGGTATCACCTGATCTTAAAATGTATACCCAACACACACACGGACACGCGCACACACACACATATCCACGCACACACACATATCCACACACACGCACGCACACACGCATACACATGCACACATGCACACACATACACCATCCATCGCTTTACTCCCCCTTCTGCAGGCCAACAGCGTGTGCTGTGAGGACAACGCAGACGCGTTGACCCATCACGAGCTGCTGCTGCCTGGCCACCTGCTATGCAAATTTTTAAAGGAGAAACTGTACGATAGCCTGGAGGTCATGCTGGGCCTTATGCGGAGGGACATGGGGGTGCGGCAGCCTGGTCAGGTGAGAGAAAGGAGGGCATGAATTAAAAAGGTGTGCATACTGCAGCCTGCATCGCAGCCCTCCCTATCCAGCACAAGTAAGCATTGTGAATATGAGGTCATAGGGTTAATAATTATTAACCATATGTAATTTATGGGCTGCCCATGGCAAAGCCACGTGTGCCTCATGCAGAGGACATAGGGGTCCGGCAGCCTGGTCAGGAGAGGGAAAGGGCGTACATGGGGTCGCAGTGCAGCCTTCCCCTCCCCCACCTGCCAAACCGGTACAAATGAGCATTATGGGTACGAGGTAACAAAACTGTATATTAAACGTTTCTAAAAACTGCCTGTGGCAAGGCCGTGCATG
>Ga0307947_1001003_pt1:5000-21642 | contig 21642 bp, 20 predicted proteins | sample OrgLakmetagen232_FD_201840 | JGI IMG/M metagenome (GOLD analysis project Ga0307947, IMG submission 201840) | Saline water microbial communities from Organic Lake, Antarctica - #232 | ecosystem: Environmental > Aquatic > Non-marine Saline and Alkaline > Saline | place: Antarctica...
GGGAGGGGAGAGGGCTGTTTATATGTGCGTATATTTGTGTATGCATGTGTGTGCGCGCACAATTGGCGTGCTAGTACCTGTTTGTGCGTGCGTGTATGTGTGTATGTGTCATGTTGAAGTTGTGTAGCTGCTTATGTTATATGTGTGCAAATTTGTGGGGATTTGCTGCATGTGAGCTAGGTTCACACTTCAGTTTGATCATGGCATTATTGGCATTCGTGCTTTTAAGAGTGCACTACTTCAACCTGCACTAAACATGCAACGCACATTGACATTGACACACCAACACACCAACACAGCACCCAGGCGTACACTTTTAGCAGATTTACGGCAGTCTGCGTCACACCAACAACCTGCTGTCAGCGCCGTCAAACTTCCTGCAACCATCTTGAAGCCGTACACACATACACACACGCGCACACACACCAACGCACACGAGCATTTTTCCACCTTCTGACTGCAACAGGCTGCGTCATATCAAACAATTCCTGCTGAAGCTGTCAATTTTGTTTGCAACCAAGTCGTCCATGCCTAAAAGCACGCACACACAAAGCTATTCATTTCTCTCTGACTGTAACAGGCTGCGGCACATCAAGGCCTTCCTGCTGGAACTGTTGGGTTTCTTGCGACCATTTAAGAGTTGCGCGCACACACACACACACAAGCACTCACACACACACACACACACACACACACACACACACACACACACACACACACAACGTGCAAGCATCCACCTCTGACCGCGACAGGCTGCGGCACATTAAGGCCCTCCTGCTAGAGCTGTCGGGTTTTATGCAGCAAGAGGAGTCAGCAGTGTCAGCAGAGCTGGGTGCTGAGCTGGACTCCAACGAGCTCATGGTGCCCCAGCACTTAGAGGTAGGGCGGCTGCAGGGGCACTGTTCGAAGGCGCTGTTATGCCCCCCCCCCAGCTCAGGTCATAACCGCACCTAGGGGGCTGTGACATGCTTGTATGTGCTTACGCCTGGAAGTGCTCAGTTTGACCTAGGACAAACTGAGCTCCTGGCATGGTAACCTGCAAAAAAAGGCTATCGCACAGAATATATGAGAGATCTTTATCATCCACACTTCTTCTCATCTGCAGTCTTCCTGCTTGTGAACACTAGTACGCATATCAAATGTGTCTGGAGTGACCACGCACGGACTCGTAATGTCTCCTTTTTTTCCACGCACGGACTCGAAATGTCTCCTTTTTTTCTGTGTACTGCCTCTGCAGGTGGTGCACGTACCCTTTGCCCACAATGGGGTGTTCCCCGGAGTGTTCCTGTTCACGCAATCTGCCAGGATGGTGCGCCCTGTGCGGCAGTTAGGCAGCAATCGTGTGGAGCTCATCGGAACACTGGAGCAGAATAACATGTCCATTAGGTGGGCTGTGTGCATGCGAGTGTTGGGGGCCTGTGCATGTGTGTGTGACATGTTGCAATTATGGTCGACCAGCAGCAATGGTGTGGAGCTATGACTCGTCGCCCTGGTGTTAAACAATGTTAAACAATATGTGTGTACGAGTGTGTTCTGTTCCTGCATGTTGTGTATGTGTGGTCGGGAGAGGGAGTAATGTAGCAGTTGTGTATCGTGATTTGCGTTGAACGCAACTGAGTATGAAGCGCGCGCGCGCACACACACACACACACACACACACACACACACACACACGCGCACACACACATACACGCACACACATACACACACACACAGGTGTCCAGACACAGGGCCTGGTGGCTCCGCTGCACTCAAGTTTACACACGAAGAGCTCAACACAGGCTCCATGCTCTCTGTCGTGGCTTCCCTCACACCATACTCGGATTATAACCAGGTACGTGAGGGTGTACGTGTTGAAGTATGTGTACAGCTCTATGTGAGTCTATCACTGTACGTGTGTTCTCAGCATTATCCCTGAGCTTTTTTTCTGCAAGTGGTTGCGTAGAACCTGTAGGTCGTAAGTTGTTTGATATGCATTGGCGCATGTGTGCGTGCCTTAAAATGCAGCCACAGCCACCGTTGAGCAGCCTAGTTGGAGTTGCCATTATGCGTTCACGCCCAAATACTTTCACCATTTTATCGTTTGAAAGCACTCAGCACCTGGAATTGAATCGAAGAAACATAGACGCACACAAATGTGCAAGTGGGACTGAATCTGCACCTGATGCCTGACAAGAACTTTATGTCTGCAGTCTCCTGATCTGTGTACATTAACTGACTCTTGGCTTGTTATTATTGTTATTAGCTAGCTACACGCTTGATGCCAGACAGTATCTGTGCACCTAGTAATGCCAGACAGTGTCTTCCCAACCTGTCATCCATTCTTGCCTGAACTAACCAATGATTGCCTGAACTGACCACCCCAAAAACACCTCTACCTCCTGCAGTCTCCTCGTAACATGTACCAGTGTCAGATGGCTAAGCAAACCATGGGGACGCCGTGCCAAGCATTGCAACACAGGTGGGCATGAGGAGAACACTGTACGTGCATCTCTTGTGGTTGTGCATATATGGGTGTGCCAAGCATTGCAGCACAGGTGGACTCCTGTCCATGTCCAGTTTTAACTAACGCTACGCTCGCTCACATGTAGCCTCTTTATCTCACACAAACTCTCTCTCTCACACACACACACACACACACACACACACGCACGCATGCACACACTCACACACACATACACAGGACGGATAACAAGCTGTACAGGCTGCAAACGCCTCAGACACCTCTAGCTCGGACGTCTAAGTATGACCAGTTCTGCATGGACGAATACCCCGCAGGCACCAATGCAGTGGTGGCTGTACTATCTTACACAGGTGCATATAGTGTACTATGCTCTGTGTCAATACTGTACTATGTTCTGTGCAAATAGTGTACTATCTTACACAGGTGCACATAGTGTGATGAATGATCCATGCTCTTTCGTCACATCATCTGCTGAGAAGTGTCCAGTGAAGCCTGAATCATGGTTTTGCCAAGCACTAATATAAGGTGGTCAGGGATGTGTCAGAATAAGGTACACATGTACGTGGCGTGAAAATGGGTGTGGTCCTGGAGCAGCTATTCCTTGTTGCACATGCACGACCGCGTGTGTGGCTGTCTCGAAGTGCGCTCGCGGTCGTGACATCTTTGCTTAGCCCATTTTTCTGATGCATAGTGTGAGGCCTAAACCGGCTTTGCCGCCTGGATTGTCATTGACTCGTAACATTTCGTTGACGAACCGCGTACTTTGGGTCATTAATTTTAACGGAGGTTGAAATACAGGCATTTCATGTGTCCCAAAGATAATAGGAAGCCACAACAGCTGCCCAAGCAGCGAACACAGTTTTGTTTGTCCCTTTCCTCTAAGCACTGCTCTAAGCACTGGTTCCCTGGTGTACCTGCTGTACTAGACCTTGCATCAAGCTTAGTTCAGGGTGCCACGCAGGAATTGATATGTATACTCCAATGAGCGGTACGTCATTGCCTTGCTTCAACCTTCTCGCAACATGATTGAGTGCTGTGCAGAATGGGGGTTATCGTTGTGCAAGTAAAGCTTACCGTACACACCTGTCACCTTCCCATGTGCAGGCTATGACATGGAAGATGCCATGATCTTAAACAAGAGCAGTGTTGAGCGCGGCCTGGCGCACGCTAGCATGTACAAAAATGAGGCGGTGGATCTAAGAGAGGAGCGCAACTCACGCATGAGCTTAGCCCCAGAGCCACATGATACCCGCAGCAAGGTGTGTGCTTGTGTATGTATTGTAGTTGTTGGTTTGGGTGTCGGAATGTACGCGTAAGTACGTGCCTGTGTATTGTTGTTGTTAGTTTGGGTGTTGGAATGGACGCGTAAGTGCATGCTTGTGTATTGTTGTTGTTGGTTTGGGTGTTGGAACGTATGCGTGTGTGCTTGTGTTTATTGTTGTTGTTGGTTTGATATTGGAATGTACGTGTAAGTGCGTGCTTGTAGGTATGCGTGCAATTGTGTGCGCTTGAAAAACAGAGGGGCGGGGTTGTACGTGCGTCTGTGTGTGAAAAAGGGGAAGGGGGGATGGTATCACACCAAGGTGTCAATGGGGTTAACAAAAACATACGTATGTAAGCACACATGAATGTGCTTTGGAGTTGAAGTGCGGTAAGTTAAAATGCTATCATTCTGAGGGTTAAATGCTGGGAAAGTTGATGATGATGTTTCAAATTGCAGCTCCCAACTAAAGAGGAGGCTGGGGTTGCTTACCCCCTGGCAACCTAATGTATATGAAGTGCTGCATACTGCACCACTGCGTTGTTTGGGGCTGGTTGCAGTTCTTGGCTGCTCCAGCCACACAAAGTGCTGTATGCTGCACTGCTGCGATCCTCAATGCTGGCTGCAGCCTTTAAATTGCTGGCGTGCACCGAGATGCACACAGCAGCCATGCTCACAGAGTACGTGTGCTTGCACAGCATTATGTTATTATGTTAGGCAAGCCCTGACATTGCCCATGAGCTTTTGGGCAACAATACAGTAATGCCTCGGTTTCATCGCAACAATACACTGCAATGTCTCGGTTTCAGCAATGCAGCAATACAGCAATGTCTCGGTTTCACCCCATTCCTGCCTGCCGCTCTCTAGTTGCACAAACTCTCACGCGTTCGCATGCTCACAAATCCACACTCCTCACCCATTCAAAGGCACGCAAGAAGACAAAAAGACACATAAACACGTGTGAAAGATCATCTTGCACCTGCGCACCTGCCTCATCCAAAACGCTTGCAGAACCAGCCCTACCAACGCCCTGTGGGAGCCTTTGGGCAGACCCTGCCTCAGAATGTGCCCTGCGAGTTAAGCAGCAGTGCAGCCACAGGCCCCCTCCATGTAACCCCCTCCACCCCTACCCACAAAGACTCCTTGCATATAGGGCACGACGGATTACCACACGCAGGGGCGATCATTTGGCCAGGGCAGGTGAGGCAACCCCTTTTTTTGTTTAGCAGCGGTGTGTGGCAGCAGCTTGCAACTGCATAAATGCGTGAACATTGATGGCTTGTATATGGTCACTGTTGCTGCTGCTGCTGCTGCTGCTGCTGCTGCTGCTGCACACATGTCTTTGTGTTTGCTTAGTCGGGCTCATAGGCAACTCGTATTTGCTACCCCATTCCCCACTTTCTCTTTCTCGTCATCTTTGCTCCCCATTGCGGGCTTCTGCCTTATGAGGGCTGCCATAATAGCATGGTGTTTTTGCTTGTCGCATGCTGTTCTAGTTCAGAGGGAACTCTGTATCTTAGCAAGTAAGAGGGGATTCTTTTCCTTCTTGCCAACAAGGATGTGCTTCACGTATGGGCCTAAGTATAGGGGGCTGTGAGAGGGTGCAGCATCTGCCAGGTCAGAGTAAAGAAGGCTGGCCCGCAACTCTTATGGGATTGTGAGGGTACGAGATGTGATTTTGCGTTAGCTTTAGGCCTATGATGTGTATGTGTAATTGTTCATGTATAGCCTTGCACCTTATGTGCATACCAGCTCGTGCCAGGCATTAAGTTTTTGCTTTAACACAGTTTTGCACTAGCTTGAGTGTGGGCAAGTTTTATTTGGTGGACAAGCAGCATGAGAGAATAATTGAGGCACTGAAGACGACTCCTTGATAGCTGCAGTGGCAACAGACTAACAATTCCTCAGCCACTGCCTGTCAAGTCTCGTACAACATAGGGTTGTCCTGCCAGTCGTGTCCTTGTGTATTTTTGCGCAAATTGTGACTTTGTGGCTTTCTTGATGACCTACATAGCATTGGTAGTTTTGTTTTGCGCACAACAGCTTGTGCAGTACCCTTTATTCAGACCCGCTGCTTGCCTGTCAATTGGCATATGACACGTACATGCGTGCACACACACATAATACATAATATACAGACACACACACACACACACACACACACGTACGCACACACCTAAATACACAAAGACACACACGTACGCACACCTAGATGCACATAAACACACACATACACTTTACTCACTCACACTCCTAATCCGTCCTTTGCCAACGCAGACGGTGTACTGTGCGTGGGACCAGACAACAGGGCAATACAAAGCACATAAACTGAAGGGAGAAGAGGTGGCGTATGTAGATCAGGTCAGTACCGGCGTACATAGATCAGATTCAAGTGTGGCATATAAACCCCTGTGGATGGAGAGGGGCGCTTGTGTTCATGGCGTGTGTTGGTCATGTCAGCAGACATGCTTGCTTTGAGCCTGACGGATTGCCTGTGGAAACGCTTTTCAGACACAACAGATTATCTGGAGAGGAATTGCTCATGCTCATCAACATTCAGGGAACCAACTCTCTACCAAAAATTGAACGTCGTGAATGTCCAGCAACAACTTGTGTGGCTGATTGTCAATGAACAGCAAAGTTTTTGCACCATTCTTCAACAGGTCACGCTCATAGGAAATCGTGAGAAGAATGCTCCTCCCCAGCGAGCCAACATCCGCTTGCGCTTCAACAGATACCCCCAGATCGGTGACAAATTTGCCTCGAGAGCCGGGCAGAAGGGTGTGCTGTCCATCCTGTGAGTTTGTGCACAGCATGCAGGAAGCGCGAGCAAAAACACCGTACACAAGGGGTGGTAGCACCTCATGCATTGATGGAAGAAGCCTGGGTATATTTCTGAAGGGCTGGCCAGCTCCATGTGTGCGCACTACACACGAATGTACATTTCAAAGAATCCTGCTGCTGGTACTGTGTGAGTATACACTTATTTAGCTTAAATGCTGTAGTACACCGCAGACGTGTACTAGCCTGAATGTGCCAATCCTTGTTTTAACATCGGGCAATTTTTGGTACCACGCTAGATGAACAACGGCGCTGTTACGTGCCCAATGCGTCACAACCCACCTCTTTGCAGCCTGATGCGGCATAAGATGTTCCCAATTTGCAACTACTAGTCTAAGCATACTTATACAACTCCGATACGTATACAATTCCGATACTTATACAATTCCTGCCCTTCTTGCAGTTGGCCCGATGTGGACATGCCCTACTGCAGCAACACAGGCATGCGGCCCGACCTCATCATCAACCCCCATGCCTTCCCTTCACGTATGACTATTGGCATGCTCATCGAGTCCATGGCCTCAAAGGCAGGGGCTCTGACGGGTAGCTGGGTGGATGCCACGCCCTTCCAAGCAAGTGATGGGAAGCCAGGTAAGGCTGTCGGCATGCTTATTGAGCCCTTGGTTTCAAGGCAGGGGCGCTGACGAGCAGCTGGGTGGATGCCAACAAGTGATGGGAAAGGAAAACAGGGGGCAAGCGCATCTGCAGTTTGGTGAGATAAAGAGGGGAAACAATATGCCATGCCAATCCAAACAAGTACTAGGAAGCCAGGTAGAGATGATTTTTAAGGCAGCAGCATGTCTGTGTGTATTTGTGTTGCGTGGCAATATTGAGGACAGTGATGGATGCGTGCACTTGCTCATGCCCAAGTAAGTCACGTGATGTAGCAGCACGTGGATCGATTTTTCCAGAGTCTGCATGCAATCCCTACATTATCAAGAGGTCATTTATAATCTTATGGTGATCTATGCAACACACACACACACACCCTCCTCGCTTATGAATCGTGATAATGTTTTGAAGCCCTGTGCACGCTTTCTGACCCCAGCTGTCTGTCTTGGGCCACACAGGCAACCCTGCTGAGCACTATGGTCGGATGCTAGAGGCCAACGGCTACGCAAAGCGGGGCCAAGAAACCATGATCAGCGGGCTCACAGGGGAGGAGATGCAGTGCGACATCTACATAGGCTTGGTTTACTACCAACGGTTGCGGCACATGGTGTCTGATAAATTCCAGGTGAGGTGAGGGAGTGATGCAGAGGAGTGCGCATGATTTTCTTGTATGTATTTTATGCCAAAGTAAGGATGCAGAGGACTGTACGTAAGCTCCTTATAGGTACAAAGTATACTACGGACCAGTCACAGAACCTGGCGTTGGAAGGTTCTAAGGTATTTCGCAAGGTTCTATGTACCTAGCTGGATCTGCTTCCTCATCCAATCTTGTCCAGGAGGTTACAAAGCCTGACAAAAGACTGGCGTTTCTTTGCTGAAAAACATACCAAGACACAGCTTGATTGTAACTAGAAGTTCAGTGTTCTCTCCTTAAGAAAAAGGAAAACTACACAGGCAGTGAAAACCACTCCCCACATTGATTAAGGAAAAGGAGCCACTTTGGTACTGTACAACTCCTCCACCAAAAGAATAAGAAAGAGACCAATGGGGATTAGGAGGGTTGCAGGCTTGACCTGAAACCGGCTCCTGATGGGAGTTGATAATAGTACTGGAAAGTATGCGTCTGGTATGTGGACAAGTTTGGCAGCGTAGTTGATAGAATGTAAATGATGCTTGGAAAAAGGTTTCTTAGCTCTTTGAGAGTCAAGATCCAGCTCCTTGAAAAATTCCAGTGTGATTGTTGTAGATGGTGCCACCCACTCCCAAAAAGATGGTGTGGAGAAAACGGTGCAGAGGCATTATACTGTTCCTGCGCGGCGCTCAGCTGGTTCTGAGGTCTAGTTTCCTCACAGTACTTGTTCTCAATGAGGTGGACGTCACATTGAAGACTACTGAGATCTTTGGGTCGGTGCTGTCTGGGGAAGGTGGATCTGCTGATGGCGTTAAGTTTCACCTCTAAGGAGTTCCCCAAATCTTTGTCCAATGTCTTGTGAAGTAATCTCAAGTATTCTGTGCCATGCTTGGTAGCAATGGAACCCACCCAGGGTTGCTCAGTTCGTTTTTTTGGGAGCAAGGTTTTGATAAAGTTTGTGAAAGCTCTAGAACTCTCGAACTGTTTGAGCAGTTCGATGTGCAATTTCGAAAATGGAGGATTTTGCTGGTACCTTACAGACTTGGGTTCAGTCCGCAGCCCCAAAAAATATTTTAGTTTCACACTCCCGCATCAACCCCGCACCCTGGAAATATTTAATTTACACCAACCCCGCACAGGGATTTTCGCCTGACAGGCTCCAAAATACGCCAAAAATCCCCGTTTTCAATCCCGCACCCCCAAAATAAATAGATATTTTTTGTGCGCGCAGTTACCCCGCAGGGCAAAAAACGATATTTTTGCGCGGTGATATAAAGTCTGTACGGTATTCGTGGTCATACTCGTCCAAAACATGCTTGTTTTGTTTTAAATACCTATATGTAATACATTATAATTAATCAGTGCAAAAACGTTTGACGGCCTTCTAAGGCTCTTTCCTGCATTTTGGGCTGCAAATTTGGACCCAAAGATTGAAAAAAGTCTTTTAAGTTCGACGACCTTGAGTAGCTCGCGAACGGCATTTTAGAGTCAAAATGCCTGCAAGTTCGCAAACCCGAATTTTGACCGAACCCTCCGGGTCTGAACAACCGTGTTCTCAATTTGCCTTTCCCTTCGTAGGTACGCTCAACTGGTGCAGTGAACAACCTCACTAAGCAACCAATCAAAGGAAGGAAGTTTGGAGGAGGCATTAGGTAAGAAGTTGTGACATGCTTTTGGGGTGGAAAGTATTGAGCGGCGCTTTAATGTACAATGAATTGATTGCTTGAAAGGTGTAACTCCTTGCCTTGCTTCCGGTCCTGTGTATCTGTGGAGCATGTGAATATTTACATGCTCGTACATACAAGCACGCGCGCACCCAAAATTGCACACACACACACACACACGCACACACAACTTGTGCAGGTTTGGAGAGATGGAGCGCGACTCCTTGCTTGCGCACGGGGCAGCCTATTTGCTGCATGACCGCTTGCATTCATGCTCGGACTACAGGTACACCATTTTTTATGTGTTTTTGTTCTGGGAACGTGTGCAAAATCGACCACCCCTCTGGTCTCTCATCTTTTATTTTATAGCCGAGTTATGTGTTTGCTTGCTTTTTCACCGATGCCTGCACCCCTGCTTGCAAATGTGCTTGGTCTACCGTCAACCTTATCGCAGTGTCATGGACGTGTGCGGCAAATGTGGATCCCTCGTAGCTCCCCTCAACAAGCCACATGCTGCTGCCAATGCCATGGCTACCGGGCTAGGCCCCGTAGCCACAGCCGCCATGGCAGCGATGGCTGCGGAGGGTGGGGGCGGCATGGCTGGGCGCGTGGTATGCCCGGTGTGCGACAACAGCAGCCATCACATCAGCCGCGTGGCAATGCCATACGTGTTCAAGTACCTGGCAACCGAGCTGGCAGCAATGAACATTAAGCTGTCGATAGATGCTGTGTGATTTTCTGTTTTGCAGTTTGGATATTTGACTTCAAACCCCTGTCTCATGTTTTTTCGTGACACAGTCGCCTCCAAAATTGTCGAAATTTGTATAACCAAAGACACTTCCCGATGGTTCGTGTGTCATTCGTACTCTTTGGAGCGCCGGATTTGTGGAGAAGCATGTTTATTCTATCTAAAATTTGAATTAATTGATGTGACGTAAATTTTTGTGGTTTAAATGCTGCTGATCAGGAACAAGCCTTCTATAGTTCCAGAGGGGTTGCATGTAGGGGCAGTTAGAACCCTAATAAGAGCCCCTGTCATGTCCAGACCAGTGCCCGGCAGAATAGAGTACGTTGCATGTGCCAAATGTGTGTTTGTCAATGCATCTGCACGATGTCTGTGGCTTGTACACGGTGCTGTACTTCATACCACTGGTGTATGCGCTCCATGTGCGGGCAATGCTTCGATATGCAGTATGAGCCTTTACCTCTCAATCACCGCATTCACGCATAAGATCCTACTAGTGAAGTGCGTATTATGTTGCACGCATTACCTAATGTGACGTGCATTACCTAATGTGACACGCATCACCTGTTGTGTTGCACAAATACAAGTAGCACTGCACTGTAGCACTGTAGAATGAGCATCCGAGGCAGCGGACATCTTTGTGTACGCAGATGCAGGAAATCCTTGCTTGCGCCAGTTCAGGCATCGCCCTACCCTTCAACTGATGAAGACATGGACGCCTACGGCGGAGTGTGCATTCCGTGCGTAGTTTTGTGTGTTTGTGCATGGTGGTACAGTTTGAATGCGCCAACTCACAAATGCAAGGGCTTGCAGACTATGCACGCGCACACACACACACACACACACACACACACACACACACACACACACTGTGCGCAACACGTGCCATACTACTTTTGCGAATGGCAAGAGAAGAGGGAAAGAGGGGGAAGCTTTAAAAGTTGTTTTTCCCTTCCAGGTGCTGGGTGTCGTTTGATAATAGCGGCAAGGTGAGGCTTTCGTGTTTTGCCGGACGGCACAGTTTTGTCCAGCCATTCAACTATCTCGCACTAGCATTGCACCTATGACGTTGGTCCAATCCACTGTTCATAAGCATGTCAACAATGTTGCTACTTGCCGGAAAACTCCGTAAAACGCAGTACACAAAGGTTACTGTGGATGTTGGCGATTACGGGGGTCTCCTGCGGACAATTGCATGGGTTCTGAGTGGTGGGTGAACGGGTGAATTTGCTTCCATCCCATATGCTTTGCTCTCCTACCCCTTTCATCAGTCAGGCACACAAATTAAGATTGCATTGGCATCTCAGCTATCAAAGAGGCACAGGGTCAAACGAGTATAGAAGTTGTTACACTTGCTGAGTGAAGGTGGCGTTCCCTACAGACAAATAGTAGTTTAAATTATGAGTAAGGAAATAAGGAACTTTGCATAAACATCGTGTACTTTTACAGGGACCGAGACCTGTGTGAGGCACGCAGTAATCAGCACCAAGGATGAGATGGCCCACAAGTCAGTTGCGCATCATGTCAAAGTTAAAGAGGACCAAGTTCCTGCCTGTCTGTGCTCATGCCTGTCCTCAAATATATCATGCTCCCGTCTTTAGAGCTGGCAGGGCGTAAGCTATGCAGAGTGCGCGTTATACAACCATGAGTTTGGGTTTAAGTTTCTGTTAGTGTTTTTGTAGAAGAAGGTATTTAAGGCCGACCCAAGTTGCTCTGAATGCTGCTGATCTTTCTGTCTGGAAGCTCGACACAAACTGCTCGCTGCTTACATTTTGGAGGCAAAAAGCAATTGTTGTAGACACACAGGATTGTGTTGAACTCACACTCCTGGAGGCCTTTGTACAAAGTGCACACAACAATGCTTACACCCACCCAATTGTTCACAGTGAGTACTGGCTGACTGACATAAGAGGTCAAAAGGTGATTGCTGATGCAGCGATCTGTGCTGGTTGAGATAGAACAACAATAAAATCGCTGCATAAAGCTGGAGACTGAGCAGAGCTAATGGCGCTTATTTCTGCCAACTCCAAATGACGGTTCCTCGCTATCACGTTTTGCTGCTCCAGTTGTCCGATGAAGCAGCTGCTCTGTTGCAAGACGCCCTTCAGTCCTTTGTTCTTTACTGCAAGCCCCGGATTCAGGCGCCCCAGGTGTGAATTCTTGATCAATTGAGACCTAGGTATACGTAGGCTGTGCGTGTTGGTAGTGCTTGTGCTTTTGTGCGCATGACTAGAAGAATAAGGAGTTACAACGCCAGTTTTAATCAACGCAATCCTGCTTTTTTGCAAATCTCCCGAAGCTGTAGGTAAAATTATGAGAGGGTTACCTATAACAAACTTGCAGTACCAAGTTCAAAGTTGAAAGACATACCACTAGCTAGCTGCTGGACATGAGTTGCTGTGGCCAAAAAGTTACACACAATGCATGGAGGGGCTTAGTAGACTATGAAAGATTAAATAAGGCTTGCCTTTTCCAGTCCTTGCATGGCATGCAGACTTTCTTGGCACTCCCGTGCATGCTCCATCATGTCATCGTGCACCCATGCATGTTCCATCATGTCATCGCGCACCCATGCATGTTCCATCATCCATGTTATCGCATGCAGACATGGGCCAGCGCAAATGTCAGCATATCAAACGTCACGCACGACACCTACAGCATCATTACTGTCCGTGGAGACCCAAAACTCACAGAGCGGTAAGCTAGAGCTCCTAGATGTTGCTTGTGACCAGCGGCCAGCTTTTCAGCCCACTTCTCATATTGAATAAGTAGTGTGCTCGGATTCTTCTCCCGGGACATACTTCATAGGTTGTCAAAGCATCTCTTGCCAGCAAATCCTGTCTAAGGCTCGTAGGAAGTAATCAGTGATTGAATAAACATGTGTGAAACAATGTGTTGACAAACGTTTAAATCCTTTCTGTGTCAGTATAATCTGCAAGTTGGCTGCACAAGTAAGTAGAGGATATAATGGATCCTTGTGTGCACCAAGGTGCAAGAGTTATTTTACTATGCCCTACATCATACTGCTTTGTGCCGCACATTAGACATTAAACGCCCATTTAGTCAGTGGCGTATTTTGTGGGGCGGAGCCCCCCTGGGCGTAGTTCCTTTATGTTCACCCCGCAACGTGGCAGAAGAATAGAGCGTTGAGCCAGCCAGGCAATCTTTCTGTGTAAAAATTGTATGAAACAATAGCCAATTATGCGCTGATTCCGGAATATCCTTGTCAAACCCCCCTCCATGCTCGACTCCCAAGGGGTCGCGTGTCACAATTCCCCCCTGGATGCAATTGGGTGTCAAAATGTGTTCCATCATATTCTTAGCCCTTCGTCTGAGCAGTGGTGTCATTGAGTGTGGTAGAAGGCCGACCGATCCCAACACGCTAGCAGGGTTTGCAGCAGCAGAGCAGAGAGAGACGGCAGCAGCTTCACAGCGCTCGGGAGGACAGGCGAGCGAGGGCCCGGGAGAGGACCCGCGTCCAGCACTTGGCACAGCACTTGGAGCAACAGTCTCAGCCTGGCAATGGCACTCAGCAGGCACAGGAAGCAGCAGCCCATCCAGAGGTGGTGGCTTTGAACAACCGTATGGAGCTCAGGTGCAAGAGAGGGGGGGTGCAGCGGGTGCGCAAGCCCCCCTGAATTGTCAACCCATTTCAATGCCGCTATGCGTTGCAGGTTGCAAAGACCAGAATGGCTCAGAAATGGTTGCACAGAGCAGTTCAGAAGGAATGCAGCCCCCCTGAATTGCTCGCTGCACATGACACACAGCTTCAGACATGGTCTGGTATGACAGGGACTGTGCAAACGCAAGAGCGGGGGGGTGCAGGGAGGGCGCAGCCCCCCCTGAATCTCTCTAACTACATTATGTACAATTTTCAATGCAAGGTGCAGCACAGGCACCGCCCCTTTTTTAGTGATCCGTAGGATCACACCCCTTGTTGTTTTTAATATTTTCATAGCTCCGAACTGAAATGTATGGGCGCACACTATGGATGGTGTTCACTATCTTTCCTGTGCTCATCTTTGTGTTGTTGTCCTTTTGTTTTTGCTATGCAGGTATGGATCCGTCTTAAAAGAAGGTCGGTATTTCCAATCAGTTAAATCCTTCATCGTTTCGTGCTGGCTCGTTTGCTTTGCCTTGCTTTGCCGTACTAGGTGGTTGAGTACATCGCATGAGTCGCATTGATAGGAAAATTATTGGCAGTCCAGCCTGATCTGTTTGCTTGAGATGATTGCAAAAACTTACCACAAGACCCTGGCGTTAATTGTGCTTGGGTGGCAGGTTTCTTTTTTGAGCTGACAAGCCTCATCACATCCAGCGGCATCATCGTGCAGCAAGCACAGATCGTTGGTTCAGACTCTCCTCCTCAGGTGTGTAGGTGTGTGTGTTTATGTGTTTGTGTGTTTGCGCGTGTGCGCATGTGTGTACTTCGGTGTGGATTCTACAATATATGCATCAAACATACACACGGCCAGATACAAATGTACACACACACTCTCTTACTTTCGCTTTCTGAAGGTGGTACAGGAATGCATAAGCTGCCAGCCACAGCCGTCTCCACATAATGAGCACGCCCCACCTCAGGTGAGGTACCCATTACCTAGTGTGAGGCCTTTGCTACGGCACCCTGTGTAACAAGAGAAGCATTCCCACTAATCTGCAGAGCTCAAGTTGTTTATTAATTCCTAAGCTATTCCAAACTCTAATCCTTCCTGCCATATATTTACACCACATTGCTGTGAGCCACCCCCGCTTTTTGTCCGCCATGCTTCGTGCTGCAATTCCACACTCCCGATTTCCATTCACCGACAAGTTGTTCTGGCTTGTATTGCTCCATATTATGCACTTTGATCTCACAGGAATATGATTTCAGCCTAGGACCGCTCTACCGTTTCTGTGTCACTGACATCGATGGCAAGAAGCTTGGTAGGTGGAACTCCTTCCACTCACTATCGTGCACCTTCCTCTTGCTCGTTACGTCGGAGTGAAGCCCTAGGTTGGAACCATTTTTTGGTTCGGAAAAGGGAGGGTACAAGTAAGTCCTCCTAAGCGTGTTTCTTTGTTCGCTTTTGTACAGCTCGATCGCTCTTTCTTATGGCACACGCAGGTGGCCCACAAGCGTCGGCATTCCTGACCATGTACAATATTATTCATGGATCTGGTGAGTGTTTGCTCTGACTGTCATGCGTCTTTGGCCTATGCAAACAAATTGCTATGTATGTCGTTTAGCATAAGCATATTGTGAATCCGAGGTTTTGTAAATTACCTCTGCTGAAACTGAAAGAGGATTGTTGTGGACCCTTTTGCGCTGATCCTAAACAAAGACCGCACAAAGGTGAGCCGTGACTGCTCATTATTTATTTGCAGCCCCTTGTCATATGCAATGCGGTAAAGCATTTTTTGTCAGGTCCAAAAACAGCTGTTCGCTTGCATGCTTTGGCACGGGCTTGAGCTTGTGTGTGTGTTGCTTGTTTTAGGAAGATGCCATCAGAAATTGAATGCGTGCCCTGGCGTGCCTGATGTTTTCCCTATCCATGTATATATCAACAGGCCCTCCACCATATGAAGCTACGAAATAGCCATGCCACACGTAATTAGGAACAGTTAAGCACTCAATAATTATTGAATTGCTTCTTTTTCCGTGTGCTTGTTCAGGCCACATGCCATTTGTTGCCCCAAATCAAGACGACATGATCAGCTCGTACTGAGTCACAAGCCCCATCATCAAAGGCTCAGCTCACCCGACACAATTTTGTGTGTCTCTCCATACATAGCTCCTCTTCATATAGCGTGCTAGGATTCCAGCATTGCTGCCCGGATCAGGATTAAAGCGGAAGAATTTTTTTACAATAATTGAATTTCATTTAATTTAATTTTTCAATGCAAGAGACCCTTCTCGTCGAGATCTCAGGCGAAGCCTTGCAAACGAGCAGGTACACGGACTTCGTCAACGACCCCACGGCAGGCGCGATCAGCACATTCACTGGCGTGACAAGGAATAGTTTCCAGGGAAAGGGCGTGCTGCGTTTGGAATATGAAGCGTACGAGCCCATGGCTGTTAGAAAAATGCAGGATGTTGGACAGGCAGTTGCTGCCAAATGGAACGTTGTCAAGGTTGCCCTAGCACACAGAGTGGGCCGGGTGGGCGTCATGGAACCCAGCATCATCATTGCAGTGTCCTCGGCACACCGCAAAGACGCCTTGGAGGTGACACACACATACACACACACACACACAAACACACACACACACACACACACACACACACACACACACACACACACACACACACACACACAAACACACACACACACACACACACACACACACACACACACACACACACACACACACACACACACACACACACATACACACATACACACACACACATACATACACGCACTCGCACACAAAAACACAC